>Ga0164313_10001839_pt1 | contig 18998 bp, 19 predicted proteins | sample GuaBasSedimGuay4_FD_113735 | JGI IMG/M metagenome (GOLD analysis project Ga0164313, IMG submission 113735) | Subseafloor sediment microbial communities from Guaymas Basin, Gulf of California, Mexico - Guay4, Core 4569-4, 0-3 cm | ecosystem: Environmental > Aquatic > Marine > Hydrothermal vents... | reverse complement strand
TTTCCTTCTGGATCGGAAATACTGAACCTGAAAAAAGGATAGAGTGGTCACATCACCACCTCAAATCTTGCTTGCAGCAGTCCCCTGGAGATATGTTTCAGCCCTGCCTGGGTCAGAGTACACACGAGAGTACATGAGCATTTTGAGGGTGTTTTCAACGCCGTATCGTGCCGGCTGAGGGTTTTTCAACAGGCTGCTAGATTAAACGTCTAAATCACAGAGTTTGTGACCTTCTTTGCATCATCTCTACTTTTCTGCTGATTTTGCTGTCTGGAATGGCAGGCACTTGCCTATACTGGCCAAAATCTGATCAGAACAGAGGGAGACGCAGACCTCACCTGGGACTGGGACTTTGGCGATGGTGATACCGCTACGGGCGTATCCCCCACGCATGCCTTTGTCATCTCTGGCACACATACCGTCACCTTGACGGTAACAGACGTCGATGGACTACATGGCAACGACAATCTGGCAGTGGAGGTGTTAGAGGGCCCGCCACCGCCGATTGTCGACCAGTTAGCATCCGGTGAACTGTTTGTTGCGGGTATGGTCTCCGGCTCGTATCTCGATACACACAACTCTGATGGTGTCGCTCAATCTATCACTGAGCGAGAATCCGGCGGCAGGAAGCCCAAACGCCACAGTTACCTGGAGCATGTGTGGCTGTTCGATGTACAGCCGGGTGATGCCATGTCATTGGTGGTGAGTGGCAGCCAAAGTACCTCCAGTGACGGTGACCGGATGCAGATTAGTTATCGCTTACCTGGGGGCAATTACCAGACACCGGTTATCACCCTCGGTACGGTAATGGCCGAATATATTTATCCACTGCCTGCCACTACATCGGGCGAGGTACGGGTTCGCATTACCGATAGTGATAGGGGAGCGGGGCACCGCACACTGGACACCGTAACTATCGACCAGATTTATATCCGCACCGAGAACAGTGACGGCGGGATTATTGTTGCAATGCCCACCTGGGGGGTGGTCAGTGCAACAATAGACTCTGTGAATCTGGAGTGGAATGATAACTCGAACAATGAGAATGGTTTTCGGGTAGAGCGGTCGACAGATCAAACAAATTGGAGTCCTGTAGGTGATTTCCCGACGGACACAGTCAACTATGTGGATTTCGGACTCACCGCCAACACGACTTACTCTTATCGAATCCAGGCCTACGCGGGTGCGACAAGCAGCGCCAGGGCTACGACCTCCATTAAAACCCAGAATGACGGCCCCGGATCGGATATTACACTGACGGCCAATGGCTACAAGATCAAAGGCCGCCAGAAAGCCGACCTCAGCTGGTTACCTGCTCAAAATGTAACAATTCATCGTGACGGTGGGCAAATCAAGCCCGAGCCGGTGAGCGGGGACAGTTACACGGATAACATAGACAAGAAGGGCGGGGGAACCTACCGCTATAAGGTTTGCATGCATGCATCTCCAAACACCTGTTCCTCTGAGGCTGTAGTCGTGTTCTAGAAGTCGGGGCCCTTCACACCTCAATATTTACTCCATGATATGTTTGTTCGGGTCGATGGGGTTCGTAGGTGGCACAACCACTTAAGCTTAGCCGGTTGATGTAGGTGTTATCACTAGAGTATGGTAGCAGTGGAATTACAGTTGCACTTCTTTAAACGAGGAGAACAAAATGATCAGAAGTATTATAGGAACAGTTATAACCGTTGTTGTCATTGTAGTTGTACTCAGGCTTATGGGCGTGCTATAGATCCTGATTATTTACGTACTCTTTCCAGCTGAAAATCGGCCTGAATTACCTGGTGCCTTTCGGTGTTTCGACCAATGCTTGAAATAGATCCAGGCACACTAATAGGCAGGGGATTGCACCGTGAATGTTTTATCCACCCGGATAACCATGAGCGATGTATTAAGATTATCGTTGCCGGCAACAGCAATGAAAATCATCGCGAAGCCAAGTATTATGGACTATTGGCCAGACGGGGTATTTCCTGGGCAATGTTGACCCGGTTTCACGGCCTGGTGGAGACCAATCTTGGTGAAGGCGCTATATTTGACCTGGTTCGGGATTATGACGGTGGTGTATCGAAAACCCTGACGTACTACCTGAGTTCAGAGGAACTCACCACAGTTAACAGCAAACCTCTGGCCAGCGCCCTGGCAAGGCTGAGGGCCTATCTGTTGGAGAACCGGGTCGTTACCATGACCCTGAAAACAAAAAATATCCTGTTTCAAAAAACTGCGGAAAGCGACGGAAAACTGGTGATCGTGGATAATGTGGGCAATTCGGATTTTATTCCCATCAGCAATTACAGCACCACGTTGGCGCGCTTGAAAATCGAGCGCAAGTGGCAGCGTTTTGAACAGAGCATGCGCACTCGGCATACTGGCAATAAGGCGCTGCCCACACTGCTGGATTGAACTAAAGCCGACCTAGCGGCCTTTATGCCCCCGATGCTCAACGCGCACAGTGTTCCCTTTCTCGTCCATGTATTCCCCTGTCCTGGCTTGCTCGCGCCGTTTTTTTTCTTCCGGCGTTATTTCATCCCCTACTTCATAACGTTTTTCGGCTTCCAGGACCTCGTGTGGCCTGTCTTCAGCAAGTTCCTGCGACAGCTCTTCGTTACGACTGTCATGGATAACTGTAACATTGCCAGACCCCTCCTGGTTTTTAACGGGGGGCGGTTTGGCAGCTGTTTCTGGTGTGGGTCGGGGAGGTACTTTTACAGCGTCCGCAATATTCTCTTGCTGCAGCTTCACCTCTTCGGCTCCGGCCGTAGGGGTGTCGGTAAAGATCGGGTTGCCCTCGGCATCCACGCTCTCGTAAATTTCGGCCTGCGCAGCAGTGCTCAGTGCGATAGCGATTACACAGGCCAAAGACCTTATCGAAAATCTCATTGCGACGCTCTCCAGTGACAAGTCATAAGTTGATGATAACGCTTATCGCACGACAGTGACAGTGCCGGCCGCGGTCCAAAAATGGCCTGGCGTCAATACTTTCGTCATTCTAGCGTAGGCAATAATATGATTAAAAATCAATGAGTTACAGCATTATTCTGCGCAGGGATAGAGAATAGAGTAATGTTTCTAGGCGGGCCTTCCGGCCGGGTACACTAGGGCAGGGGGAAGATCAACTCGCGCTCAGCAAGTTTTTTTGGCGAGACCAGCCGGCGATGATTATCCTGCCACTGTAACAGGTAGTTGCGCTTGCCCTCCTGGCGACCGGCCTCGTTCACCTTGTATGTGCCCAGCAGGGAGCGAAATAGCATGGTTCGCAGTTGCTCGCGCACCGCGTCGCGATCGGTGGTGCCGGCCAGGCGCACGGCGGCTTCCAGCACCTGTCCGGCACTGTAGCCGATGACGGCGTGAACACCGGGATTGTTGCCGTAGCGCTGGCGATAACGGTAGGCGAAGTCCTGGGCGCCGGGCATGTGCGCGCTGCGCAACCACTGTACGACACCGACCACGCCCTCAGCATCCGCACCGAGTTGTTCACCAAATTCACTCAGGGCCGGCCCGACGGTGAATGCCAGCATTTTTGGCTTCACGTTCGCCTTCTTGAGGGCACGCACCAGGGCGACTGAATCATCAAGGTACGAAATGCCGAATATAACGTCGGGGTTGGCCTGCGCCAAACGACTGGCCAGGGCGGAAAACTCCTTTTGGTTTTCCGCATAACCCTCGTCCAGGACGATGCGTATGCCCTTTCTCGACGCGTAGCCGCGTATGCTGCGGACCACATCCAGGGCAAACTCTGTCTGAGCGAATACCACGGCCATGGTTTTCACTCCCAGCAGTTTAAAGACTTCAGCTTCCTCGTCCACGTCCATGTAGCGGGAGGACGGCGTATCGATCCCGAAAATATTTTTCAGCCCTCGGTTCCAGATCTCGTCCGCCGAGGCTGCGCTGGCGATCATGGGGAAGTTGTGTTGCTCCGCTACTTTGCTGGCTTCCAGGGTCAGCTCTGAGGAGTACGGGCCGACCAGGAGATCGACCTTGTCCTGCTCTATCAGTTTGCCATACAGCTGCGCACTGCGCGCTGCATCGGAAGCGTCATCGTAGTGTACCAGTTCGACGCGTTGCCCCAGCAACTCACCCCGGCTATTGACATCGTCCACCCACATCTGCAGGCCCCGTAACTGCTCGCTGCCAAAATCCTCGAATGGGCCTGTCAGGGATTGAGTGGTGCCAATCGTAATGCTGTTAGCAGCTTGCGCTCCGGCTGCGACAGACAGGGCAACGATACAAAAACTCAGGAGTAAATTGCGGATCACAGTAGTCCCCGTTTACTTGGCAACGTCAAGCTTGCGCTTGGTGGAATATAGCCAGCGCACCATCTGGTACTCGAAGGCGGAGCCGGTTTCATAATAACGGAACGGTACGTTGGCCCGCGTGTCGACAGAATCAAGCAACATGACGGGTATTTGTAACGAGTCAGAGAAAACCTCCTCCCGCACCAGGCTTTGCACATAGTAGTCGGGGAGTAAGCCGAAACCGTCACGCAGGTTTGATGGCCCCATGAACGGGATGACCAGATAGGGCCCCTGACCTACACCCCAGTGGCCCAGGGTCTGGCCAAAGTCTTCCTGGGGCCGCGGGAAGTCAAGCTTGGTGGCCACATCTACCAGGCCCAGCACGCCGACAGTGCTGTTGACCAGCACGCGTCCCGTACTCTGGAAAAACTTTGCGGGGGCAAGCTGCAGGATGGAGTTGACCATCGTGCGCAGGTCCCTGAAGTTATTGAAAAAATTGTGAACACCGGTGCGCGCGAATTGAGGCATTACGGTTTTGTACCCACGAACCACCGGCAGGAATACCCACTGGTCGAAATGGTAGTTGAAATTGTAAATGCGCCTGTTCATACCTTCCCAGGGGTCGTAAACCCCCGAAGCGGGCTCGAAACCTTCCGGTACAATCCGCTCAGTGGTGAACACGGGTTCCTGGAAGGTCTGTGGCTGTGGTTGCGGTCCGCTGCTGCAGGCGGCCAGCAACAACGCCAGCGCCAGGAATGAAGTGCGCAGGACGGTCTGTCTTATCACCGTGCACCCCCGCCTGTGAACGTGTTGACCATGTGGGCCACGTTGTCCTTGTAGTTCATATTGCCGCAATGACCGCCGTGGGGATAAATCGTGGCCCGGTCACCGAAGACATCACGGAAAAAATCGATCTCTCCCGGCTCGAGTATGATGTCATCAGCATTGTGCATCACCATTATTTTTTCTGAGTTGCGCAGGTAGTCGGCGATTTTCGTCAGGCTAATAGCGGAGATGAACTCGTCGCGCGATTTATCGGGATATTCTTCCCGATAGTAGGGATAGAAAAATTCGTGGTAGTAGTCGGTGAAGCCCAATCGGTGGACGAGTATTTGGTATTCCGTGAGGTCGGCATAACGGTCGAGGACCAGCCCTTTGGGCTTGACGTAGCCGAAATCGCTCACGACATCAGAAGCGAACACCAGGGAGCCGGAGGAGAGCCGGAACGATGTGCCGATCAGGGCTGCAAATTGTTCGTCTTGCAGATCCATGGCCTTATAGGCCTTGTACAGGAAATCACCCCCGATAGCGTCGTCCTGTTCCTTGTAAATTTTGCTAAAGCCTTCTACGAGCTCTTTGAAGAACTTTTCGAAATTGTCCGGGCCACCCGGGATGTTTTCAATCATCCGGTCCAGCAGTGAGATGGAGTTGTATATGGATACCGGCGGGTTGATTAACAGGACCCGCTCGAAGTTGAAAACCTTGCGTTCCTCATCCAGTTTAGACACAAAAGCGGCGTTGAACCCACCGAGGCTGTAGCCGGTGACATTGAAGCCGCTGACATCGATCTTTTCATCCAGTCTGGCCCAGATCATTTCCATGACCCGGTACAGGTCTTGAGCATCCTTTTCAGCATGGCCCACCACGCCGGTCTTGGACGCCGCGGTGACGAAGTTGGGGTAGGTCGGGGAGGAGATGGAGACAACGTGAAAACCGGCCTGGTAGAAGGCCCGGGCCATATTGGTGTTTTTGCCGCCATTGTGCGCGGCCCCGGTTCCCGCGATAAGGAATATCAGCGGCGCCTTATGCTTTTGCAGGGCCTCGGAGTAGATCAACTCATGGCCGTACCAGAGCACATCCGGGAGAGTGCGATCCGGGAAGATGTCGATACGCCTTTTTTTAAAGGGGATGCTTTTGGGCAGATCCGCCTCGTATTCGACCGGGGTACCGACGACGGTGGCCACAAAGCGGTCGGTGATCGGGTAGCCGTAGTTTTCTACGGTGGCGAACGCGGCAGTGGACAGCAGCCATCCGCACCAACAGGCCAAAAATCCCTGTGATATTTTTCCTATAGTCACGTCAATCCCGAAAAATCCCCTTAGCGAAGCGTCATGGTGGCATGGATTTTGTGATAAGTCACTAAATTGACTAACAAAAATAATCAGTCGAGGGTTCGGAACCCGGGGCCTGTTTATGGTGCGGGAGAAAAAGTGAAATATTTTTTAAAAAACAGGGAATAACTTTCCCACTGACCCCGTCATCAGTATGAAAGCGGAGTGAAACCGCTCGAGGAGGCGGTGGTTGAGCCGTTGGGTACGCATCAATGTTCAAAGAGACTGAGATGCGTGGCTTGCACCGCCTACCTCTTTTTTTTATTGGAATTTCCAGATCTTGGTCTTTCCGATACCCGTCTCACAGAGCAGGGACTGCTAGCCCTCTGCGCTGAACTTCAGGGCCTACCGTCTACATGGGGCGATAGGCCCTGTTTCCCTTTTCCAGTAAGACCTTTTCTTGCGGTAATGTGATGCCGGCCTGCTACTACGGTCGGATTACTGGTGTCTGTGGTATCGGTACCAGGAGCTGCGGGGGTGTTGCGGGGGTTTACTGCCAGTTCCTGGCGATAAGGTCGGCTTCTTGTTTCAGGCTTAAGGCTATGCCGGCGGAGTGGGTAGCAATAAATGACGTTATCTGGTCGGAGTTGGCGACCCCTGCCGGGCGGTACTCATTAATTGAGCCGGCAAGTTCCTCTGTGTTAAGCACTTCAGTGGTCCACTGACCTTCTGTACGGCATGCCACGCCGTGCCAGGCCATGCCGCCGCCCTCGGATAGCAGATATTCCCGGCACCAGCCGCCCTGCGTGTTGGCGAAGCTGAGCAGGGGCCTGACTTGCCTGCCGTCGCTCAGCGTATCCCAGCCATCGCCGCGCGATGGGGAAGTTTCCAATTCGTGTGCGAGGAGGGCATCATCACCGGCGCTGACCGCCAGGGATTCGCCTGTTTGCTGGTGCCAGTCCGGCATCAACAGCAGGCCGCTTGCCACCACTAGTGATGCCGCCACGGCAAGTCCCCAGCCCGCTCGTTGCTGCTGGGACAGCCGACCCCTGCGAGTTCTGGCATTTTTCAGTATGGTCACGATACGCGGTGGCACGGTGTCTGCACCGGGCACGTCAAAGGCGTCTTTCACGCGGTTGTTCACTTTTTGCAGGCGCTCGAGACTCTCTCTCAGCGCTGGGTCAGCAATCAACCTTTTGCGCAGTTCCTGCGCTGCCGGCGCTGCCAGTTCTCCGTCCAGGTACTGTGATAGCAATTCGTAGTCTTGCTCTGTCATGTCAATAGCCACATCATTTATTCTCGTTCGATGGATCGTACGTCTCCAGCAGATTCCGTCGTGCCCGGGCGATTCTGCTCATTATCGTACCCACCGGCACTTCCAATATCTGCGCTGCCTCGGCATAGGTCTTACCTTCCATGGCCACCAGCGTCAGTGCCAGGCGCTGATCCCTGGGTATTTTTTCCAGGGCGTCGCTAACCGCGGCTATCTCTCGCTCCCCATTGGCCGTCTGTTCAGCGGATGGGGCCTCATTCCATTGCTCGCCAACGAGTCGGGGATACCTGTCCCTGACTTGCCGCGACCTCAATTCGTCGATCCACGCGTTTTTGCAGATCCGGTAGGCCCATTTGACCGCGTGCGCGCCCTCGGGCATACCTTTGTCCAGTACCCTCTCGACTGTGGTTTGCAGCAAGTCATCCGCATCAGCCGCACTTCCGGTCAGCGAAAAGCAAAATTTTCGCAATCCACCCAGCCCAGCGAGCAGAACATCCCGCTGTAATTCGCTGAGCGCTCGCATAAGATTCCTGTTAAAATAAGTGACGTTTAAAGTGTGTATTCTATTCCATCGGATGGAATTATTCTCTGCACGATTCGTCCATATAGATAGAGACGGCAGTACTATTTTGTTGGTGGGTGCCCCATGTTTAAACTTAACGCTTTGAAAATTCGAACAATTTCCACAAAATCTATGGTTGTGGTTCGCTCGTGTCCGCCTGTAATTACCGCAATTTGTGTCCTCAGTCTGCTATTAGCATTGCAGCCAGTCCACGCGCGGCAGTTGACTGTGGGCGGCGCCCCGGATCAAATTATCGAACAAACGATTGAGGAGAGCGTTGACGAAGCGGCAGAAGAGGCTGCCGAAGAGGCCGCCGAAGAGGCGGTGGAGGAGGCTATCCAGGAACGCGTCCTCTCCGTGGGCGGCACCCCGGTCGAGCGACGGATTGAGGAGCAAATAGAAGAGAGTATTAGGGAGGGGATTGAGCAAGCCCTTGAGGAGGGTATCTCGGAGAGTATCGCCGCGGACGTGGAGAATAGTGTTGAGGAAAGTGTTGAAAATTCTGTCGAGGAAGTTGTAGAGGAAACTATCGAGGCGACCCTGGAAGAGAGCGTTGAGCATGTAGTCCAGGGGTCTGTAGAAGACAGCATTGAGGAAGTCGTAGAAGAAAACATCGAAGAAGAAGTCGCGCAAAATCTGGCGCAGGATCTGGAACGTAATCTCGAGCAAGAGGTAGAGATTCAGGTGGCCGATGCCGTCGAGGAGCAAATTGAAAGTGAGATCGATGAAATCCTCGAGGGTATAGAAAACGAGTTCGAAATTGACGAGGGCAGGATTCACAAGGACCAGTGGCTGGTCATGGCCGAGCCCGAGGTTTTTGATAAATTGGCCGAAGAAGGTTACCTGTTCGCTACTATTACCGACCTTCCCGGCATGGGAATGCGCCTGGCAGAAGTCGCCGCTCCCGCCAGCTTCGACATCACACAAGTGCGCCAGGGCGTGATCGATGTGGTGGGCAAGGAGCGTGCAGAGGTCGACCTGAATCATATTTACACGGCGGGCACGCTGGTTGATTCGCTACCCGAAGAGGGTATTACGCCGCGTGCAGCCATCAGTTTCCCGTCAGATATTGACCAGATGTCGCTGCGCATTGGCATGATCGACAGTGAGGTGGACGTCAGCCACCCATCGTTGGCAACCGCCCGTATCCATGCGCGCTCTTTCACACCGCAAGGCGCAGAATCACCGGACTTTCACGGCACCGCCATCGCCTCGATTATCGTCGCTGATGCTGCCGGTTATAAAGGGCTCGCACCGAAGGCTGAGGTCTATGCCGCCTCTGTATTTGAGAATGATCGGCAGCATGGGGAAATCGCCAGCACGGTTAGCCTGGTGAGGGCGCTGGACTGGCTTATGTCCTCCGGCGTAGATGTGGTAAATATCAGCCTGGCCGGGCCGCCTAACAGGTTGCTGGAGGCCGCTCTTGGCCGCGCACAGGAGCGCGGGGTTATGATACTGGCGGCAGCGGGCAACGGTGGCCCGGTGGCGCAACCCATGTACCCTGCGGCCTATGATTCGGTTGTCGCAGTTACCGCTGTGGATGCAGCGGGGCAGGTTTTCCGCCTGGCCAACCGCGGTGCATACCTTGATCTTTCGGCTCCGGGGGTCGGGTTATTACATGCCAGGGCTGGCGGTGGTTATGCGGCTTCCTCGGGCACATCTTTTGCCGTACCATTCGCGACGACGGCGGCAGCGCGATTGAGGCAGTTGCAACCCGCTGACAATGCACTGGAGTTACTCTATGAGTCCGCCGAGGACCTGGGGCCTCCAGGACGCGACGAAATCTATGGCTATGGCTTGCTGCGGCCGGGAAAATCCTGATCACCAGCGGTAGAGGAACCTGGTCCCAAATAAATTCTGGGTATAGTCCGCTGAAGGGTAGTTGGAGTCATAGTTGGCGTAACCGTAATAGACTTGCACCGCACTGCGCCCAATTATCGGCATTTCAAAATCTGCGCGCCACCGGTGCCGCTGGTCATCCCGGTCCTCACCGATACTGGGAGTGATAGTGCTGTAATTCCTGTCCTCATAGCGCCAGGCCAGTTCCAGCTTGGCTATTCTGGAAAAAATTTCGAATCGGTGAATGTAGCGTAACTTCAGGCTATTCGACGTATAGTCCAGCCGGTTCGCATCGGCATCTTCGTCTTTGTAGCGGTAACCCAGGTTGAAGTAGCTGCGCAAACCACGGTGAAAGTAGTAAAGGTCCACTTCGCCAGCATTGGTATTGGCGTCACGTCCGGGGCGGTTTTCAATAGATTTGTTTGAGTAGACGTAAGCGCCGCGGGCGAACCACTTCTTGGCCAGAAAGCCCGAGACCGAAGGCGATACCCGGTAAAGCTCAAGAAACTTGTCATTGTCCAGCCGGGAGTTGATGTAGTAAAAGGAAATTCCCGTATCGACCCTGTCCAAATCCAGCGCCAGGTCGGTACCCAGTATATGGGTCTGGCGGTCCACCCGGGAGAATTCCTTGTACAGGACCTGGCTGAAATCATATGTCGCGGCTACCTTTATTGTCCTGGATAGTTCCTTCTGTGCCTCCAGACCAACATCCATGGTCATGGCGTAATCGCCCTGGTTGGTGGCGCGGTCGACTTCCTCGACGGATACGTTGCTGTCATATTCGCCGCCGAGACCGACCTCGGCGGAGTATTGGGCTGGCGCCAGTGTGTTGTTTTTCTGCTGGGCCAAGACAGGGGTTGCCAACAGGCACGTCGCTATCCACGCCGCGAAGGCGCAGAAAATACTTACTGTAAGTGCGGGCCGCGCCATGCCGGGACAATTCCTGGGGAGGTGGTGAGTCAGTGCAGCAGACTAACCAAGAGTTGCCGCAGTCACAAGCCGGGGAGCTGATTTTCGCGCCGATTTTACAGCTAATCTTGCGGTAACGCGTATACTGCAATCTTCGCTACTATGGGCGGTGACGACTAACTCGCGCCAGCCAATCACACCAGACGGGATTATAAAAATGCCTCAGCCTTCGACGATCAGCAATTGTATGCATCGCAACCCAACCCACTGACGATACACCTGGACGCCAATCTTGTGAAATGCGTTTTGTTGTGACGTATTTGAGGGCCACTGGATAGACAATTTATACAAGACACTACACTAACACCTCATAGGAGCAATGATATGAAGGAACAATTCGGCGATGTTTATCTACAGCAATTCGGGTATGTCACCGTTGTAGAAATAAGGCGTCCACCCTATAATTTTTTCGACTCTGAACTGATCGCGTCCCTGGCAGACGCGTTTGAATATCTCGATGGTGTCGATGAATGTCGCGTTATTGTGTTGGCGTCAGAGGGTAGCGCATTTTGTGCGGGAGCCAATTTCCAATCCAATTCCGGCGCTGGTTTATTCGAAGACGATCCGCAGCGGGGCGCGGGAAATCTGTATCGCTATGCGGTCAGGCTTTTTCGTGCCAGAAAACCGGTGGTCGCCGCTGTCCAGGGTCCCGCTGTGGGGGGTGGTCTGGGACTTGCGTTGGTTGCCGATTTTCGTGTGATTGGCGAGAAGGCGCGGTTTTCGGCCAATTTTGTCAAACTGGGGGTGCATGCGGGTTTTGGTATTTCCCATGTTTTACCGCGCCTCGTGGGTGTGCAAAAGGCCAGCCTTATGCTCCTCACCGGACGCAGGGTTGGTCCGCAGGAGGCGTTGGAAATCGGTCTTGCTGATGTGTTGGCCACTGGCGATGAGGTGCGGGCCGAGGCGATCGCGCTGGCATCCGAAATAGCCGAGGCCGCCCCTCTGGCGGTGGAGTCAACACGCGAGACATTGCGACAGGGGTTGGCGGATGCGGTCGAACGGCAGGTACAGCGCGAATTTGCCGAGCAATTGCGCCTGGCGCAGACTGCGGATCACGCGGAAGGGATAAAAGCGGTCATCGAGCGTCGCGATGGTCAGTTCACACGCAGTTGAAAGGCTGCCCGGGCTGTTCTGAAGCGGGTAATTTCCGTCACGTCTTGCGGCGCTGAAGCGGGCAGTCCCCCCAGGGATTGGCGGCAAGGCGTGGCTGGTTCATAATTGCAGGTCTGCCTCCCCCGCACCGGCGTAACGCAGCCCCCTCCCGAGCATATTCCCCAACATTTATCGCAATTTTCGTGTAGGATGGTCGGTTTTACGAAGAGATAAGGTCTAATTATGGCGCGCAAACCCACGCGAGCAGCTGCCAAGAAGAAGCAACCGGCGGCAGTACAAACTTCGCAGTCTATCGAAGAGCAGACCAAACTCTTTCTTAAGTCTGGCAACAAGATCGAGGTCATTCAGTCCGGAGTCAGTGGGCAGCATAATATGGTGGCCAGCAAGCATATCAAGCTGGGCAACAAAACAGCATCCAGGTAATTATTCAGTCATGCACAACCCGGCATAATAAGTGCGGGGTTGTGGGGTTCTTGGCGCCTTGAAATTGACCGAATATCCCCGTTGACTCTGGTGTCAAGCCCTATATACTGCACCGTGCTTGTAAGTACACCTTCTTATGCATACCGTTCTGAAGTCACGTTGTTAGTACCTCGCCCTGTTTTTCATAAGTAATTGCAACACTTCAAGCCAAACCAGTCTTCGTATAGAAGGCTCCACATATGAAACGATAGGAAAGATTTATGTCAACCGTAACTGGAACTGTAAAGTGGTTCAACGAAACTAAAGGCTTTGGCTTCATCGAGCAAGAGTCCGGACCCGATGTATTTGCGCACTTCAGCGCTATCTCAGGGTCAGGCTTCAAGACTCTGGTTGAAGGCCAAAAAGTCGAGTTCACCGTAACTCAGGGTCAAAAAGGTCCCCAGGCTGAGAACATCGTAGCCGTATAAAGACCGTCTGTTAAAAAAGTCCGCACTGGATACAGCGCGGGCTTTTTTTTTGCTCGATATTGCCAGCACCGATACCCGGTGAAGCGGGGCAGTCTCGACAAGCCCCGGGTTTTTGCGGCAATGGTTGTCTCATTACCCCGCTAACGCGTATCCTTTAACTTATTGCAGACCACCCACTCGGAATTGCCCAATGATTGACCAGCTGTTTATCGCCGGTTTATTTACTTTGCTGCTGGTCGGCCTGATTTTTACCAAGTGGCCTGCCGTGCTGGTTTTTGTCGGTACTATGTTGCTGGCCTACTTCTTCGGGTTGGTGGATACGGCAGAGGTGCTGGCCAAGGCCACCAACACCGGGGTTATTACCCTTATTGTCCTGCTGCTGGTTTCCATCGGCCTGGAAAAGTTATCCTGGCTGACCCGCCTGTCCGGCAGGTTGATAACCCCCAGCTATGTCGGCAGCCTGTTGCGGCTGGGCTCGGCCACCGCCTTCTTTTCCGCCTTCGTCAATAACACGGCGGTGGTGGCAACACTGGCCCATACGATACGCAGTAACCGCCATCATCCGGCATCCAGATTGCTGATGCCCCTGTCTTATGCCGCTATTCTTGGTGGCACCATGACTCTGATCGGCACCTCTACCAACCTTATTGTCAGTAGCTTTCTGGAGGATGCCACCGGCCAGGGGCTGGCCTTTTTCGACTTTTTCCTGGTGGGCGCTTCTGTGACGGTACTGGGCCTGTTGGTCATCCTGGGTAGTTCCCGTTTGCTGCCGCAGGGCACTACTGAGCCCATGGATATCAACGAATACGTTATCGAAGTCGAGGTGAGTGATGAATCGGACCTGATAGGCAAGAGTATTCTGACCAACAAGCTGCGCGAGCTCGAAGATTTGTTTCTGGTAGAGATTGTACGCGGCGATCACCTGATTACACCAGTGACTCCTCATGAGTATATCGAGGCGGGGGATAAACTTATTTTCTCCGGTGATATCAAGCAGGTCAAGGCCCTGGAGTCTTTCGATGGTCTCAGCCTGTTTGCGATTGACGAGGGTCTGTTGCGCAAGAATATGATGGAAGTGATCGTCATGCCCAATGCCGCCATCGAGGGCAAGACGGTCAAGGAAAGTGGTTTTCGCTCCCTGTTCGATGCGGCGGTGGTGGGCATGCGTCGCGGCGGCAAGCGGCTGTCCGGCAAGCTGGGCAATATCACCATCCAGGCCGGTGACAATATGATGCTGGCCGTGGGGCCGGATTTCAACGAGCGTAAGAACCTGGATAAAAACTTCGTGGTCATCGACGATTCAGTCGGAGAGATCAAGACCACGCCATTCCAGAACTATTTTATCACCGGCACGTTGCTGGCGGTAATCGCCCTGGCTTCACTCAATATCTTACCCTTGATCAAGGGTATGGCCTTCCTGCTGGTTTGTATGCTGTTGCTCGGTGTCGTCAAACGCTCGGAATTGCGTCGCCGCTTTCCTTTCGAACTGTGGCTGATTATTACCTCTGCCCTGACCTTGTCCCAGGCGCTGAACAATTCCGGTGTGGTAGCCATTTTGACCGATACCCTGCACGCCAATCTGGCCGTGCTGGGGCCCTATGCGGCCCTCGCCGGCATTTACCTGGGTACCCTGTTGCTGACCGAGTTGATGACCAACAATGCCGCCGCTGCCCTCAGTTTCCCCATCGCCTTTGGCCTGGCGGAGAGTTACGGGCTCAGCCATATGCCCTTTGTTATGGCGGTGGCCTATGGCGCCAGCGCGAGCTTCCTCACACCCTATGGGTACACCACCAACCTGATGGTGCAGAACCTCGGTGGTTATGAGTTTCGCGATTACTTCCGGGCGGGGCTGCCACTCTCATTGGCTTATTCCGCGGTGGTGCTGTTCCTGATACCCATGGTATTTCCCTTTTAGGCGGGCAGGTCTGCTGTGGTTATTGCGGATCAGGTCAAAATCTTTGCTCGTACTATAATCCGCTTCCTTTACTGTTACTCACACATAATAAACGCGGAGAACGTAGAGGGTGTCACCGCCCGGTATGATTGGGCGAGTTGACCTTGCCCCCGCCAGGCTCGATTTTACAGGCTCACTATGTGATCGAGATATTTCAGCTGCCAGTTGCCGATATCGGCATCTTCGCCGGTGCCTCCCGCGACGCCGTCCCTGCCCAGGGTATACAGCTTATAGGTTTTGGGTGCGGGGTGAAGGCGCCTCAGTTTTTCGTAGTGATAGGGGCGCCCCCAGGGATCTTCAGGTATTTTGTCGATATAGCCCCCTTCTTTGCGGTTCTTGGGCTGTGGGCCGGTTGTGCTCGCTGAGGCCAGCTCTTGTGTTGTCAACGGAAGGGCCGCGTTATCGGTGAGATACTGGCGCAGGGCAAAGTCCAGTTCAGAGAGATGTCGGTGAACTGTCTGCAGAGTGCTGTTTTTGCCATTCATCGGGTCTATACCGAACCGAGCCTGAAGGGCGGCCACTGGATCCTCGCTGCAAAAAATCCCCCAGTCATTTTCCACTGGCACTAGAGACGCCCGATCCGCGCGGACGATGAATCGTTTGTATCCCGGACTATTCCCCCAGCGATCAAAGGAATTGATTTCTCCACACACCACGTCGCCTGGAAAGCTCTGGATATTGCGGTATTCGACTTCAATGTTCTGGAATAACCCGGTTTCAAGTGTTTTTTTTGCGTCCTCGATGGGATCGGCGCAACCGAACATAAGCAAAATGCCACCAAGTGTGAGAGTCCACTTAAGCAACGTCACTACCTCCGTGATTGTGGTGGGTTTGTTGTAATGATTCACCCGTTCAAATAGCCAGGAAAGAAGCATCGTCGACATCCTTGGGTAGGGTGAACAGGTTCAGGCCTCCGACGTGCATGGGGGTGCGTCGCGATTGCAGAATCAGGAAAAGGGCGTCGGTAATCGGCATTCTACGCACAGGCGTATCTCCCTATTGTGGTGTTGGTGACAGCGATGGTGTGAGCAAGAATAGACTATCTGGAGCTCCAGTGAAATATTTCACCAGTGCTGTGTCATGTTGAAGGCACATCTGATTCAGATACGCCTCTATGGCATCCACTTTGGCCGACATATCGGCAATCTTGTGGCGGATGACCTGGTGTTGGATCAGCGGTTTGCCGAAAGTTTCCCGCTCCTGGGCATAGACGATGGATTCCTCCAGACAGGTTTTCATCAGGCCCAGTGCGCCAGCGGCTAAGGACAGGCGTTCGAAATTAAAGTTTTCCATGATGGAAATGAATCCCCGGTCCTCCTCACCCATCAGGTTGCCAGCGGGAACGCGGCAATTATCAAAATACAGAGTGGCCTGGTCGGAACACCACCACCCCATCTTTCTATCCAATGGCGTCAGGCTGAAACCGGGTGTGCCTTTCTCCACAAATAACAGCGAGATACCGCTCAATCCGGGGTTACCGGTACGCCCGCCCACACGCCGGTAGCGCCGCAGCGCGCCATTTCCTCTGCCGCAGCGGCGCGCATAAAGGCGTCATCGAAACCCAGGCCGCCGAATTTGTCGCTGACGCCAAAACCGAAATAACCCATGGCCCCCAGTTCTTCGTGGACACGCCAGGGGAAATCTCCCGCTTCATCCCATTCATCGGCGTGGGGTTTTATTTCCGTTTCCACATAGCGCTTGATGGTTTCCCGGAAGGTCCGGCGCTCTTCTGTTTCGAATGGGTTTTTCATTAGTTGGTGTCCTGTTGATGCCCGGCTTGAACCGGGCGGCATGCGATGGTTGGTTGCAATTGGCAAATACCACAAAAACATGATCAAAATCAATAGGCAACGAATATTGTTCCAGTATATTAAGTCCGTTATGATCACCCCACTAAAATTAGGGATGGGTGTGCCGGGAGCAAGAGAAGTGGCGATAGGGGAGGATTCCACGCCCCGCCGGGACGGGCTGGGACCCGATAGGGTGTGTGGTGACAATTACACTAAAATACCATTGGCTAAGTTAAGGCGATAAACGTTAGATGTAATTATCGCTACGAAGCAGTTCCACTCGACTGCACGCAGCACAAAAAGAATTGATGAAATGGTAGTGACGTAAACAAGAGAGACAACGAGAATCGCACGAATATAGACAATAATATTATAGAAGTCACAGAGCTTCATCGTAGGTCAAGGCAAGGCTAAAAAACTCTCAGAGGGATAGTAGAATGAACAAAAAACTGCTCGCAATGTCGGTTCTGGCCGCCATCAGTTCACAGGCTTTAGCCTTCCAGTTTGATACCTCGGATGACTGGCAAATCCGCTGGGATAACACCATCAAGGGCAACGTCATGGCCAGGACGGAAAAGGCTACACATGACGTGACAGTAAGAGCCGATGCTTATTTCCTGTCCAGGCAGTCGGATTTCTCCGTTGACCGCTCCGGCCTTGGCCTGGTCAGCACCCGTGTCGATCTGCTGTCGGAACTGGATGTGGTCTGGAAGGAAAAATTCGGTTTTCGCATCAGCGGTACCGGCTGGTACGACCCCCAGTACAAGAGCAGCAACAATGACCACCCCGACAACTGGAATGCCAACTGGACAACCCCCAGCGCCGACGTGGGTGATTACAGCCACGCGGTGAAAGACCTGCACTACGCCGGCGGTGAATTCCTGGACGCCTTTGTGTTCGCCAACTTCGATATCGGCGATGTCGCTATCGGCACCAGGCTTGGGCGCCACACGATTTACTGGGGCAACAGCCTGTTGGGGGCGGCTGCCGCCGCCAGTATCGGTGGCGTGATGGCGCCACTGGATGCCTCCAAGGCCCTGTCGGTGCCGGGCTCCGAGGCGAAAGAGCTGTTTATGCCCACCAACAGGTTCTCGACGGTGGTGCAACTGACCGATAACCTTACCCTCAACGCTTACTACGGCTTTGAGTACCAAAATATCCGCCTGCCTGAGACGGGCGCCTTTTTCAGCCCCGCGGCGGGTTTGACCGAGGGCACGGAATTCATCCCCTTCCCCCCGTATCCGCGCAGTGTCTACGAGGTCGATGGCCCCATCATTGGTTTCCACACGCGTAAAAACGAGGGAGATGAAGGTGATTTTGGCTTCAATGTCCAGTATTACGTCGATGCGTGGGAGCTGGAGGCCAGCTTTATTTACATCAACTACACGGATAAGGACCGCCACGGCTTGCATGCCGGATTCGATTTGGGCCAGTTTGGTACGGTCCTGGCTGCCCAGGGTGTTGAGGAAATGCAGGATTTAATGGGTGCCTGGAACGCCCTCTGCGAGCCCCATGGGTTTGACTGCCCCAATGCCCCCAGGCCCCAGGGGAACCAGGGCAACATTGTCGTCGGTGAGGGGCGCTGGCTGTACAAGGACGATATCGACCTGTTTGGCATTTCCCTGGCCAAGGAGATCGCGGGAATCAGTGTCGGCCTGGACCTGGTGTACCGCAAGAATACCGGCCTTCCCCCGGAAATTGCGGCTAGCCTGGGGCGCATGTTCAATGCGCCCGATTGGACCGCCCTGGGCCTCGCCAGTGGGCCGGAGATCGCAGCCGGACTCGGTCTGGGTTATATGCCCGGTGATTACTACAACTACGATTCCGGTGACTATCTCGGCGCCGAGGGTGATGTGTATTCTGTGGTGCTCAATGGCCTGGGCCTGCTCAACGGTGAGTGGGGCCTGTGGGACGGCGGTGTCTATATCATCGAAGGTACTTTCACGATGCTGGATAAGTGCAACAAGAATTGCGACTCACTACTGGACTCCAGAGTCAATGAAGACCGTGTGGTCAGTCACATTGCCGCCGTGTTCAGGCCGACCTGGTATCAGGTGCTCCCAGGCTGGGACATGACCATACCGATGAGCGTGGCCTACACCGTTGACGGTGAAAAATCGCCTCTGACCTCTGTCGCTGACGAAGAGCGTGGTAATGGCAGTATCGGGATAGAGTTCCTCGTCAATGAAAGCTGGACCGTCAATGCCAAGTACAATACGTATTTCGGCCCGGCCAATGCCGGTACACCCGGTCTGCTCAAAGACAGAGACAATATTTCCATGACGATCAAGCGGACTTTCTAAAACTGGTCTATAACTATAA
>Ga0164313_10001838_pt1 | contig 19007 bp, 10 predicted proteins | sample GuaBasSedimGuay4_FD_113735 | JGI IMG/M metagenome (GOLD analysis project Ga0164313, IMG submission 113735) | Subseafloor sediment microbial communities from Guaymas Basin, Gulf of California, Mexico - Guay4, Core 4569-4, 0-3 cm | ecosystem: Environmental > Aquatic > Marine > Hydrothermal vents... | reverse complement strand
CGCGAGGTCGGCGCCCATCGCCGCCGGGTCCAGGGGCTCCGGTGCCGCTTCCTCCGTGCCCACCGGCACACCTCCGGGATGGTGATACGGGGTCAGTTGCACCGCGCCCCCTTCGACCCGGACCCCGTAGGTCGAGTCGCCGCCGGTGTGGGCGTCGCCATCCGGCCGGTAGGCGAAGTGGACCTGACGCATCACGGCGCCGAGATCGAAGGGCGCGCCGACCTGGTCGCCGACGGCGGGGAGCTCCGCGTCTGGGGTCGCCGAGGCGATGTCCTCGTCGTGGGGCGCCGGGGCGAGATCGGCCTCGCCTTGGTTCGGGTCGAGCGCGGGATCTCCAGCATCGGAGTTACAGGCTGCCAAGGGCAAGAGGAGCGCCCCCGCCAGCACGAGCCCCGTCATCATTGGGAAGTTCGGAAACTCGCGGTAGGGCGATTCGAGGACTCGTGACGCCAGTGCTGCAAACATACGCTGACACTACGTAGCGACGGCCAGCCTCGTCTATCACCCGAACGGGTGAGATCTGCGGCCCCCTGCCAGTCATGACCCGCCCTCGGCCAAGCCGGTCACACCCGAAAATGAGTCCGATTTGTGCTCCGGGGATCCCATCCTCGAGCTCGCTGCCCTAGATTGAGCTGGTCGCGGGCCTCGGCTCGAATTAAATGACGTTTCACCGGAATCCTCGGTAACCGTAGCGGGGACAAGACGTAGTGGCCCTACGGAGGGAACCTCAGACCATGCGAACGATTCGAGCTCTCATCATCATCAGCGCCATGTGCCTCTCAACCGCCGGTTGTGACGACGGCACCGGCCCCGAGGGGACCGGCGACCCCCAGCCCCAGCCGGCGGCGACCGAGGTGGCCGCGGGTGAAGCGGCCCAGGCTGAGGAGGCTCCGGCAGAAGAAGAGGTCGAGGCTCCCATCCCCGAGCTCGAGGTCGCCGCCGTCGCCGCTCTCCTCGAAGCGGGGGACTGCGTGGCCGTCGATGCCAACTCGGCCACGACCCGCGAGCGCTTTGGCTCGATCCCCGGGGCGACTCTCCTGACGTCATCTGGGCGCTACGACCCGGCCGCCGAGCTCCCGGGGGACACCGCGGCCAAGCTCGTCTTCTACTGCAGCAACGACGACTGCCGGGCATCCGACGGTGCCGCCGGTCGCGCGCGCACCGCGGGCTACACCGACGTGAACGTCATGCGCGCTGGTATCGCCGGTTGGTCCGACGCGGGCCGCAATACGACGCCGGCGAGCTGAGTACCTCGCTCACACCTCGGCTCACAGTACGGGCGAGAAGAGACGTGCGGTGGATGCGATGAAACGCCGGAGAAACGGCGCTTCTTGCAATGCCTCGAGGGTGACCTCGGTGGCACATTCGAGATCATCGTCGAAGGCGGTGGCGAGCCCGTCGCAGATCTCGGCGTCGTAGTTCGCCACGACCACCTCGAAGTTCAAACGAAAGCTTCGGTTGTCGGTATTGGCGGTGCCGACGATGGCGAGGTCGTCATCGACGACCAGGGTCTTCGAGTGCAGGACCGGGGGGCCGTACTCGAAGATGCGCACGCCGTTGTTGAGCAGCTCCGGGTAGTAGGTCCGGGCCGCTGCGGCGACGAGGGGCACGTCCCCGGCGGCGGGGACCAGGATCTTTACGTCCGCGCCGCGTAGCGCCGCCGTGTTCAGCGCGTCGAAGATGGGCTCGTCTGGGACGAAGTAAGGGGTCGTCAGAAAGACCCGTTCGTGTGCCCCCGCGATCGACGAGAAGAAGAGCTTGTGGATGGCGTCGAGGTTCTCGTCGGGGCCCGAGGCGACCACCTGTACTTCCCGGTTTCCCTCGGGCAGGTCTTCGGTCCCGCGCAGATACTCGGGGCCGTCGGGGCTGGCATCGGTCGCGTAGAACCAATCTTCGAAGAAGACCATCTGCAGGCCCTTCACGGCGGGGCCCTCGAGGCGCAGGTGGGTGTCGCGCCACGCGTCGTCTCCGCTGAACTCCGACGTATGCACGTCGGATACGTTCATGCCCCCGGTGAAGCCGACCCTGCCATCGACGACGACGATCTTCCGGTGAGTGCGAAAGTTCGCCATGCGCGGGCGCCAGTTGGTCAGCGTGAAGGCGTTGAAGCGTCGAACGTCGCCGCCGCAATCTCGGAGCGACTGCCAAAAACGGTCGTGGGCTTTGGAGGAGCCGAAGCCGTCGACGAGGACCCGGACTTCGACGCCGGCTCTCGCGCGCTCGCAGAGCTGATCGCGGAGGCGGGTGCCGATATTGTCGGGCTCCCAGATGTAGTACTCGCAGTGGATGTGGTGCTCGGCCTCGGCGATGGCGGTGGATAGAGCCTCGTACTTGGATTTGCCGTCGAGGAAGACCTCTCCGCTCGCGGTCCGAGGCCGCGCCGCTGGGCCTCCGGCGTTTTCACAGAGCCGCATCAGATGCAGCGCCTGGTCCGAACGGGGGTGTTTCCCGTCGGTGTCGGAGACATGCAACGCCCCGACGTAGGCCTGGGCCCGGGCGCGCCGGCGCTTGCGCTTCTCGTAGCGGCGGGGACCGAGGAAAAGATAGAGGACGATGCCGACGACGGGCAGGAAGGCGAGGGCGAAGATCCACGCGAGAGTCGCCTGGGCGCTGCGCCGCTGGAGGATGACGAAGATCGTCGCGGCTACGATCCAGACGGATTCGATGGCGGACAGGGCCGCCCAGATGATTGCCGTCGTCTCCACTGCGGCGGAGCATACCGGAGTTGTTGGGCAGCCGTTAAAAGGGAAAGGCCGAACCTTTCGGTCCGGCCTTTCGATACCCCCGTCCAGGCGGGATTGTTGAACGAGGGGTCGTCTTACTTCAGCGAAGTCCGGTGAAACGGTCCCGGACGGGGTGGTTGCGGCCGCCCTCGTCGTCGAGGCGCTCTCCGGTGAGGGTGCCGTCGAAGTCCAGGGTGCCGCTGGCGCCGGTCCACAGAGCGTCGGCGACGCCGTTCTCGAGGTGGTCACGGTCGTAGTCGCCGTCGAGGTCGGTGAGGACCGCGGTGCCCGAGAGGGTGAGGCTGTCGTACTGCCACATCTCGGTGATGTAGCTCTCGAGGCGGTCGGCGATGAGCGTCACGCCGAGGTCACAGACCGCGTTGACGATGGCTTCGGTGGTCGAGCTGTCGCCGGCGATGGAGGTCGCGATGGCGCCGCAGTCGAAGAGGTCCGAGATGAACTCGTGGCTGTTGGCCGGGGAGCCCGGGAGGCTCGGGAAGAGCACGTCGTTGAGAACCATCTCGACGATCCGACCGAAGGGAAGGGCCAGGGTGTGCTCGTGCATGGTGATGGACGGGCCGACCTCGACCGTGAGGTTGGCGAGGGCGCGCACGTTGCGCGTCGCGACCGTGCCGTCGGTGAGGGGGAAGCGGACGCCGGTCACGAGGTGCGTGCCGTCGTAGGTGCCGAACTCGGTGCCTTCGCCGAAGGTGAGCTCGCCGTCGAGGGTGAGCTCGGAGAAGGCCGTGTCGATGCCGTGGCCGAGGTCGAAGACGTCGCTGACGTAGCCGGGCACGTGAATCTCGTCGATGGCGCGGCGCAGGGCGTCGGATGCGAGGCGGCGGGTGGTGCTGCTGCGCAGGGCGCTCGCGAGCCAGCCCGGCGTGCCGTCACGGTCCGCGACGTAGTCGACGATCCAGGTGGCCGGGTCCGTTGCGAGGCCAGAGAGCAGGTCGAGGGTGAAGTCGAGGGAGGGGTTGAAGCCGCTCGTGACGTCGAAGGTCTCGGCGACGGTGTAGGTGCCGCCGAAGAGCTCGCTGATGTCGCCGAGGGGAATCTCGACGGTGCCGGTCGGTCCGCTGAGGGTCACGTCGGCGCAGGCCTCGGCGGCGACGTTGTCGTTCCGGTCGATGCCCAGGGCGTAGACGGCCATCGGCACGCCGACCTCGACGTTCTCGAAGGTCTCGCGGGCCCGGAGGAAGCTGTACTGAACGGCACGGGGGGCGGGCACGGCGCGGTTCATCTCTTCGCAGGTCACGTTGGTGAAGAGCGCAACCTCGGCGCTGTTCACGACCCGGAGGCCCGTGTAGGTCACCACGTACTCGAGGTCGCCGAAGGTCATCGGCTGGACCTCGACCGTCACCCGGGCGGGGTCCCGAGCGAGCTCGGCGGTGGCGATGATGTCGAAGCGAGCCTGCTGGCCGGCGCGGACGACGACATTGGCGACGCCTTCGTCGTTGGTGCGGGCGGCGTGGCCGGAGAGGCTGCCGCCGGCGGTCTCGCCTTCGAGGTAGAACTCCACGATGCCGCCGATCGGGGCCCCTTCGGCCGTCACGTAGCGGATTTCCAGGGTCTCTTCCCCGTACTCATCGACCAGGCGCGTCGCGCCGCCGATAATCTCGAGGCGCGCGCCATCGGCGACGCCGACGTAGCCGCCGGGGCCGGTGTCAGCCGCGCAGGCAAACGCTGAGGGAAGTACGAGGAGTAGGGCTAGTAGTGAAGTTCGAAGTCGCATGGTTTAGGCCTCCCGCCTTACATGCTCCTCACTGCATCCTGTGTGCCATACGTAGCCCCCTAGTGATTTCAACGCTTTACCAGCGCCGGCCACCCGATCGGCCACTGAACTAGCCGGATCAATTTTGCTAACTGGCCACCCCCCTGGCCACGTATTTGGGGACGTTTTCGCGGTCGGATCCCGTCCCCATGCGTTATGGAGAGGGGTGTCTGCGCTTCTCGATGCCGCTTCCCTCCGCGTTCATTACAAGGCCTTCCTTGCGTCGGGGAGGGTGCTGCTGACGGGGCATTCGCATCAGGGGTGGCCGGATGTGGCTCGGGAGGGGGTCATCGCGGCCTGGGAGGACGCGGCGGCTCATGTGGATGACAAGTGGGGGGCGGCCTTCGCCCAGGCCGACGCCCTGCGCCAAGGGGTGGCGGACCGGATCGGGGGGGCGGCCGAGGATGTGGCCCTCGGCGCGAATACCCACGAGCTGGTGACGCGATTTCTTTCGGCCCTCGACCTCGGGAAGCGCCCCCGCTTGGTGACGACGTCGGGAGAGTTCCACAGCATGGACCGCCAGCTCCGGCGCCTCGCCGAGGAAGGCGTCGAGGTGGTCTTCGTCGATGCTCTGCCGGTCTCGACCCTCGCCGAGCGCCTGGCGGCGGCGGTCGATGAAAAGACCGCGGCGGTCCTCGCCTCGACGGTGCTCTTCGAGACCTCAACCCGGGTGCCGCACCTCGCAGCCGTGACCGCGGCGGCGCACCGCGTGGGCGCTCAGGTGCTCTTCGACGGCTATCACGCGTTCAACGTCGTGCCCGAGAAGCTCGCCGACTTTGGCCCCGAACCGTTCTTCTACGTCGCCGGCGGCTACAAGTACGCTCAGTGGGGCGAAGGGTGCTGCTTCCTCAGAGTCCCACCCACCACCGAGCTCCGCCCCGTCTTCACCGGTTGGTTCAGCGACTTCGAGCATCTCGAAGGCCCCCGGAGCTCTGCCATCGGCTACGGCTCCCGGGGCGCCGACCGCTTCGCCGGGGCCACCTACGACCCCACGAGCCACTACCGCGGCGCCCGGGTATGTCGCTTCTTCGACGAGCACGGCCTCGACGTGGCCCGCCTGCGCCAGCTTTCGCTACGGCAAACGGGGCGCATTCTTCGGGGCCTCGAGGGCTACGACGTGCTTACGCCCCGCGAAGACGCCGGGCGCGGCGGCTTCGTATCGCTCCGGGTTGCCCAGGCTGGCGCCGTGGTGAGCGCGCTCCGCGACGACGGCATCTCCTGCGATGCCCGGGGCGACGTATTGCGCTTTGGCCCGGCGCCCTACGTCACCGACGATGAGATCGACCGAGCCCTCGAGGCGTTGCGGCGGATCGCCCCGGCTGCGCCGTGAGCTGCGAGTTCGACCCGCGCGGGTCGCCGCTCTAGTTCGAGCTCAACCCACCCAAGTCCGAGCGTTCTGGAAGAGACGCAGCCATGGGCCGTCTTCGCCCCAGGTCGGCGGATGCCAGCTGTGTTGCACCGTGCGAAAGACGCGCTCCGGGTGGGGCATCATGATCGTGACGCGGCCATCCTGGCTGCTCAGGCACGTGATGCCGTCGGGTGAGCCGTTGGGGTTCTCCGGGTAACGCTCGGTGACGCGGCCGTGGTGGTCGACGTAGCGGGCGCCGACGAGGCCGGCGGCGTCGGCAGCGGCGACGCCGCCAGGAGCAAACTCCGCGCGCCCCTCTCCGTGGGAGACGGCTACCGGCAAGCGGCTGCCGCTCATGCCTCGGAGCAGCACCGACGAGCTTTCGCGAATCTCAACCAGAGAGAACCTCGCCTCGAAGCGCTCGGAGCGGTTCTCCACGAAGTGCGGCCAGAGCTCGGCGCCGGGGATGAGCTCCTTCAGGTTCGAGAGCATCTGGCATCCGTTGCATACGCCGAGGGTGAACGTGTCCTCCCGGCGAAAGAAGGCGCCGAAGGCATCCCGGGCTCGTTGATTCATCAAGATGGACTTGGCCCAGCCCTCACCGGCGCCGAGGACGTCGCCGTAGGAGAAGCCGCCGCATGCGGCCAAACCGCGGAAAGTGCCGAGGTCCACGCGGCCCGCAAGTACGTCGCTCATGTGCACGTCGACGGCCTCGAAGCCGGCGCGCTCGAAGGCCGCCGCCATCTCGAGCTGACCGTTGACGCCCTGCTCTCGAAGGATGGCGATGCGCGGGCGTGCCTTGCCGACGAAGGGCGCCCCGATGTCGTCGTCCATGTCGAAGCTCACCGACACGGCCATGGGCGGATAGTCTTCGTCTTGGCGCGTCGCGTGCTCCTCGTCGGCGCAGGTCGGGTCGTCCCGGAGCGCCTGCATGCGATGGGTCGTCGCCGACCACAGACCGCGGAGCACGCCGCGTTGCTCCGAGAAGACCACCTCGCCGCCGGCGACGATGCGTATCGTGCTGTCCGCGGTGGGCGCACCTACGTCGGCCGAGCAGTCCCCGAGACCGTGGCGCTTCAATGTGCCGAGGACCTCGTCGGCGTCATCGGCGAGGACCTGCACCACACATCCGAGCTCTTCGCTGAAGAGCTTGGCGATGGGCGCGCTCTGCCCGGCGATCGTGTCGAGGTCGATGGCGACTCCCACGCCCCCGGCGAAGGCCATCTCGACGAGGGTGGCGAAGAGCCCGCCGTCCGAGCGGTCGTGATAGGCGAGCAGCTTGCCGCCCAACGAGAGCTCTTGAATCGCGGCGAAGAAGTTCGCCAGGTCCGCGGCGTCGTCGAGGTCTGCGGGCTCGTTGCCCACGGTCCCGTAGACCTGAGCCAGGGCCGAGCCTCCGAGGCGGTGCTTGCCGCGGCCGAGGTCGACCGCGATGAGCCGAGTCGGACCGACGTCCGAGCGAAGCTCCGGCGTGAGCGCCCGTCGCACGTCGGTGACGGGCGCGAAGGCCGTCGCGACGAGTGAGAGCGGTGCCGTCACGCTGCGCGTCTCCCCGTCTTGTTCCCAGACCGAGCGCATACTCATCGAGTCCTTGCCCACGGGCACGGCGATGCCGAGGGCGGGGCAGAGCTCCATGCCTACCGTCTGCACGGCGTCGTAGAGCCGGGCGTCTTCCCCCGGGTGACCAGATGCCGCCATCCAGTTCGCCGAGAGCCGCACCAGGGAGAGCTTCTCGATGGGTGCCGAGGCCAGGTTCGTGATGGCCTCGCCGATGGCGAGGCGCACCGAGGCTCGGGCGTCGAGGAGCGCGACCGGAGAGCGCTCGCCCATCGCCATCGCTTCGCCGACGAAAGTGTCGAATGAAGCCGTGGTCACGGCCGCGTCGGCGACGGGGACCTGGTAGGGGCCCACCATCTGGTCGCGGGCGACGAGGCCCGTGATCGTCCGGTCTCCGATGGTGATCAAGAACGTCTTGTCCGCGACGGTCGGCAAACGCAGGACTCGACGCGCTGCCTCGGCGACGTCAATGGCCTCGGCGTCGAAGTTCGCTGGCGTGAAGTCGCCCCGAGTCACGTCCTTTTCGGTGCGCGGCGGCTTGCCGAAGAGCACGTCGAGGGGCAGGTCGATGGGCAGGTTGTCGAAATGGCGGTCGCTGACCCGGAGCACTCCGTCGTCCGTGGCCGTCCCGACGACCACGAAGGGGCAACGCTCCCGCTCGCATATCGCTTCGAACTCAGCGAGCCGCTCTTGGGCGATGCCAAGCACGTAGCGTTCCTGGCTCTCGTTGCACCACAGCTCGAGGGGAGCCATGCCCGGCTCGTCGTTGGGGATCTCCCGGAGCTCGAAGCGCGCGCCGCGGTCACTGTCGTGCATCAACTCGGGCAATGCGTTCGACAGACCGCCGGCCCCTACGTCGTGGATCGAGACGATGGGGCTCTTCGTGCCCATCGCGATGCAGCGGTCGATGACCTCTTGGCAGCGGCGCTCCATCTCGGGGTTGCCGCGCTGCACCGACGCGAAATCGAGGTCTGCGCGGCTTGCGCCCTGCGTCATCGACGACGCCGCCCCACCGCCGAGGCCGATGAGCATCGCCGGTCCCCCGAGGACCACGACCGGCGCGCCGGCCGAGATGATGCCTTTGTCGACATGCTCGGGGCGCACGTTGCCCATGCCTCCCGCGATCATGATGGGCTTGTGGTAGCCCCGGACCTCGTCGCCGCCGGGCCCCGGCACCAACTCGCTGAACGTGCGGAAGTAGCCTGCGAGATTTGGTCGCCCGAACTCGTTGTTGAAGGCCGCTCCCCCGAGGGGACCCTCGAGCATGATGTCGAGGGCCGAAGCGATGCGCTCCGGCTTACCGAAGTCCTTCTCCCAAGGCTGGCGGTCCCCAGGGATGTCGAGGTTGGACACGCTGAATCCGGTCAACCCGGCCTTCGGCTTGCCTCCGCGCCCGGTGGCCCCTTCGTCGCGGATTTCCCCACCGGAGCCCGTGGCGGCGCCGGCAAAAGGTGAGATCGCCGTGGGGTGGTTGTGGGTCTCCACCTTCATGAGGATGTGCACGTCCTCCTCGTGGGCCCCGTAGACGCCGGTCTCCGGATCCGGAAAGAAGCGCCCAGCTCTCGAGCCGGCGATGACCGCCGAGTTGTCCGAATAGGCGCTCAAGACACCGTCGGGGGACTTGGCCGTCGTATTTCGGATCATCGCGAAGAGCGAGAGCTCTTGAGCTTCCCCGTCGATGGCGAAGCTCGCGTTGAAGATCTTGTGTCGACAGTGCTCCGAGTTTGCCTGAGCAAACATCATGAGCTCGATGTCGTTCGGGTTCCGGCCTAGCTTCTGAAACGCGTCGACGAGATACGCGATTTCGTCGGCCGCGAGGGCGAGACCAAGGGCCTGGTTTGCGGCCTCGATCGCAGCTGCCCCCTCGCCGAGGACGTCGATGGACGACATGGGCCGGGGCTCGGCGGTCGTGAAGAGGGCCCAGGCGTCCTCGAGGCTGTCGAGGACGAGCTGGGTCATCCGGTCGTGCAGCACCGCGTCGACGGCGGCCATCGACGAGACTTCACCCGTCACGTAATACGCAATGCCGCGCTCGAGGCGCCGAACCGCCGAGAGCCCACAGAGATGAGCGATGTCGGTCGCCTTCGATGACCACGGCGAAATCGTCCCGAAGCGCGGGGTGACCAGGCGCAACGTACCCACTGGCTCGTGGGGCTCTCGCGCGGGGCCATAGGTGAGCAAGCGCTCGAAGAGAGGGAGCTGCTCAGGCGTCAGTTCTTGCGCCAAGTCTGCGAAGTGCACGAACTCTGCGTAGAGCCCGGTGACCTCGGGCTCGAGGGCCCGCAGCTTTTTGAGCACTGCTTCCGTGCGCGCAGCCGTGAGCGCCGGGGCCCCACGGTGGATGCGGTGTTTCGTCGATGTGCGCATGGGCGCAGCTTGCGCCTGGATTGCGAATCATTCCAATGGATAGGTTCACAATACGGCGCCTATCTTCGGGCGGCCCGGGTGCTCAGTTGACGACCCCGGCGGCGCGCTGGCCGTCGCAGTCCGGGTCTTGGTCGTCGGTGAGGCCGTCGCCGTCGTTGTCGACGAGGTCCGTGCAGAGGCAATCCACGGGCGCGCGCTCTTCGGCGCCGAGCTCCTGGAGCAGTTCGATCTCTCGGTCGATGTAGTCAGCGAAGACATCGGCGACCTCGTGGCCGCGGATGACGAGGGAGTTCTCGTTGTTCTTGATGCTGCCGCTCGCCGAGAGGTTCATCGAGCCGGTGAAGAGCGTGTCGTCGATGACCACGGTCTTGTTGTGATTTCGGATGAGCGGGCTCCGGCCGCCCCAGTTGCTGATCCAGGTCTCGACCCCGGCGGCGCAGAGGTAGTCGTCGCGGGAGTACCTGCTGCTCGATTTTACGTAGTCCCAGACGGTGCGGACGGTGACGCCCCGCTCCTGGGCACGGATGAGACCGAGGGCGAAACACGAGTCGGTCGCCGAATACATCGACATCGAGATGCGGTCCCGGGCCTCACCGAGAAGGCCCCACCCGTCGGCGCCGACGGCGCAGTACTCGCACACGTAGCGGCTGCCGCTGATTCGGCATACGCAGCTGGCGTCGTCGGCGGCGCAGGCCGGGTCCGGGGCGCGCAGGTACACCTTCTCGGTCGCGCCCCGCAGCGCCCGCATCGCGTCGTCGTTCGGCGAGAAGAGGGCCTCGATGCTCTCGCCACCGGGCAGGCCGAAAGCGCCATCGAGGCTGTGGTTCTCTGTACACGCGGGCGAGCACTCATCGCACCAGGTGCGCTCTTCGAGGCGCCCCGTCGCGCAGTGCCGGGTGAACTGGCCGAGCTCACCCCGGTAGCTCTCGATGAGCTGCGGCACGCCCCGGACGATGACCACGTTGTTGTGGTTTTCTTCGAAGCCGGCCGTCGTGAAGTTCGTCGACCCGGTCAGAAGCACGGCGTCATCGGTGCCGGGGTCGGCCACGATGAACTTGTGGTGCATGAGGCCATAGCTGCGGACGGCTTCGATGTGCACGCCGCAATGGACGAGGCCGGCCTGGGCGCCAAAGAGCGAGGCGTAGTAGCCCCGGGAGTTGGTCGGGTCCTCGGAGGTCTCGTCGGTGAAGACGGTGACGGCGATGCCGTCTTCGGCGGCGTTGCAGAGGGCGTCGAGGATGGTCGGGTCGTTGATGCCGTAGACCGCGACGTCGAGGGACGCGTGGGCTCCCTGGATCACATTGTAGACCGCGCTCCGGAGGTCTCCGGCGGGGTCCGAGCAGCCGGCGCAGTCCGGCGAGTTGAAGACGACCTCGACTCCCGCGTCCGGGGATGCCTCGGTCATGACTTCGAGGGTGCCGTAGGCGGGAACGTCGCCCCAGTTGAGGATGGTCAGGGTGTAGTCCTGGCCCCCAGCCGCCGGGTCTGCTGCGACGGTGACGTAGGGCGAGCGGCCCCGCCAGCTTCGGCGGCGTGAGTCTTCACCCTCGGCGACCAACTGGAGGCGCTCCCAGCTGAGGTCGCGGTCTTGGTGGGTTCGGACCGTGAGGCGGCCCCAGGACCGGAAGGTTAGCAGCGACTCACCGGGCACCCCAAAGGCCGAGGGGCCGACCTCGAAGGGCACCTCGACCACCACCGGGGCGTCGGCCTTGCCCGTCGCCGGGAAGTCTCCGAGGTCGATTGGGTCCAGTGGCATCTCACCGCCGCCGGCGGCGCAGCCCAGGGCCGACGCGCACAAGAGGACTCCGAGGAGCCAGGATGGGGGATACCGCAGCACGGAGGGCTACTTACGCAATGTTCGTGCCCTAGTATCGGCGCGAAATGTCACGTTAAAGTGGCAGTGCTCGTGGCCACTGCCGTAGCCAGATCCCCTTAAGTGGCCACCATCTCGGGGTCGTTTAGGGGCTCTTTGAACGCCTCATTCTGGGCCCGGGAGTTTTCGTTGCGCACCCCCGGGGGCGAAGGGCATGCTCCCGGCCCGGCAGCCCATGGACCTCGACTGCATCATCCTCGATTTCGACGGCACCTTCACCGACGTGGAGAAGGAAGCCGTGCCCTTCCTCGAGGCGTATCGCGACGAGTTCGCGAGCGTCGTGGGCGCCGACGCGGCCAAGGATTGGGACGAGGTTGCCGGTGAGATCGGCAAGACTCCGGACCAGTTCGGATGGCACTTCGAAGGGCGGATCGTCGCTCCTTCCCACGCCGACCCCTACATCATGGCCACCTCGACGGCCCAGAAGCTCCTCGACGACCGCGAGGCCTTCATGGACCCGGCGGAGCGGCGCACCTTCCTCGAAGGCATCTTCCGGCGGAACTACCCGAAGGCCGCGAACGTTTTTCGCCCCGACGCGAAGGACGTGGTCGAGATGCTCCTCGGGACCGAGGTGCCGGTCTACGTCGTCACCAACAGCCTCACCGACGCCGTCGAGGCCAAGCTCGACGACCTCGCCCCGAAGGGCCGGGACAAGCTCAAGGTCTTCGGCAATGCGCGCAAGTACGTCATCGCGGAGCCCGAAGGACAGATCGGGGCCTTTGGGGACGTGCCCGAGTCGGTCGACCTGCCGGGCCTCGAGCGCCCGATCTACTTGCGCCGCGGCATCTACTGGGACGTCCTGACCACGGTCCTCAGCGAGGTGGGAGCGGCGCCCGAGCGCACCCTCGTCGCCGGCGACATCTTCGAACTCGACCTCGCGCTGCCCGCGGCCCTCGGCTTCCCTATCCATCTCGTTGCGCGGCCGGGTACCCCCAGCTACGAGCGCAACGCGGTGACTGCCCACGCGAGGGGCGCCGTGAGTGAAGACCTCACGTCGGTCGCGACGCGAGTTCGCGGCTGAGCGTCGGGCGGACGGAGCTCATCGACGGGCATTCCCTCGGGGCTGGGTTCGAAGAACGAACACGGCTTAGGAGTTGATCATGGCCAGCAGTATTCTCGTCACCGCAACCGAGCGGGGCAGCGGCAAGAGCACCATCGCCCTCGGGCTCGTTCACCTGCTCGAGTCGAGCCTTGCCAAGGTCGGCTACTTCAAGCCCATTGGGCGGCGCGACGACCTCGGCTCCGATCCCGACGTCCGCCTGATGAAAGACGCCCTGGGTCTGGATTTCTCCCTCGAGGAGATGGCTCCCGTGACGATGGGCGAAGTGCAGGAGGCGTTGAGCCGCGGCACCTACGACCAGCTCCTCGACACCATCCTCGAGGCCTACGAGCGCATCGCCGACAAGTGCGACTTCGTGATCTGCGAAGGCACCGACTACTTCGGTGCGATGGCGGCCTTCGAGTTCGACATCAACGCCGATATCTCCAGGAACCTAAGCTCTCCTGTGCTGCTCGTGACCCAGGGCTTGAACAGCGCCGAGGCTGATGGGGGCGACCAGGCCGACGACCAGATCGACGACCGGGCGGGCCCCTGCGGCAACATGATCAAGAACGTCGCCCTGGTAAAAGAGCACTTCGACGCCAAGGGCTGCGAAATGTTCGGGGTCGTCATCAATCGAACCGAGCCGAAGTCCGATCGGGAGTTTCACGACGCGGCCGAGCTGGCCCTCCAGAGGTTGGGACTCAAGCTGCTCGGCACTATCCCGCGCACCGGGATGCTCTCCAAGCTGCGCGTCGAAGAGGTCGTCGACGCCCTCGGCGCCAAGGTGATCTCGGGTCACGACCGCCTCAACGTCGCCATCCAGGATGTCTCCGTTGCCGGTATGACCGTGGAGCACGCCCTCGAGCGCATCCCTCGCGGCTCCCTGGTGGTGGTGGCCGGCGATCGCGACGACGTCCTCCTCGGACTGGCCGCGGCGTTCGTATCCCCGTCGGTCCCCGCCCCCGCGGGGGTGATCATGACCGGCGGCCTCGAGCCCCGGAAGAACGTCATGAATCTTCTGCTCGACGTCACCGGGAGGCAGATGCCTCTGCTTCAGGTCCAAACCAACACCTACCAGACCGCCATCGGCGTCAACAAGGTGCAGCCGAGCCTTCAGGCCCACCAGCGCATGCGCATCGAGCTGGTCAAGACCCTCGTCGAATCCAACGTGGACGTCGAGCTTCTGATCGCTCGCGCCTCGGTGCAGCCGAAGACCCGTCGGGCCACGCCCAAGCAGTTCATCCATCGCATGGTGCACACCGCCCGGAAAGACCGCCGCCACATCGTGCTGCCGGAAGGCATGGAGCCCCGCATTCTTCACGCGGCTCACGAGCTCCTGGACCGTGAGATCGTGGATCTGACCGTCCTCGGCGACCCGGACCAGATTCGTCGCGAGGTCGGCCGTCTGGGCCTGAAGCCGCACGACGAGCTGAGAATCATCGACCCGGCGACGTCCGATCTGCGGGAGGGCTTCGCCAAACGCTACATCGAGCTGCGGTCGCCGAAGAGGACCCCCACCTGGGAGATGTCCTTCGACCTGATGAGCGACCCGACCTACTTCAGCACCATGATGGTCCAAGAGGGCCTCGCCGACGGCATGGTCTCCGGATCCGTCACCACCACTGCGGCCACGCTCAGGCCGGCCCTCGAGTTCGTCAAGACCAAGGAGGGCTTCGCCATCGCCTCGAGCGTGTTCTTCATGTGCTTGCCCGACCAGGTGCTCGTCTACGGCGACTGCGCGGTCAATCCCAACCCCACAGCCGAGCAGCTGGCCGACATCGCCCTGGCGAGCGCCGAAACCGCCCGGGCCTTCGGCATCGACCCTCTCGTCGCCATGTTGTCTTACTCGACCGGCGCGTCGGGCACCGGTTCCGAAGTCGACAAGGTCCGCGAGGCGACCGCATTGGTCAGAGAGCGCAACCCGGACCTTCCGGTCGAAGGGCCGATCCAATACGACGCCGCCATCGACCCCCGGGTCGCCGAGACGAAGCTGCCGGGCAGCAAGGTCGCGGGCGCAGCGACGGTGTTCATCTTCCCGGACCTGAACTCCGGCAACAATACGTACAAGGCGGTGCAGCGGGCGGCCAAGGCCATCGCCATCGGGCCCGTCATGCAGGGCCTGAAGAAGCCGGTCAACGACCTGAGTCGGGGGTGCTCGATCCCGGACATCATCAACACCGTGGTCATCACCGCCATCCAGGCGCAGAGGACTTGAGGCCGGGCGCGGCGGATGCGATTCGGCGGGGCTCATGACGCGACCTCGAGGTGACCTGGCAGCGATTTTGTATTGACGGCACAGGAGGGGGGGGGTGTAAGCCAGGTCACAACAAGGGGAGGGCCGGGAAAGATGACCGTTCGTAGATTCGTAGTTCAGGCACTTTTGGGCTTGGGCGGGCTTGTGCTCATCGGAGCATGCAGCCAGAGCACTGAGGCCGAGCCGGGGGCCGTGACGGCGGCGCTATCTTCACCGAGGCGAGCCGGCCCCGCGGTTGTACCGGTCGACAGACCCCCGGAGCGTGACCCGGACGGTGCCGCGCCGACGGTTGGAGCTCGCGTCGGCTTCGCGAACCCCGCCGAGCGTACGGCATATTTCGATGAAGGTGCACGAAACGATGCGCGGCGCGTGTCGACCCGTGAGCCGTTCGCCGAGGTGGCCTCAGCCGCCACCCATGTCGTTCAGATCACCGTAGCCGCTGTAAGCCCGACGGCGTCACCCGAATGGGAAGCGGTCGAAGTGCGCATCGGTTCTGTCGCGAAGGGCCCGCTCGTCGCGGGCACGTCGATCATCGTCTCTCAGCACGTGACGTTGGGAGGGGTGGCGTGTTTTGGTCATCCGCCCCTCCGCGCTGGTGGCTCCTACATCGCTGCGTTGGTGAACTCGACGCGAGGCCCCGGCGGATACGAGGTCGTCGGCGAACAGGCCGCGCTCATCCCCGAAACCACCCCGGGCACTTTCGCCCTCCGGGGGCGGGACAGAATCTCCTGGGCCGATGCTGCGGCCATGATCGGAGGTCGGCCATGAAGGCTCTCATGACAGTCCTGTGCGTCTTCCTCGGCTCTTCCTTCGTGCACACCAGTACCGCGCATGCGTTCTGCACCGAAGACCCGGATTCCCCGAATCAGATGGAGAACTGGGCTGACCAGCCAGAGATTCCCGTCTATGTGGATAAGGGATTGATTGAACGGCTCATTCGAACCGGAGGCGTTCCGTGGACCTTCAGCCAGGTGGTGCGTGAGGTCCACTGGGCCACCAACCTGATCAGCACCAACTCCGGAACCAATCTCCCCCATTTCTACTACGCGGGGCTCTCGTCCGATTGTGGCGGGTGGGGATCGACTGATTGGTTCAGCCGATGCCCGATTCCAAACGCGGTGAACATCACCTATGGGATTCAACCGGCCCCAGCCGCTGCAACCAGAGGCGTTCCCGCGAGCGTCGGCATGGTGGTGGCGTTCAATGAGGCCCTCTCATGGGATACGGGCACGGAAGGAGGGGGACTGTTCCAGGGAGCACTGGTACACGAGCTTCTGCACACCCTCGGTTTCTCCCACCCCGCGGACTGCGATCTGAGCTGCCTCCCCGGCGAAGAGCCATGCTCCGCGGTGAGCGGTAACTACGACATCACGAACGAACTCCAGCAGCTCTACCTCACCGACGTGCTGGGCTTTCGTTCGGTGTACGGGCCGTGGCAACGGACCGCGGAGGACCATCACGAAGACTCGAACCACCTGGTCGGCGGTAGTTGGTGGGATATTCCCTATGGCATTCCCGATCTGATGCCTCACTTCGAAGCATCGGGCGCTCCCGGAGTCGACGATATGTTGGTGGCGGGCAGGGACCCGATGAGCCTCGAACCGATTTTCTATCATTGGGACTGGCCGTCCTTCGCGTGGACACGGTGGGGCGCGAGTTTTCCCGGCGAGTCCCATGTGGGTCGGGTCGGTGCCGCTTGGAACCACGACAAGGAGTGGGGCGTCATCGGATACCAATCCGGGGAGACGACCGTCAGCGTAACCAAGACGCTGAATCGCCTACTGCTCACGAGTCCATCCACATTCGGTTCGGCGGCGACGCCATCGATGACTCGGCGCCCCGGCGTATCGGCCACCTACCAGAACATCGACGGGCTGAGCCTCTTCGCAACCCGGAGCAACACCGGCCAAATCGAAATCCATTGGATCGATTCCGACGGCGTCTACACGGGGCCCTTTCCCGTATGGGATGACACGGGGGCTGAGGTCCGAGCCTACGACACCCCGAGCATCGCCTGCGGCGACGAATTCGGCATATACTACAACTGCATGATTGCTTGGGCCGCGGACGATTTGACCCACACGCTGCGGTGGATGCACTTTGGTCTTCACCCAGACGCGACCGGGGCGCTGCAGGTCGAGCGCGACATGATTCGAGCGGACAGCATCATGCTCGACAGCGCGCCACACGTCACCTTCCGTGGCCCGGCGGGTGCTCCCTCCGCATGGATCCTCGCGTTCACCGCGAAGATTGGCGTGCAGCATTATGTCTATACGATGCACAAATCGATCGAATGGACCTCCCTGTGGGATCCGCAGAGTTGGGTTCTCCACGGCCCATACGACACGCAGGTGTCAGCGACTGTGGGTTCGGCAAATCTGGACGGCGAACTCCTGGTGACGGACTGAGATGGCGCGATGAGATCCAAAGCCGCTCTCTCGTTCGTGATGCTCACGTTCGCCGCGTGCGCCGATAGCCACGACGCCATGCCCGTTTGCGATTCTCCAGAGCCCCCATGTGGACCAGGCTTCGTCGAGTGGACGGACGAGCGATGTTGGCTTATCGACGGAAGCACGGATGGGAATTGTGACTCCTTTGGAGATGGACTCTGCTATCGGCGCTGCCGTACGGACGCAGACTGCGGCGACCCCTGTCGGCCCCACTGCGAGGAGCTGGCCTTCTATCGGGGCGGACCGACGTACTGCGGGCCACCCGGCGAAGTCCTCTTGGTCTGCAAAGACGTCCCAATTGGCAGCTGTGACCTCTGATCCACGCTGGGGCCAACGGTTCCCCCGCCGACTCGGAGATGGCGGCGTGGACGTACTCGCCAGTTTGTAGGTGTTCATTGCGAGCGGAACAATTCCAGCCGGAAGCGCGTAGGCTGAAGAGACGGTGGACGATAAGCGCCTCATCTATGCCGTTGTCGGGCTCCTTTTCGTCGCTTTTGCCTGCGTCGGGACGGGTGCGTTCGTTGCTGTGCTCGGGTTCGGCGCCTATGCCGTGACCCAGCAGGGCCAAGACGGGCAAGCTGGGGGGCCAGGGATTGAATTCCCCTGGGCGGACGATGGCGACCCCGTCGGTCAGGTTCCGTCTGCGGACCCGGGGGGTCAGAACAGCCAAGAGGCGGCTGCGCGCATGCGCCGTCGGTACCGGCCCGGGCCCCACGTCGAGGTCGAGGGCATGCTGCCGTCCGGGCGCCTCGCGGTTCGACAGGTCGGTCAGGGGGCGCGCGATGGTCGAACTGTCGACACCCCGTGGATCGTCGGCGGGGCCGAGCTGCACCCGACCGCCGCGCCGTCGGCATCGGCTGCATCGCCCGCGCGGCCATCCCTCGCTTTCCGCGGGGCGGACCAGCCCTTCACCGTGCTGGCGGGTGTGCCCCTGCGCCTGCCGCTGCGCGCCGACCCTGGCGCCGGCGCCGACACCGACGTGACTGGGCTCTACATCGCCTTCCACGATTACCCTGGGCACTTCTTCTTGCCGGCGAGCGTTGACACCGAGCTCGGCACGCTTCGGGTCACCGGGGTCGAGGACGCGGAGGTCGTTTTCGGCCTCGACGCCGCCTTGGCTCCGGACGGCTCGGCCATCGTCGGCACGCCCCGAGACGTCGTCATGTACGTCGCCGCGGTCGACCACGAGGGCCGCGTGTCTCCCTATGTGCAGCGCACCCTGCGCATCATGCCGGTGGGCACCGGCGACGTCGAAGTGACGCTCACCATGAACCGGTCGACGGACCTCGATCTTTACGTCATCGACCCCGGGGGAACGGTCGTCTACTACGCCAATACCTCGGCGGCGAGCGGCGGCCGCCTCGACCTCGACGCGAACGCCGCGTGCTCGAGCAATCTCGGCGTCGACAACGAGCACATCTACTGGCCCGCCGGGGCCGCGCCGGCGGGCACCTATACGGTTCGGGTGGCGAACTTCGAGAGCTGCATCGGCGGCGGGGAGGTCGACTACCGGGTGACGATTCAGAACTGCGGCGAGACGGTCGTGCTGGCGGGGCAGTTCACCGGGATCGGCGATACGCGGAACTGCGATTCGATGCCGACTGACCAGCCGGGGTGGT
>Ga0164313_10001837_pt1 | contig 19008 bp, 28 predicted proteins | sample GuaBasSedimGuay4_FD_113735 | JGI IMG/M metagenome (GOLD analysis project Ga0164313, IMG submission 113735) | Subseafloor sediment microbial communities from Guaymas Basin, Gulf of California, Mexico - Guay4, Core 4569-4, 0-3 cm | ecosystem: Environmental > Aquatic > Marine > Hydrothermal vents... | reverse complement strand
GTCACCAGTTTGCCGTACTTTAAAAACCATGTCTTCAAACGCTCCAATACAGGCATCTATATTATTGAAAAGTACAATGCGCCTATTCGACAATAAACCATAGAAAGTACTTTGGGCTAATGAATCTTTTATTGGCTTTGGCAGTTTGTTGTATAGAGTACCTTTATTGATAGGCACAAAGAGGACGAGATCAAAATACCCATCCTCTATGGCCTTTTTCAATATTTGACGCTGCTCCCGTTTTTCGTCAGTATCCATACAGTTATTTAATTTCTGTTACCTTAATAGTAGGGCGCTCTGTTTCGACTTTACGAATTACTTTAGCAACATAATAACTCTTGTCATCACGACAGTAACTTTTTGCTCTGCTAATAGCATCGTCAATATTAAAATACTTAACATGCTTGCCGGTACCTCTAAAGTTGCCTTCATTTACGAGTGTTTTTTCGGTATCTTTGCCTCGTAAGACGATAAATATAGCTTCATTATCGTCTTCGTGGTAAAAATTATCGATTCCTGCAACCGCTTCAATAGGATCAAGTCTTCTGTTACCTAGCTCTTCAGCAATAGAAGCAATTTTGGCTCTTATGCCTTGGTTAATAATGCCGTGTTTGCGTAAACTGATAGCTCCAATTAAATTCGCAATATTGTACTGCGCCTTTAATTCGAAGTCATCCATTCTTTTAAGCGATCTTGCAAAATTCATAATAGTTCTCCTTAATTAATTTACTAGACTATTATATCACAATTTTAATGAGATGTAAACCTTTAATTAATATGGACAACCGTAGATATATGCGTCATTTCAATGTTTCCGTTTAAGGCGTGTACAAGATTTATGTTGATCTCTGTAAGTACGCAACCTGTATCTTTGTTGAATTCGTTTATCATGTCATGGAGCCTTTCTGTAAAAATGCTCTTTTCTTCTTTTGCTTCTTTAACTGTTATTTCATCATTCATGTACTACTCCTATTGTTTGTATGCTAATACAGTCTGTTCAGGTAACATATCAATAACATCACTTGTACCTTCAAAAGTGATCTGAATAATCTCCTGACTGAAGAGGTTTAAAGTCCGCTTAACTTCTTTTATAGTAAGCCACTCGTCATCAAGAGGTCGATATCCCGTATTGACACTAATAATCATGCCAGCTTTAAGATCAATTCCTTTTACACTCTCTGCATTCATAAAATGCTGCCTTATTCCTCAGTCCATGTGGCATAGCGTATTGCCCAGTCATTAAGGTCGTTAATCGTAACTGAAGTAACGCTCCGCAGCACGTCGTCTTTAGCATCGTAGACAAACACTGGATACTTGCTTCGTAGCGCATATAATATATTAGAATATACACCTTTACCGACATATCCTTTATAAGGAAGAAAGACTAGACCGCCACAGTCGTCAATTCCTTTGTTATAGTCCGCGTTCGTAGCCTGATTGTTCTTCTGATAGATTTGTTCATTTGGACAGAACAACTCAAAGCCGGTAGAAATACGTATTCTAGCCGCTTTCTCTTCTGGTGTATCGAAGGTCTTTTGTGAGTGCGCAAAAAATAACTTACTTTTCATAATACTTCCTCTTCTTTTTTCTCTGTTTGTTTGATAGGGCAGATATCAGCATGATCTAACAAGCGCTCAATAACTACTTTGATATGCTCGCCATCTTTAGCGTAATATTCAAGGCGATCAACAATTTCTTTGCGCAGGCGAATAACTCGTGATTTAGGTCTAGATAAGTTAGTCATAAGGTCATCCACATCCCATTAAGTTGTTTGTATTGAATTTTAGTGCAGCCAAGAGAAGGCGTGGCGTAGTCATCCATAGGTTCAAAGCCTTCATAATCACCGACTATTCTACCTATACCACAGAGAATGTCATCGTTGTCATAGACTTTAAACTCTGCACCATTGCCTACAAGTAGCTCGTTGTTTAGCTCTCTTGATAAAGCAGAAGGACCATATATTTCTTGGCCGCCTAGCTCGTCAGACAGTTTTAGCATCCAACCATATTTACTCATTTTCTGTTTCCATTTCTATGTGAGTTTGACAAATATGCCACAAGAAGGTCAATTCCTCTTCAACCTCATCGAACTGGTCGAACTTATCGCGATATTCTTGAATTTCATACTTCAAGTGGTTGGTTATACTTTCCATTTGAGTCAAATGCGCTTGAACAGTGCTCCACATATCATATTGATGTCCGTATATTTTCCACGCAGACCCTACTGCTTCCGACGCTGTTTCTTGAGGTGTTGCCATGGTATAACTCCTTTTATTTAATTTGATTTACAAGGTAATTATAACACAAGGATTAATCAACGTATACAAAAGAGTTTACCATTTTAGCCTTTCTTTGTTCTTTTCTTCATCGAAAAAAGCAGGATAATTTTCGTGCATCGCATTAACAAACTTGACGTATTCACAGTATTCCTGCTCCTGCTTTTTAGTCATTTTCATCCCGTCATCGATGTAGATCATAAAGAATCGAGTGCGTTCTTTTGGGCTCATTGGCCTATCGCACATTCTTTCGTATACAGCCTTTTTAAACTGAAAGAATTTCATAAAATGTATTCCTTTTATTTATTTACTAGGCTATTATATATCATGTTTTAGAGGTTGTACACCATTAAATTACCAGCTAATCAATCCCAATTTCCTGGTTCTTTGTCTTTATCCGCCGCAAATTCAAACTCTTTATGCATGTTCTCAGTCTCTGAAATAACATCAAACTTACCAAGTATCGCATCAGGAAAGCTTTCATGCAGACAATCTTCGCATTCCTGTTTTGATGGGTTATGACCTTCCTCTTCCCATGCGTTTATCTGTATTATAATGTCTGTCATCCCATAAGCCTCAAATACTCCTTCGCTATTCGATTTAGACAACGTGCCACTCGTTAGGTAGCTTACTCCAGGAATCCAAAGTGATATGGGTGGAAGAATTAAAGTTCTTGTTTGGCCTATTCGTGCTCTATTGTACTTATCTTTGCTAGAGATCTTTTTACTGACTTCTGATATCAACAAGTCTTTTCCTACTACGTTGCTAAATGGGTCATGCATATTGTTAAGACTGTGAGTAAAATTGCTTAAGGCATCCTGCTTTACTTTTGGAGTGGCACAGGTCTCCTCGAAGAAAGCTCGAGCTGTTAGAAAAGTGTCTGAGCTTAGTGAATCAAAGTAGTGCAATGCGAGAAGATTGTCATACGTACATGAGATGATAAATTCCTTTTGCCTTTTAGTGATTGGAGCTGTTGTTATTCTGAATTTACAAGGTTCTAAACCGCAATCTAAGTGTGGATAACCGAAGTTCACAATAGTGTTCATTACGATAGATAGAGTCTTAAGCTTTCTGTTCTCTTCCTTCTGCATAAGTCCTTCAGATAGAGCCGCCTGATTCGCTCCTCCTAATAACCTTTTCTCGTTTATAACCGCTGTCCGCATTGCGTTTTGCGTTTTAGAGCTTTGGTCCCAATTCGTTATAGTGATGTTAAAATCGCAGAAGTATTGATATACAGCTCTTAAGCCAAGAAGATCGTTTTCGAGGAGTAGACGCATTTGCTCGTCTAGTAGGTCGACATAAGGAGTGTCTCTATTGTTTAGCATTCCAGATACGATGTACGTTCGTCTGTCATTCAACAATTCGGTGTTAGTTATTTTGACGTTAGTGCACGCTATAATAGATACAGTCTTATTAACTGTTTTCGCTCTCTCGTACTTTTCCTCAAGTCGCTGGCTCTCACTCGTTATAAGCGTCTTTAAGTGAGGCCAGTTCATCTTGGCGTTAAAGTCGCAGTCATCAATTAGAGTAAGCTCGCCTAAAGCAAAGAACTGTTTCGTCATGCTATCAAGAGTGTGTGCTTGAGCAACATCAGTGGATGAGAACATTAGAGATAAGAAGTTAAGAAATGAAGACTTACCAGTACCTCCAGGTCCATGAATAACTAACATATTATGAATATGTTTACGCTGAACCATCGCAGCTATCCGATTCTTTAAGAAGTGAGCCTCATCGGTTTCAGTCGGGTCAGTCAAGTTATTTAGAAAGAAAGCTAGAACCGGCTCAACAATCTTAGGTACCGCTTCTTTCATTTGATCTGGCGTTAATCTAGGAAACGCAGCAATAGGTGGAGGTGCTGCCATGTGAAACACCCCATCCTCGATTATATTGCCAGAAGGTGGATACGATGTATCTGAGCTAAGACCTTTAATATGACGGCTATTGAACGCATCATGCTTTGATAAAACAGTGGTTATCCTTCCCGCTTTAGGAGTACCATCCGGTTTTACTGAGCTAGATTCGCGTACGCATAGGGCTTCTCCGATATGAGAGTCAAACTTTGGGATGTTATGAAACGTTTGAAAAGATATCTCACTCTTCTTTAGCTCTCTCAAAATATCGTATGGAGATACAGTCGCCTCCTTTTGGCTTAAAAGTCGATTAACTCCATCAAGTGTCTTCTGTAGCGGATTCTTCTTGACGATGATCATATTTCCTTCTACGTTGACGATCCAGTCTGCCATAAGCTGAACACCTTCTTCGTGCTTAGCTAGCTCTTCTAACTCCATTGTACCAGCAGCCTCAAGTCTATCAATGATCTCGGAATACTTAACAACTCTTTTTCCGTATTTGTCCGTGCTCGGATATTTGGGGAATTCAGGAATACTTGGTGCAGCGTTAGCTGAAGACTCTCCTTGTTCGACTCGTGACGCATAAGCTGAACCTACAATGAGTAATACCTCGTCTTCGTCAAGCGGCGATTCGAATAGTTCTTTATTGAGAGTCATGCCAAGGCCAACCACAACTTTCTTAGATAAGCCAAAAGAAGCGAGTCTATATGCGTGGCCGTTCAGCGTATCGTTCCGGCTGTGCAAGTGTGGGTCATGTCCAGGATTCGCTACCCTTAAGTCTCTTGCTTCGTTGACTTTACGAGTGACGTATTCATGTCCCCTTTTGATATTCTTGGGGAGGTCCACAGGTATATTGTCTTTTTGAGCTTTTTCTGCTGCGGTCATTGCCTCGCGTCGCTCACGGTTGACTTTCTCGTATACCTCCTTAAGATACTGGATAAACTTGTCTGGAAGTGGAGCAATAGGGATAGCATTTTCGATTTTGTAAGATAATCGAGCATCGTTTTCTTTATCGTGTTGCTGACTACCAGGTCCTGGAACGCAATGATTCCCTTTTAAGGCTTGAGTAGATTTTAAGTCGATTCCTACGTCAAATGCGTCCTTCTTATTGAAACCTAAATCACGCATAACCTCTGGAGAAGTATAGAAATATAGGTGAAAACCGTTACGCTTTGTTCTAACGCGGAGAGAGTCTGGGAACCCAAATTGCTTTAGATACTTTTCTTTAAAAATTGCGATTCCGTCAGTTGTTTTACCGGACTTTTTGTCGACGTGTTTGTCCAGGTCTAATATGAATAGAACTTTACGCTGCCCGTTGATTCTGATGTCTGAAAGGTCGATTTTGTAGTTATCAGACGACTTGTCTTCAGATAGCGTTTGTGCGAAATCAGGTATTCCGATTACAACGTCTAAAGTAGGGTCGTACTCAATTACATGTCTGGTCTTATCTTTATTATATATAAAGGGTTTTTCGTTATCGTAGTAACTCGATTTGATAACGTTGATCGTTCCTATCTGTCTGGCGAGAAGCTCTAGCTGTTCGTTTCTAAAGGTGGAGTTAAAGAATGAATTCTTAATTACGGTGTCCGTCTTCGACATTTATCTTGGCTCCTTTAAGCGGTTGTATTGTAGCACTTTTGTTTTAATTTTTGGCACGCAGCACTAGTTATTTAATTTAAGGATATATTATATAACGATTTTTATCTTGTGTATACAAATCTTTTAATAAAACAAACCGTTAAATTTATTAACACTGTTTACTTGTTGGTGAGAGTATGATATAATAGAGCTTAATGAAGGTACAATGCGCAGAGATTGCGAAATGGTAGAATATAGGAGAAAATAGGTGGATAATAACAGCTTAAACAAATCAGAACACGAATTGAGCCCCTGGAACCAATCGTCTATCAGTAGAGGACAGAGTCAGATGACTAAGGAGGAAGTAGAAGCCAAGAAAGAACTCGGTACGCGCGACCTATCTTTAGACATGTTGGAAGGAGACTATCAGAAAGAAGAGGATAGAATTCATTGGGACATCTGTATGCCATTTCCTTTTCACATGTGTCGAGATATGGTAGAAAAGGCGGCGTATTTAGACGTTGATTCAATTAAAATGTTGGTCTTTCCTTCGTACGAATTGAACGAAAAAGAGGAGACCCTGTTTGATACGCTGTGTGCATACGGTAAAGCTATAGGAATGAGAGACGTAATGTTTATGCTTCATAATGATGCAAATAATGCAGCTGATCCGAGTGACAGGTTAAGGGCCCAAGTGAAGTACCTTGAAATGGTTATGAACAGAGGCCAAGAAAAGGTAGCTACGCCTTTTGTGCATATTACGCTTGATCGGAGTGAGTTTGAGGAGCATGATCTTAGTATCGTGAGTGGCCATTTAGGAAAGAATGGTAATTCATGAGTTGAGTCTCGCATCGCATTGCATCGCATTGATCCAAACCGTTTTAAAGAGTAGATTAGAAAAATATTAGAACGTGGGTTTTTGCACCCACACAGGTTTACATCCGCATTCCTTCAGTGCTCCCCCGGTTAATATTACATAAATATGTAATCCCGGTTTAATTTCATATATATATATATATATGAAAAATAGATTGGATATAGGGCTATAAGTTATTGATTTATATAATAAAAACGCCCTCTTCGGCTTTTTTTTTCCACTTTATTTTTCATAACTATCTACCTATAAAATATTAAAAAAAGCTCTATATATTTAATATTTTATTATTGAAGGCCTGATTGAAGTGTGACACATTCATAAGCTTTTTAATTTATACTTAATTTATTTTTATTTAGATAGATAGATAGATATATAAGTATATAAAAAAAATATAGAATATATGAAACCGCCATGCAACCAAGCTTGCCGCCTCTGTTTGGCCCTCCAGTATTGGACCATCAGTTCCCAATCCTGCTTTTTAGCGGAGTGCCAAAATGTCCCTCCAGTATTGGAGCATCAGTTCCCAGTCCTGCTTTTTAGCGGAGTAGCTTTTTGTGTAGCGGCCTGACTTTGCCGTTCTTTGGCTGAAGGCCCTGTTCCACGGTTGTGCCTCAGATAACCTCTATTTAACAAACATTCCATGACCCATGTATACATGGGCTAAGAGCGGTTTGTTCCATAGAGGGACCTTGAGGCCCACCTTGCCGTGCTTTGGCTGACTCCGGTCTCGATCCACGGAGCTGATGCACTCTCCGGTCTCTCCCTAGGGGAGCGGCAAAAATTTTTATTTTTGTTGGTTAGTTAGTCAGTTTTCACCTCCACAACTTTTACGCTCTTAACCTCTTTATTTTTGCGATAATTGTCTGCGATCTCTTTCGCATCATATTCGTAAGCGGCGTAGGTCCAATACCTCTCACCGTCTCTGTACTGCACCAAAATATAAAACATTTTTGCATCCTCTTCGTTTAAGGGAAAAGGCAGTTAGGTGACCCTAACTGCCTTACATCCTAACCGCTTATTTGTTGACGGTCAGGAATTTCTTGCTGATATCGTGACGAGCATCCGCCATCTGAAATTTTCCCTCATTCAGTTTCCGATATTCGCCGAAAGTAACCGCTTTCTGGTATTTTTCATACCGACCGTGAGCAGCTGAACCGTTGCGTTTCGGATTCGCCTTGAAGACGATTTTGGTGTCATCTGTCAGTTTAACAGAATTAACCACATACTCAACCGCCTCAACTACTGCGGGCTTTTCAACTTTTGCGTTCATGATAGACTCCTTTTTGTCTAATTAGGAATTAAACAATTTTAATTCCTAGGGTTATTATATAACCACTGGGACCAAAAGTAAACAAATTTGTTACCGCTACGGACACAGGGCGGCGTGACTGAAAATGGCCCTCCAGTAATGGCTGTTCGTCAACGAAGCCGCCCTCCAGTATTGGCAACTGAGTTCTGAGGCCGCCACGCAAGCCCCCAGCCCAATGTTAATGATAATCATTATCATCCGCAGCCCTCCCCCTGAGTGTGCCTCAGGTGCATCCTAGGACACGAAAAGTCCACGTCCCATGTATACATGGGGCTAGAAAGGTTTGTTTCACGGTGGGCTTCTGAGGCACACTCAGCCGTTCTTTGGCCTCATGCCTCTGGGGCACTCTAGCACACAAAACTTCCATGACCCATGTATACATGGGACCGAAACAGTCTGTTCCTTAGAAGGTCACAGAGGGCCACCCGCCCGTCTTTTGGCTCCCAGCCTCAGAACCTAAAAAAGGGCCAGCTTTTCAGCTGACCCTCCGTGTGCCTCCTATTTAGCGAGGGATAAGAAACCTTTTGAAAGGTCGTGACGAGCATCCGCCATCTGAAATTTTCCCTCATTCAATTTGAGGTATTTCGCGAAAGTTGTCGCAGCCTGATATTTTTCGTAGCGGGCGTGTGAGGCGGAGCCATTGCGTTTTGGGTTGGCCTTGAACACAATTTTTGATTCAGAATCAATTTTGGTGCCATTGACAACATATTCGATATTTTCAGTTTTTGCATCCATGATATATTTTCCTTTTCAGTTTATGATTAATCTGTATTAATTAATCTAAGGTAATTATATCACAGTAGGAGCAGGTGTACACAATTAATTTCCCATTTGGGCAAATAAATTTCAACCGCCGGCAGGTCCGTCTCTTGGCCCATGTCGCCAATACCATTTTATCACACTCTGTCCCATCTGTACAACACTCATTTCATAACATATGTTATGAATTCTTTTGTTTACAAATGCTCCTCCTGTGATATAATATCCCTACCAGTTAAATAAAAGGAGTTATAAAATGTCAGATCCATTCGAAAAATACCGCAAATATCGCGTCGTTGAGGCAACCGTCAGAGTCACAGAAATCACCATCTGGACACCTGACACCCGTCATCCCAACATTCAAGTGATAAAAACCGACGATCATCAGAAAGCGGTTATCATTCCTCGTTAGCATGGAGGGTCCTTACGGGCCCTCTTTTTAACAATAATCCTACGTCCCATGTATACATGGGTTAGTCAGGTCATTGTCCCTAGAAAGTCACTCAGGGCGTCCTGCCGTTCTTTGGCTACAACCCCACAATGCACCTGGTGCATCATACACCAGGTGCTCTGAGGTTTAGCTCTCAGTCATTATCTCTAAGAGACGATGTGCTGCGATCTGATCGAAAAGCTTCTCTCCGACGACCTCACGGTAGGCAGTGTTATCCAGGTGATTTTTGTCGAAGATCAACTGGAGTGCCTCACGCACATCGTCGTCATACTCTAAGTTCGGCGTGATTTCTACCCCTTTTTCCATTTTATCTTGCTTCACAGAGAAGCCTTTCTGGCGTAGTTGATTAAAGTCTAAATACATTTTCGTTCTCCTTATTAATTAAAGTAAGGTAATTATATCACCGCTATTACCACTTGTAAACAATTAATTTATTAACCTAGGTTATAAATTTAATTGTTTACTTTTGCTCCTCCTGTGATATAATTACCTTACTTTAATTAATAAGGAACTACGAACATGGCTAATTACAAATGCAAAACCTGCGGCTTAAAGGGTTACAGCAAAAACATTACTTGCCGCAATCTTTTCACAGAAGACCAAACGTCCTCGATGCTTTCAAACATCATCAATGTGAAAACAGAGGTAGGTTCAAGAGGTTATCGTGAAGTCACTCTGACCTTCCCCTATGTTAGCAAAGAAGGTGATGATAGGCCAAATGGTGACATCGAAGCAGAAGCTGTCAAGATGCTTAGAGGGCTCACAGATGATGAAATCGAGCACTGGCTGTGTGATCACGAATGGGAATTAGTGTCAGGCGAACCCATCCCCTGCTAGTTACTGAGGGTCCTCACGGACCCTCTCTTTAAAGCGAATATTCGGTCCCATGTATACATGGGTAGTGGAGACTATTGTCCCTAGAAGCCATCCTGCCGTTCTTTGGCTCCCTGCCACTTTTGTGAAAATAACTGTGTACTTTTGCTCCTCTTGTGATATAATAACCTTATGATTAATAAAGGAGATCAACATGAACAAAGTTTCACCTCGTGCAAAAGTTTGGCTAGCACACCTCAAAGACTCTCACAAGATGCATCTGAGGGAGATGGCCAAAAGCTACTTTTTGAATGGCCGCTTGAGCATCGTTGACATTGTCACGGCTGAGATCAACTCCTCAGAGAAGTTGACGTACCTGGACTACCTCGAGCTAGGCCGAAAGAAGTGAAAATAGTTGTGTACGTCCCCACATAAGGGATGTATAATTACCTTACGTTAATCAAGGAGAGCAACATGAAAAAGTTAGTATTAGCCGCGATGTTAGTCGCCTCATTCAACGCCTCAGCCGCCCCTGTCGATTGGGACCAGATGTTAAAAGACGTAGAGGCTCACGTCCACGAGATAGAGCGGCAAGTAGATGCCTGCGATGACGCTACGGTGAAGTACGGCGAGAGAGCATCTCGATTCGGCTCCTGCATCTACATCGAGGAGCAACGTAAGAAGTTCGATGAAGCCTTCAAAGAGGAGTAGAGCCTATCTGAGAGTCTCCTAGAGGCTCTTAGTAGGGTTAGCTCTGTAGGTCCCATGTATACATGGGTCGTGCTATTATGTAGCCATGGTGGGCTACTCACGCCCCACCCGCCCGTCTCTTGGCCGTAGTGCGCTATTACTATTATAACACAGGTGGGCGCTGCTGTACACAGCCCATTGCATAACATATGTTATTAAACTAAATGAAATTAGTTGTGTACATCTGGTCACAGAGGTTATATAATTACCTTAGATTAATTAATACAGATTAATCATAAACTGAAAAGGAAAATATATCATGACGGCAAAAACTGAAAATATCGAGTACCAAATCGGCGGCGTTAAGGTGGCAGCTGATTCCAAGATCGCCTTCAAGTCCAACCCCAAGCGGAGTGGCTCAGCGGCTCACTCACGGTATGAAAAATATCAGTCAGCCAGCACGTTCGCAGGGTACCTCAAGTTGAATGAGGGAAAGTTTCAGATGGCGGATGCACGGCATGACATTGGTAAAGGGTTCCTGACTCTAGTTAAATAGAGGCTCACTCAGACACTCCTAGTCACGGCTGGGAGTGTCTACTCGGGCTCTTCCTCACCCAAATTTAGCAGCCACCCTCAGGGCGCTATAGGCCTTCAACGTACTCGGGATTCACGGCAACCTGGCGATCTTTGAAAAATCCCTCCCTCCAGTATTGGGCAACCTGGCGATTTTTGAAAAATCCCTCCCTCCAACATATTCGGGATTCGCGGCAACCTGGCGATCTTTGAAAAATCCCTCCCTCCAACGTACTCGGGATTCGCGGCAACCTGGCGATCTTTGAAAAATCCCTCCCTCCAGTATTGGGCAGCCATTCCTGAGAGAAAACATGAAGTATTCTAAACACACAATTGTATGTAAATCCCTGGTTTATCCCTGGTTGACCGCTATTTTTATTTATATATAACCATATATAAAAATTAAAACAGTGGCCTAGAATTAAAACCAGGCACACCAGGATGTATTTCTGGGATATATTTTATATATTTTGGGCCCAAAATATAAAATATTTCAAGCTCTAAATCGCAACGCTATAGCTCTATATTTAAATAACGGTATCTTCCTTTGGCTGAATAGTATATAATAGTCTTATGCCTGAGCCTACTAAACTTACACCTCCGCAGTCACGGTTCTTTATTTCGTCGAACTTTGCAACCGCCTTCGTTGGAGGATTCGGTTCTGGCAAGTCTGAAGGGCTTTTCAACCGGATGCTCACGACAAAGTTGATGTTTCCCCAAAATGATCTGGGCTACTTTGCGCCTTCTTACACCCTAATCAGAGACATTGCGTATCCTCGGCTTGAGCCAATGCTTGAGGCTCTAGACCTTGACTTCACTCTCAACAGATCTGAAAATGTCCTCAAAATAAAGAATGCAGGAAAGATTCTTTTCCGTACAATGGACAATCCTGCCAAAATCGTGGGATTCGAAATTATGGACGGATTTATAGACGAATTAGACACCCTCTCCTATACGAATGCGAAGGACAGTTGGGAAAAGATCATAGCACGATGCAGACAGAAACCTCGCAACCCACCCGCTTACAAGCGCCCGCCAAATCAGCTTTTTGTGGGAACAACTCCAGAAGGATACAAGTTTGTGTGGAAAATGTGGGAAAGCGAACCTCCACCTGGATACCAGCTTATCAGGGCCAAGACAGAGTCAAATCCTCACCTCAGCCCAGAGTACATAGAAAATCTGCGCAATACGTATCCAGCAGAACTGATTGAAGCGTACTTAAACGGCGAATTCGTTAACTTGAATGGCAAGGCGGTTTACTTCTGCTTCAGTCGAACTGAGAACGCTACCGATCATACAATGACTTCACAAGGAATGGACCAAACACTCCACGTCGGTGCAGACTTTAACGTCCGTAACATGAGCGCAGTTATTCACCGCATTGAACCAACAACGGGCCATCCTTTGGCTGTATCTGAATTAACAAAACTAAGAGACACGCCAGACCTCATCCAGGCTCTCAACAAACTGCGGGATGCTGGCCAGGAGATAATTGTCTATCCAGATGCTTCAGGCGATTCGAACAGATCGATTGATGCGAATGCCTCTGACCTTAAGCTTCTCCGTGATGCTAAGTTCCCATTGCGTAATCCTCATTCGAATCCTTCTGTTAAGGACCGGGTGAATTCTATGAACGGGATGTTTAAGAACGCTAACGGCGAGCGTCGCTACTTAATAAATCACAAGGAATGTCCTCAATACACTGACGCCCTGGAAAAACAGGTGTGGCTACCTAATGGAAGCCCTGAAAAGGATCCGAACACGAATATTGACGATCTGAACGACGGAGCTGGATATTTCATACACAATAAGTTTGGCGTCGACAGACCAACCTTTTCAACATCATCAGTATCGCTGTATTAACTTTATATATTATAAGAGGCTAAAAGACAACCATGGTAGGACAAGTGCACGTAATAACAAACTCTGACGTTAACATGGCCTTGTTGGCTAACGGAACGCCGTTTACATCGTCTCCTCTGTATGACAGAATGATCTTCAATTGGCTCTTTATAAGGGATGCAATGGAGGGTGAGGCTGCCATCAAATTTAAGAACGAGCTCTATCTTCCAATGCCTACATCTATGTTGTTGAATGACAATGCTCAACAGGCAATAGCACAGTCAGGTTATTACTCTCAGTTCTATTCTGAAGATGCTCTTAAATCGATGATGCAGCATTTCAATCCCAATTATCATCCGAATCCTGCTTACCGTGCCTATCTCACAAGAGCCATGTTTCCTGAGATAACCTCTCACGTCTTACGTGGCTTAATTGGCTTAGTGTTCAAGGAGCCTGTAAAATATACGTTGCCTTCTGAAATGGAATACCTCTTAGAAAAGGCCTCTCCGTCTGGTATGTCTTTAGACGAACTCTTTTCTTTTGTGTTAGAAGAGACTCTACTTACAGGTCGCGAGATACTGGTAGCTGATCCGTCCAAAGAAGAAGGGTCGAATGAAGTCTATATCGCTCCGTATTCTGCTGAAGCTGTAACGAATTGGTCATACAAGAACTCGTCCGGCACAAACGAAGAAATCAAGCAACTTCGTCTAGTAGAAAAGGTACAAGACAATTTTGCAGCTTCTCAGAAGATATCCTACTCAGGAGTTGAAAAGGTCCTTGACCTGTCAATTGAGGCCGACGGTCAACCGTATTCTGTGAAATCCTACAAAACTGACGATACAGGCGAGATTGATAAGGATGGAGGAGCCACTATAACGCCTTCTGTTGGCGGTAAGGAGTTAAATTACATTCCTGCAGTTTGTATTGGCTCACTGAACAACGACTTCAGTATTGACCCATCTCCTATGCTTCCTGTAGCTAGAGCTTCACAGCACATCTACATGAAGAGCGCAGACCTATCTCAATCAGAGTTTCTGTCCTGCTCTCCAATGCTTGTGCTGTCAGGAGTAGACGATGAGAGCGCTCCTAAAGCAATTGGTTCAACTGTGTGCTTAGTCATGGGTAACCCTGATTCAAAGGCTTATTACACGAAGACGGACACGTCAGCTTTATCACACGTCCGTAATCATATGAAAGATTTGTATGAGACTGCGATTCAGTCAGGCGCTCAACTTCTTGACACTTCTGACAGACCAGCAGAAACAGCTGAAACATCAAGAATGAGACAAGGAGCTTCTACGGCAACCCTTATCTCTACATTAAATTCGGCAGTGCATGGCTTTGAAAAGATTCTTAAAGCCATTGCTGATTGGAAAGGCCTCGATGGTTCGGATATCGGTGTTGTTCCAAATAAAGACTTCCTACCTGCTACAGTAACGGCAGCTGAAATAAGGGAGCTGGTACAAGCATGGATGAACGATGCAATCTCTAAAGAGACCATGTACAAAGCGCTGCAGGATGGTGGTATAGCTGAAAATGAAGTAACGTTTGAGGAAGATCAGGCATTGATTCAGGCTGAATATGCTGAGCCTGGCTCTCCTAAAGCGATCCGTAAAGCATCCTTTATAGAAGCTAGCCGTGGCACACTGAAGCCTAGCAATGGTGGCACACTGACAGAAGACGAAGATCAAAACGACTAAAACCTTAACTCTACTAACTCTAACGAGGATTAAATAAAATGGACATTTCTGAAGAAGACCTGAAGGCCAAAATTGCTGAAGCAGTATCAAATGCCGTCAAACCGCTTAAAAGCGAAAATACTTCTCTTTTGGCTAAGAACAAAGAAATTCTGGACGAGAAGAAGAAAATCTCTGCTGAATTCAAAAAATTCGATGGCCTTGATATTGAGAATCTGAAGAAGATTCAGGGAGCTTTTGACAGCAGTGAAGACGCGAAATTGATTGCTGACGGTAAGCTTGACGAAGTAGTATCTCGCCGTGTTGAGAAGCAACAGCTCGAATTTGATACAAAGACTACTGAGCTTACTGACTCTCTGACGAAGTCAAATGAATCGAATGCTGCACTGACCAAGCGCTATAATTCACGTGTGATCAATGATTCAATTGCCAAAGTCGCAGCAGCTGAAAAGGTACTGCCTACTGCTGTTGAAGATATTCAGCGTCGTGCGCAGGATGTTTTCTCTGTTGATGATGATGGCTCAGTTGTTTCTCGTGATAAGGATGGGCATATCACCAAGGAAACTCCTGAAAAGTTCGTTAAAGGTCTGAAAGAGACTGCTGGACACTACTGGCCTTCAAACGTTTCTGCTGACTTGTCTGGTAACGATAAGGATGCGGCTGCAGCAGAAGCTGCTGATAAAGGCGATGTTGCTAGCTATATTGCAGCTCGTAAGAGCGATAGCAAAGCTGCGTAGTCCAAGAACAAGTATATAAAATAGGGCTATCAAACCGGTGTACTTCTGGCCCGTTTTTTTATATAATTATATAGTCAAATAGCGGCTGTGCCGACCCTGTGGGTTAAAGGACTTATTGTGTTGGGGCAGCCGTTATAATTTTGTAAAAGCCTTTCCCAACGATTTCATTAATACTTATTTAAGGAGTAGTTAAATGTCAAACGCTTGGGAAAATGTCTCCATGCTGGCAGCTGAATCCCTTTCTGTTCTTCAGGACTCCCTTGTTATTGCCGGTTTGTGCTCTACCGACAAGACAAGCGATTTCATGATCAAACCGAATGGTTATGCAGTTGGTAGCACGGTCAATATCAAAACTCGCCCTGCTTATGAAGCAAAGGAATTCACATCTGCCATTGATATCCAAAGCATTCGAAGCTCAGTTCGTCCTATGACGATTGAGAAACATTTCGATGTATCGGTTGAGATTGGTGCCAAAGAAAAAGTCCTGAATATGGACGGCTTCTCTGAAGAAGTGATTGTGCCTGCTGTAACAGCTCTCGCCGAAAAAGTTGATGCTTATATCGGTACCAAGATTGTCAATGGTGCCGGTCTGTATGCTTCCTCAACTCTTCTGGAAAGTGCCGCTGATGTAGCTCTGGCTCGTAAAGCAGCAATCGTACAACAACTGCAACTCAACGGCCGCTTCGCACTACTGGACCTTGATCTGGAAGCCATTGTTCTTGGCCAATCCTGGTTTAACCAGTCTCAAACTCGTGGCGCTGCTGGTGTAGCGAGTTTGCAGGAAGGTCAAATGGGCCGTGTTATGGGAATCGATTGGAACTCTTCGATCAACTTTCCTACTATGACTCATACTGCTGGTACCGGTACTGCAACGACCGTTAACAGTTCAGGTAACCTTAACCTTGTCGGGAGTAGCCAGCTTGATGTTGCTGCTACTACCGGTCAGTTTGAAGCTGGTGATCATATCCAGGTTGCTGGAGTTCGCCGCCCGTTGGTTGTTCTGGCTCAAACCGCAGCTGGTGAAGTAGTTATTCCTATTGTGAACCCTCTCACTGAGATCATTCCTAACGGAGCAGCTGTTACAGTTATCGGTGCAGGTGAAGCTCAAACCTATCACGGTGCGATCTTCGATAAACCAGCTCTCGGTGTTGCCATGCCTCTGCTGGACCCTGCATCTGACAAGCCTTCTGCTTCAATGTCTTATGAAGGTGTTTCAATTCGTGTGGTTCAAGGCTACGATATGACTTCAAAGAAAGAGACTATGTCTCTGGACCTGTTAGTCGGCGCCGAAGCTTACGACCACCGCCGTATCACTTTGTTATCAGACTTCTGATTACGCAGTGCATAGCACGTATAGGGAAGCTATTTAGGTAGCTTCCCTATTTTAAAACCCCATTAAATCATAAGGAACAGACATGAAAAAAGTTATAAGGATAAGTGACTTAGAGTACATCACTTGTAACGATGACCAGGAAGCTCTTCTTTTGGCCACTGAGTCATACGTGGAAGATTCGCCAAAAAACAGGGCTAAGCGCGACAGCAAGTTAGCTGACAAAGAAGTTTCTGACTCAGAGACTGATAGCGAATAGTTTATGGCTCAAGAGCTAAAAACCCCTTACATATCACTCGCAGATGCGGAAATCCGTAATGCGGGTGATGTTATATGGGATGCTGCTTCTGATGGTGAGAAAAATGATGCTCTAGCGGTTGGAAGATATTATCTTGATTCAAGATATTATGTAGGAGTTCCTTTTGATGAGGACGACGCTCCTATTGCAGTACAGAATGCAAATGCCGATTTAGGCAAAGACTATTTGAATGATCCGGACACCTTCATAGCTCCAGATTCTAGTGGAAACCTGAAGTCTGAAAGGTCTAAAGCTGATACGGTTGAATACGAAGTCGAGAACTTTTCTCCTGCGTCTTCAGACCCATATCCTATGATCTCTATGATGGTAGACCCTTATTTGATCTACCAAGGCGCTAATGGAGCGCCTCATTTTGTTGACAGATAAGCTACAGAACGCAGTAGAGAAGATGTTTAATGGCCCAATGGCTAGCATCGTATACGATTTCGACTGCGTCACTAATTCACGCGATCCAGGAGACTTTGATCCTGCTACAGGCATCTATACTTCAACAGGTGCTACTGTGATAATGAGAGGAATTTTAACTAATATAGAAAAAGATGAGAACGATTTACAAGTTAATCCTCAACAAAAGAATTTATTATGCATTAAGTCAGAAGTTGATGTTTTAGTGCCAGTGCCCAGTATTGATGACACAGTTATAGTTGACAATACTGCTCACAAGATATACAGTCAAATTGTGGACCCTGCTGGGACTACTATAACTTTTGCTCTTAAAGCGAGCCACTAAAGGAAGGTAAATATTATGGTAAGTCCAAACATTCCGGTAACTGCAAACCCAGCTATCGACGCTGCAGCAATTGTGCCAAGTAGTGATGAAATCGATCCTAATCCTCGCGCCATCTATGTTGCTGTCACTGGTGACTTAACAGTTGTAATGGCAGGCGGTAGTCAGGTTACTTTTAATGGAGTTCCTGCAGGCATCTTTCCAATATCTGTAAAGAAGGTATTGGCATCGTCCACAGCTTCTGGTATGGTAGGCCTTTATTAATGAAAAAGATAGCCGCTTTAATGTTTGTGCTGGATATTACTAGTGATAGCGGTGATACAAAAGAAGTGAGCAAATAATGCAAAACATAGGAATCGGTTTAGGCATCGGCTACAGTATAAACGATGAAGGTGGTAGCATCGGCGGCAATTACGATTTATTTGTTGGCAACAATACTACTTTCTATGGCATGTCAGACCTTCCTCTTTTTGGCACTCTTAATCCAGACAGCTTATTTGGGCACCAAATCACTAGGTTGTATACTGACACAGTATTCATCGGTTCACTTTATATTGGATTTGTTGGTGGATTGCAGATAGAAGGAATTAACGAAATAAATATTGTCGTAGCGGGTTTTACAGCTACTCTTACGTGGTCAGAAACCGAAGGGCAGTATGAAGGTAACGAACAGAACGTAGCTAGTGCTATTGTAGCTGCCAACGGTACGACCTTACAAATTCTTCTTGAGGTGGTGCTACCAATTAACGTAGAGTTTGGTAGCGATAATATAGTTTTTGGATCAGACAACGTGGTGTTATAATGGCTAATGTACAACTATTTGATATTTTGACTTTTGACTTTGACAAGTTAGCAGCTCCTATTCCAGTGATAGCAGCAGCCTACCCCGTTGACGTAGCCTCACCCGCTATTGACCAGCCACAAGCAAGGACCATAGTCGCTAGTCGTGGTCCTGGTGTCTTCCTCTACGCTATAGCAGCGCAATGCACCTTTGGTGCTATTAATGACCAGATAGCAGTGCGGTTCTCACTAGATGGCGGTGTTAACTGGGATGAGTTCGTTGTAGAAGCAAAGGATGCAGCTGAAGTAAGGCCTATTGAATACCTGTTCCCTAAGACCCTGACGTCCGCAGCACCGCAGGACTTCGTAGCACAGGCAAGATCAATTAACGGCATTATCGC
>Ga0164313_10001835_pt1 | contig 19017 bp, 17 predicted proteins | sample GuaBasSedimGuay4_FD_113735 | JGI IMG/M metagenome (GOLD analysis project Ga0164313, IMG submission 113735) | Subseafloor sediment microbial communities from Guaymas Basin, Gulf of California, Mexico - Guay4, Core 4569-4, 0-3 cm | ecosystem: Environmental > Aquatic > Marine > Hydrothermal vents... | reverse complement strand
TAGTATAACCTAGATATTCTTTAGTTTCTTTCTTAAATATATTTTAATTTTACAGAGTTCTTTAAAGTTTAAGTTATGTTATAATCTACCACCATCACAATAAACAAATATTTTGACAATAAAGGATAATAATGGAAGATTTCGAATATGTAGGGTTTTGGACTAGGTTTTTGGTGATGTTGTTTGATGTATTACTATTGTCTTTGATTCTTTATCCTGTGCTTTATTTATTGTATGGAAACATGCTATTTGAAAAAAATTCAGAAATTACATTATTAAATATTGTGATTAATTATATTTTACCTTTCATGGCGACTTTGGTTTTTTGGCATTATAAAAGTGCTACACCAGGAAAAATGATTATTAAGGCAAAAATAGTAGATGCTACAAGCTATGCCAAGCCTAGTACAAAACAGTTTATTATACGAAATATAGGCTATCTTATTTCTGCACTTCCTTTGGGTTTGGGATATTTTTGGATTGCTTGGGATAAGAAAAAGCAAGGATGGCATGATAAATTGGCACATACTGTAGTAATCAAACCTAAATCAACTAAGAAAAGCATGGGGCTACTGGGGTATTTTTTAGTAGGAACAAGCATACTTTTTGCAGGTATTTTTATTTTCTTTTTGACCTTTGGTTTTATGATTAAAGGCGGTTATATGCCAGATGGTAATATCTATAGTGCTCAGAGATTAAAAGATTCTGTCAAACAAGAATTATATAGTAAAAAAATCCTAAAAAATAAAGAAGATTTGCGTTATTATCAGCCTAAAAATATGCTAAGTTTTAGCAATGCTGGAGTCTGGATAACTAAGGAAGGTATAGGTAATTTTAGCACTACAGAAGAGGGTAAAATTTTAAAGCATTATGTGGCTTTTAAGAATGGTGAAAATTTAGATATTGTACTTCATGATAAGGTATTGAATGTGGCATTGGTTGAAATTTATATGCGTGGTAAGAAACATTTTACATCCTTTGTTGCTGTGGTAGCTATGCCAAAAACTGAATACAAAAAATTTAAAAAAACATTTACGACATTATGGGATAATGAGCAAAAATCTTCTAAAGAATAAAAAATTATGAAATAAAAACTTTTTAATGGAATATTGTGTGGCTTAAATTTTAAATAAAGTTTTAGCATTTTTTGTACTCACCGCACTCACCTCTTCTAAGGATAAGTCGGAGAGTTCAGACATCTTTTGTGCTACTAATGCACAGTAAGAAGGCTCATTTCTTTTACCCCTATATGGATGGGGTGTTAGGTAGGGAGCATCTGTTTCTATGAGAAGTTTATCTTGAGGGATTTTAGCATACACGTTGATGAGTTTTTTTGCATTTTTAAAAGTCAACACTCCTCCTATGCCATAGTAAAAGTTTTTATCTGCAAGCTTCAGTAGGGACTCGTCTGCATTGTAGCAGTGTAGTACACCTCCTTGTTCTCCCGCATATTCATCCAGTAAGCTCAAACAGTCTGCACTTGATTCTCGTATATGTACAATGAGTGGCATTTTTAACTCTTTTGCCCAGAGTATCTGGTCTATAAACACTTCTTTTTGGGCTGCTTTTTCTTTGGCTATATTAGCTTCCTCTTCTGGCAAACGAAAGTAGTCAAGTCCACACTCTCCTATGGCTACACACTTAGGATGATGCACAAACTTTTCTAAGTATGCTCTGTCATAACCTTTTATGTCATAAGGATGCACACCCACAGCAAAATATACTTCCTCAAAGGTTTCTGCTAGTTCTACTGCACGCACCAAGGTTTTCATATCTGCCCCAGGTATGATAAATCTTTCTACACCCTCTGCCTTAGCCTTTGCTAAAACTTCTTCTATGTCTTCGTTATACCTTGGATCATCTAAGTGACAATGTGTGTCTATAATCATGCCGTGCCTCTGAGTTTTTTAGCAAATTCTACAGCTTCTTTATGAGGTTTTTCTCCTGCTATAATGCGTGATATTTCCTCTACTCTAGCTTCTTCATCGAGTTCTGTCACTTGGGTGTATTGTGTTTCTTTGCTCACTAAAAAATGCTGCTTTGCCATGGCAGAAAGGTGTGGTTGATGGGAAATAGCAAATACTTGATACACAGTTGAAAGTTTTTGTATCATCTGTGCGATGGCGATACTTTCATCTCCACTGACATTGGCATCTATCTCATCAAGTATGAGTACACCTTGCCTTTCTTCTTTTTTGATACTCACCGCCATAAGTGCCAAACGTAAACGGTTAAATTCGCCTCCACTTAGTGTGGCAGTTTTTGAAGTACCTAGCAAAACATCCATAGTATCTGAACCAAAAGCATCTAAGTTTTGACTTTCAAAAACAAAAGAAAGTGTAGGAAGTTTCAAAGTTCTTAAATACTTTTCCAGTAACAGTTCTAAGGTTTTAGCCTCACTTTTTCGAGCTGTCGATAATTGCCCTGCTAAGACAGAAAGTTCTGCAAACTCCATAGACAAAAAGGCTTCAAGCATACTTTTGTCTTGTTCTATATTATCATAGCCTTCAAGCTCTTTTTTCTTTTTTTCTTTGTAGGCTAAAGCCTCTTCTATACTTCCATAACGTTGTTGTAGAGCTGCGATGTCTGAGAGTCTGTCTAGTACCTCTTCTACGTTTACTTCTTCGAGTTCTAGGGCCAAGTTTTCTGTTTCTTCAAAGTCTGCACGTACTTGGTTCATAGTATCCATAAAAGCAGAAGCATCTTTGTCTAAAAGTTTATATACTTCCTCAACAGCAGCTTCTGCTCCAAAGATGTCCATGGCGGTACTTAAAGATGCCTTTATTTTGTCTATGCGTGAGAGCTGTTTTTTAACTTGCATGAGTGCTTCATCTTCCCCTAAAATGGGGCTAATCGTTTCTATTTTATTTACTTCATATTTAGCAAAATCTATCAGTTGAGACAGTTTGCCTTCATCTTCTTTTATCTTGGCTAATTCTTGGATTTTGAGTTTGTAGTTTGTATAACGTTTAACATACTCTTTGCGTAAGTTTTTAAAGCTTTTGTCCTTGTTTGCCAAAGCATCGTCCAGCATAGACAAAAGTCGCTCAGATTCAAAGCCACTCTTGTCTCGTACGGAAAGATACTGCACATAGGGAGAAAACATCTCAGCTAAAGCTTTTTTAGAAATGTTTTGTCCGTCTATAAGATAGCGAAGCTTGTCTTTTTTAAGTGTCTTGATACTCAAATCATCTTCAAGTTCATAATCTTTTCTATGAAGATTCAAAGGTTTTTTTAAATTTACTTCACAGACTTTTGCAGCCCCTTGCGTACTATGTCCAAAGCTAGAAAGTATGGCAGACATAAGCACAGACTTACCTGCACCAGAAGGCCCAGAAAAAACCACTAAACCTTTGTCAAATTCTAGTTCTACTTCAGAAAAAGTAACAAGTTCGCGTAAGTATAAACGTTCTATCAATTTGTATCGCCCCAAGAAAGTTTTTCTCTAAGCACAGAAAAATAATTACGTTCTTTTCTATGTAAAAGTTTTGCTCCTTGTGTTGCACCTTTGAGTAGCAAGACATCCCCTGCATACATCTCATAATCATCCTGTCCATCTATCATAGCAATGACTTTTTCATCTGGAGATTTTAGTTCTATAGTAAAATCTGCAGGCACCACTAAAGGACGCTGAGTCAAAGAATGTGCCGATATAGGTGACATAATAAAAGCTTGTGTCAAAGGGTACATTATGGGCCCTCCTGCTGCTAAGTTATATGCTGTAGAACCAGTAGGTGTAGCAATGATAAGTCCATCACCCCTGTAAGTGTTGAACCATTCGCCATCAAGTGATGCATGTATCTTTGTCATCTTTGAAATAGCAGGCCGCATGATAACTACATCATTAAAAGCAAAAAATGGCTTTCTTTCTCCTTCTTTGGTTTGTATATATCCTTCTATCATCATACGTTCATCTATGTGGTATTTACCTGTGAGAAGTTCCTCTAAAAAGTTATCTACTTCATCTAAAGTTATGTCTGCTAAAAAACCTAAGTTGCCTGCATTTATACCTACAACAGGCTTTTTGAAAGAGTAAGAACGACGCACAAGAGAAAGTAAAGTACCATCTCCTCCTAGGGAGACTAAAAAGTCAGACTTTTCACACATAGCATCAAAATCTATACCTTCAAGTCCCAGCATTTGAGCAGAATGTTCTGCTAAAAGCACAGTAATATTTTTAGACTCAAAGGATGTCTTTATGTGCTCATATAGAGCTTTAATATTTGGGTCACTAGGTTTCAACATAAAACCAGCCGTCTTTATCTGCTTTAACTTTTCCAAAAAGGCTCTCTTTTGTGTTTAATTGTAGTAGAGTAGCATAATCTTGCTTTGTGTGTTAAAAAAAGCTCAAATTGTCATACTGAATTCAAATGCTTCACTTCACCCTTAAACAAGATTTAGCTATAATCGCGTCAATTATATTTACATGAGGATAGTACGTGAGAACACATTATTGTGCAGAAGTAAACGAAGAACATATCGGTCAGGTTGTGACTGTAGCAGGTTGGGTAGCTAGCCGTAGAGACCATGGTGGACTAATATTTATAGATCTTAGAGATAAAGATGAAGTGATCCAGCTTGTCTGTGATCCAGCAGATAATGTAGAAGCTCATCACATAGCAGAAGATGTGAGAGATCAGTTTGTTCTCGTAGCTAGAGGTAAGATGAGAGCAAGAGGAGAAGGACTTGAAAATCCTAAGCTTAAAACTGGCAAGGTTGAAATGGTAGTTGATTCACTTGTCATTGAAAACCGTTCTAAGCCAATGCCTTTTGAGCTAAATGATGACAAAGTAAATGAAGAGATAAAACTCAAATATCGCTACTTGGAACTTCGTACGCAAAAGTCTTATGACATTTTTAAACTACGTTCAAAAGCTACCATTGCTGCACGTAATACCTTAGACGAACTTGATTTTTTAGAAGTAGAAACGCCTATAATTACCAAATCAACACCTGAAGGTGCTAGAGATTACCTAGTCCCTAGCCGTGTACATGGTGGAGAGTTTTATGCACTACCACAGTCTCCACAACTCTTTAAGCAGTTACTTATGGTTGGTGGCTTTGACCGTTACTTCCAGATAGCAAAATGTTTTAGAGATGAAGACTTAAGAGCAGACAGACAGCCAGAGTTTACTCAAATAGATGTCGAGATGTCTTTTTGTGACCAAGAAGATGTCATAGGTGTAGCTGAAAAACTTATACATAACATATTTACTAAATGTGACTTTGACATTCCTGCAAAGTTTAAACGCATGAGCTATGCAGATGCTATGGAAAACTATGGTTCAGATAAACCAGATATGCGTTATGACCTTAAAATGGTAGATGTCATCGACATCTTTGCACGTTGTGACAATGAGATATTCTCTGGTATTGCAAAAGATACTAAAAGTAATCGCATTAAAGCACTCAAAGTTCCAAAAGGTGACGAGATATTTTCAAAACGTCAGATGAAAGGTTTTGAAGAGTATGTACGTAAGTTTGGTGCATCTGGACTTGGTTACTTCCAAATGAAAGAGGAGGGTCTTAAGGGGCCTCTTGCTAAATTCTTCACAGAAGAGGACATTGAAGCTATCGTTGAGAGATGCGGACTTGAAGTGGGTGACGCTGTATTCTTTGGAGCAGGACCTAAAAAACTAGTACTTGATTATATGGGACGTTTCCGTATCTATCTAGCTGAGATTATGGATATCATTCCGCAAGATGTGTTTGAATTTTTATGGGTGATGGACTTCCCTATGTTTGAAGTAGAAGATGGAAAAACGAAAGCCATGCACCATGCCTTTACTATGCCTGAACTTGATTCTGATGGTAAGATAACCTATGAGGATATAGAAGACTTAAAATCTGTAGCCTATGATATCGTACTTAATGGTACAGAACTTGGTGGTGGATCTATTCGTATCCACAAAGAAGACTTACAAAAAGAAATCTTTACACTGATGGGTATTCCTGATGATGAAGCGAATGAGAAGTTTGGTTTCTTACTTGATGCCTTTAAATTTGGTGCACCACCACATGGTGGATTTGCTTTAGGTCTAGATAGGCTCATTATGCTTATGACAAATTCTTCTAGTATTAGAGAAGTCATTGCTTTTCCTAAAACACAAAAAGCACAGTGTATCTTAACGCAAGCACCAAGTCCTGTAGAAGATGAGCAACTTAAAGAGCTTAGTCTCAGAATACGTCAACAAGCTCCAAGAGCATAAAGGAAACTATTGTGAAAAAACTATTTTTAATTATCGGCGCACCAGGTTCTGGGAAAACAACAGATGCGAGTATCATCGCAGAAAAAAATGACAATATTGTTCACTATTCAACAGGAGATATGCTAAGAGAAGAGGTAGGTTCTGGTTCTGAATTGGGGCAGACTATTGAGTCTTTTATTTCTAAAGGACTTCTTGTGCCATTAGACATTATCGTAAATACTATAGTATCTGCTATTAACAATGCACCAGTTTCTAATGTACTTATAGATGGCTACCCAAGAAGCACAGAACAAATGACTGCCTTTGATGCGCTTGTGGAAAAAGAAGAAAATATTGAACTAGCGTCTGTAATAGAGGTAAGGGTATCTGAGCAAGTAGCTAAAGACAGAATCCTTGGTCGAGCGGCGGATGCTAAAGCAGGAGAAGAGAGAAGTGATGACAGCATAGAAGTTTTCTTTGATAGAATGAAAATCTATACAGATCCCTTAGCTGAAATACAAGAATTTTATACAGAAAAAAATCTTTTAGAAGTGATTTCTGGTGAAAGCACTTTAGAAGAAGTGGTTGCCCAAATGGAAACTTTTGTTCTTTCTAAAATATAAAGGAAAAATATATGAGTAATTATATAGACGATGATGATGACTATGGAGATTACAAAGATGATTTTTGGGGTCGTACCCCTCAGTCTTCTTATTTTGAGATAGCCAAATCTGCCAATCAAAATATAGTAGAACAAGAGCTTGAAGCCGTTTTTAGAAGATTGGCTGTAGTGGAAAAGATGCTAGAAGAAAAAGGTATAGATGAGGACGCTATCAGACAAGAAATATCAAAAACGGTGATAGATGAAGATATAGATGGTAGGACTGGTTCTGTATTTATAGACCTTGTGGGTCGCATAGTTACACAATGTGAATAGGATAAGCATGCTAAGTGCAGTAGAAAGAAAAATAGAACAATTTATAACAGATTTAAATGACAAAGAAGTTAGTCAACTTTTTACAAAACTTCCTCATGGCAAAAGATTGCGTGCAAAACTGATCTTGCATATAGCAGGCTCTAGTCTTTCTGCGATAAAAACAGCTGCTGTTGTTGAGATGATACATGCAGCATCTTTATTGCATGATGATGTGATAGATGATGCCCATACAAGACGTTCTAAACCTTCTATAAATGCACTTTATGGCAATAAGACAGCTATTATGTTAGGTGATATTTTGTATTCTAAAGGATTTCTAGAGTTAAATAATATTTCTTCTGAAGTGTCAAAAATAGTGTCTGCTGCTGTTGTACAATTAAGCCTTGGGGAATTGAAAGACGTTTCTCTTTCTCGCACATTTAATTTAGATAAAAATATATATTTGGAAATGATTTATCAAAAAACAGCTTCACTAATGGAAGCTAGTGCCGCTGCGGCAGCTTTGTTAGCAGGAAAACCTAGGGAAGCTTATATGCAATACGGTAAAAACTTAGGTATAGCATTTCAAATGATAGATGATATTTTAGATATTACAGCAGATAGTGATACTTTAGGAAAGCCAGCTTTGCATGATTTTGAAGAAGGAAAAACAACTTTACCTTATATATATCTTTATGAAGCTATGGAAGAAGCAGATAAAAAAATATTAAAAGATTTACATGCAAAGAAACTTAGTATAGAAGAACAATTATGGATTAAAGCCATGATGCAAAAACATCATATTATAAAAAAGTCTTTTGCAGAGGCTAAGATATTGGTAGAAGAAGCCATAGATACGATGGATAAAAGAGGTGAAAAACGACTTTCAGCCATAGCATTGGCGATGATAGAAAGGGATTTTTAATGTACTATCAAGTAGTGAGTTTTTCTCATAAAAATTGTGACCAAGCCATGCGTGAAAAGCTAGCATTTACCAATGATGAAGAAAAGATTAAAATGCTCAATCAATTGGTGGCTTTTGAATTTGTACATGAAGCTTTTATTGCCTCTACTTGTAATCGCGTAGAAATTGTACTTGCTACAAGAGATAATTTTTCTTCTTATCATGCTGTTTTGGGGCTTATGTCTCAAAAGTCTGACCTAAATTTTTATGTATTGAAAACCACAGCAAAAGCTTATGATGACGAGAAGGCTATTGCGCATATATTTTCTGTGGTTTCTTCTTTGGATTCTTTAGTTATAGGAGAATCTCAAATTACAGGGCAGGTAAAAGAGGCATTTAGGCTTTCTGTAGAAAATAAAACAGCAGGACGCAAACTAAATCGTGTCATTTCTTATGCTATAAAATGTGCAGCAGAGGTGCGCAATGTAACCAATATTTCGAAGAACCCTATTTCTATTTCTTCTGTGGCAGTAGCTCAAGCACAAAAAATACTTGCAGCAGATATACAGGGTATGACTGCTATTGTTGTGGGTGCTGGAGAGATGGGTACACTAGCAGCCAAAAACTTACTTAGGATAGGTTGTGATGTTATTTTACTAGGACGTAATCTGGAAAAAGTAGAAGCTGTAGCACAAAGTTTGGGCGAAAATATAAAAGCAGACAGCATAAAAGAACTGCCAAAATATATTAATCGTTATAAGTTGCTTTTTTGTGCAACTTCTTCAAAAGATATTATCATACATAAGTCACTTATAGAAAATGAAACCATACCAAGAACATGGTTTGATATGGCTATACCACGTGACATAGAAGATATGGAATTAGAAAATTTACAGTTATTTCGTATAGATGATTTGCGTGCTATGTCAGAGTCTAACCATTCTTTAAGAGAAGAAAAAGCCCTAGAAGCAGCCAATATTGTCGATAGATATAAAGATGAATTTTATACTTGGCTTAGAACTTTGTCTATAGAACCTGTAATTAAACAAATGAGAATTAATGCAGACATTGCCATAGACAAAGAAATACAAAGAGTTCTAAAAAAAGGTTTTGTACCAAAAGAATATGAGGACAATGTGCGTAAAATGGCAACACAAATGTTTAAACGTTTTTTGCATGACCCTACGCAAAATTTACGTCTTTCTTCTGCAGAGAAGAAAAATGCAAATTGCATAGAAGCCATTAAAAAAATGTTTGACATAGACACAGAAAATATAGATCTCAAACAATACAAAGATGACCATCATAGTAAAGGATATAAATCGTGAGATTTTCAAGATTATTAATACCAACAAGTAAAGAAGTACCAAATGATGCCACATTGGCAAGTCATATTTATCTGATACGTGGAGGGTTCATTCAGTCTGTGGGTGGTTCTGGACTTTATAATTTTTTACCTTTGGGAAAGAAAGTACTGGACAAAGTACGTCAGGTAGTCAAAGAAGAGTTAGACAAAGCAGGTTGTCAAGAAACCAGTCTTTCTTTCATTACTCCTATGGCATTATGAGAAGAAAGTGCTCGCGCAGAAGAGTATGGGAAAGAGCTGTTGCGTTTCAAAGACCGCAAAGAAAATGATTATGTACTTAGTCCAACCAACGAAGAAGCTATGGTAAATTTGGTACGGCAAACGGTGAAATCTTACAAACAATTACCCTTGAATCTTTATCAAATAAATCTAAAATTTAGAGATGAAATACGTCCTCGTTTTGGTTTAATGCGTGGGCGTGAATTTTTAATGAAAGATGGCTATAGCTTTCATGCTTCTTTTGAAGATATGCAAAGAGAATTTGCACTTATGGAAGAAACATATAAAAAGATATTTACACGTTTAGGGTTAAATTATAGAGTGGTACAAGCAGATTCTGGACAAATAGGGGGAGAGGGCTCTAAAGAGTTTATGATACTCGCAGATTCTGGAGAAGATGACATCATTGTCTGTGATGCTTGCGACTACGGAGCAAATGTAGAAGTAGCAGAAGATGCAAAAACAGGAGACATTTGTAAGTGTGGAGCGAGTTTGCGTTTAACCAAGGGCATTGAAGCAGGACATATTTTCCAATTGGGTACAAAATATTCAGAAGCTTTAAAGGCAACATTTCTTAATGAAATGGGAAAAGCACAAGCGTATGAAATGGGTACTTATGGAATAGGTGTCAGCCGTTTGCTCGCAGGCATCATAGAACAAAACCATGATGAAAAAGGATGTATGTGGACAAAAGAATCTGCTCCTTTTGCCTTGCAAATTATCATTTCGAACATTAAAGACGAAGCACAAGTGGCACTTGGAGAAAAGCTTTATGCTCAGATGTTAGCTAAAGGGGTAGATGTGCTTTTAGATGATAGAAAAGATCGCTTCGGTGCAAAGATGAAAGATTATGAATTGATTGGTGTGCCCTATGCTTTACTTATTGGTAAAAAGCTTAGTGATGGTTTAGTTGAATTTATCAGCAGAGAAGGTATGGAAAAAGAAGAATTGCCTAGTGATACTATCACAGCCACACTAGAAGAAAGATTTTAACTTATGTTTTTACTGATACCTTATTTTTTTATAGAGCTTTATCTTTCTTTAAAGACAGGAGAGAACATAGGGTTTCTTTGGTCTGTAGTGTGGATTGTGCTGAGTTTTTCTTTGGGAATGTTTCTTTTGAAAAGTTCTTCACATACCATGCTTGCTAATATGCAAGCAATGAAACAAGGTAAACTTGATGCAAAAACATTCCAAAATGCAAGCATGTCTTATTTCTTGGCTGCGGTTTTATTGATGATTCCTGGTGTTTTTTCTGACTTTTTGGGGCTTTTAGCCTTGCTTTACACGCTTTATTTACAATTAGTGGTTAAAATAACACCTGAACAAACAAATACTTATACAAAACAAGGAGATGAACATGTCATTGATGTTGAAATTATTGATGAGCACAGTCATAATGAGCGTAGCTCTTAGTGCCAATAGCATACCAAACGAGAAAGAACTTTTACAATATATTAAAAGAACAGTGGTAAAAAATCCAGATGTTAAGGTGAAGGGTATTAGTGTTGTTGAAAGAAAAACACATAAAGAATTACCAGGATGGACAGTTTTGTTAACATCTATGAATTTGGAATACCAAAAAAGAATTATTAATGCACCAGAAATGATGTTTGTAAAAGATGGGATTATTACGGGTCATCTTGTGAATTTGAAAACAGGTATTGATTATCGTGATATTATTAAAGCATCTGTGCCAACATCATATTATGATGAGGCACATTTACTATTTGGAAATAAAGATGCAAAGCATAAAATACTTATATTCTCTGATCCTCAGTGTCCACATTGTCAAAATATAGTACCTGATATTTTTAAAGCAGCGCAAGACAATCCTAGTAAAATAGCTGTGTATTATTATCATCTTCCGTTATTGCGCATACATCCTGTTTCTGATGTTTTGACTCGCGTTATGCATGTGGCTCAGCATGAAAGAAAAATGGAAGTAGTTAGAAAGATTTATTCATTGAAAATCAATGCAAAAGAAACAGATATGAGTAAAATACTTGCAGCCGTAAAATCACATACAGGATACAGTATATCTGCTGCAAAAATAAATACCAAAGAAGTGAAAGAAGCTATTAAGGCAGATAGTTTAGCAGCAAGCAGAATGCTAGTTTCTGGCACACCAACAATTTATATTGATGGTACATGGGACAGAATGCGTGATGGATACAAGAAACTTATAAAGTAGTAGTGTGGAAAAATTAATTATCGCGACAAGAGCTAGTGATTTGGCACTTTGGCAAGCATATCACATTAAAGAACGTATAGAAAAAACTTTTCCAGCTATCGAAGTAGAATTGAATAAAATTGTCTCAAAAGGAGACAAAATACTTGATAAACCTTTGGCTCTAATAGGAGGCAAAGGTCACTTTACCAAAGAACTAGAAGATGAAATGTTAGCAGGTAATGCACATTTGGCCGTACACTCACTCAAAGATGTTCCTACTTACATTCCTGAAGGCTTAGAGCTATGTGCCATTACCACACGTCAAGACCAAAGTGATGTGTTACTTTCTCATACTTACAAAAACCTAGAAGAACTTCCCAAAGGTGCAAGAGTAGGCACAACAAGCCTTAGACGTCGAATGCAACTACTAGAACGCCGCCCAGACCTTAAAGTAAAAGAACTGAGAGGAAATGTAAATACAAGACTAAGAAAGCTCAAGGAAGGGCAGTATGATGCGATTATTCTTGCTTATATAGGATTGTATAGGCTTGACCTACTCAAAGATATTCCCTTTGTAGAAAAATTGGACTTTTTTATTCCACCTATGGGGCAAGCGGCGCTTGGCATAGAAATCATTAGTTCTGATGATAGAGTACGTGAAATAGCCATGAGTCTTAATGATGAAGTGTCAAATTTATGTACAAAACTAGAGCGTGATTTTGTCTCTGCTATAGGTGCTGGATGTTCTGCTCCTGTCGCTGTAAATGCCATAATTTCTGGAGACAATATGACGATTAAGGCTATGTTAGGCTACCCAGATGGCAGCAATATAGTGCATAAAAAACTTACAAGTAGTGTGAGTGAATGTGAAACTCTAGGTATGCAATTAGCCCAAGAAATGATAGCTGATGGCGCCATAGACATATTGGAAAAAGCAGAAAGTATTGCTTTTAAAGATGAGATGCCTGAACGTTTATAGAAAAGTTTAAAAGAAAGCTTCCATAAGAGAACTGGCTGTTTGTGTTGCCATATCTGTGGCAACATCTTTTGCAGTACCTCCCATGGGTATCTGTTCTATAACATCTTCTGCATTTTTACGATTGCTTTCTCCCACAAGTGTATCTACTTGTTTTGTCATTTGATATTGTATGAGTTTTTGCATATCTAAGCTTACTTCTGGCTCGCTCAAAGAACCATGTATTTTTCCTGAAAACTCTTGTGCTTGAAGTTTAAAATCAAAGGAAGCATCAATAGTATTTTTACTAGTATTGATGCCTGTATTTGTGAGAAGAATATGCCCATTATTAGCAACAAGCTTTAAATCCCCAGAGAGCATATTTTGCTGATATTCTGCTAGTAAAGTGCTATTATCAAATCGTTCATCTAGTATAGCAATGGAAGTTTTTTCATGTATAACGTTTGCTAATTTACTAGGTAAAAATTTTGCTTTTTTTAGTTGAGTATTGATATTGAGTATATCTGTATGGAAATAGTAGTGTATGGTGCCTATAGTTTCTGCATCTATAAGAGAAGGATAATCAAGAAGATTCATAATATTTTTGAATGAAACAGAAGCAAGATTTATTTGTAATGTATCTTTTTCAAAGAGAAAATCAAGCATACCTCCGTAGCTTTTGGAAAGTCCAGAAATACGTAAATGAGCATCATAATGAACTTCGCCTCTAGCATAAAAAGGCCCTTGGTAGGCATAACCCAAAAGAGTCTCTAGTGGAGCTAAATTTTTGACATCAAGAATATATGAAGCTTTGGCGCGTTTTTTGTCTTGTAAATATTCCCCATTAAAAACAGTAAGTACAAAATAGGGAGAGCTGATATCCATTGTAAAATACTGCTGCATATTATTGAGGTGCACCTTGGTATATAGATGCAGGGGAATATTTGAAAAGTATTTATCTTTCACTTCATAGGTAAATGTGCCTTGTCTTTTATTTTTACTCATGTGTTTTAAATCTACATGGATATTTGCTTTGCCTTCTATGAGAGATTCTTGACCTAATAGTATTAAAAGTTTGCTAGAATTAACATCCGACATTGTGAGTTTAAGGTTTTCTACTTTATTTGGAAACTTGATAGCTTTATAGTGTATGTCGCCACCTAGAGCTTTGCCTTTTCCTGCAATATTTAGCTTAGAAAAAGAACCTTCTGCTTGTCCTTTAATGTTAATGTTGTCATTAATTTTACAGTTATTAATTTGGATACAGTTACCAGTAAGAGTATAATTTATATCCAAAAGTTCATCATCTATTTGTCCTATAACGATGAGTTTAAATTTTTCTTCTACATGCATATTGGCGATAATAATAGGGTAATTTTGTAGGGATATAGATTCTATTTTTATGCGTAAATCAGTTTTTTTGCTTAGTTTTTTTTCTACATATTTATAGATATGTGTTTTACCTGAATCCGTATAAAAAAGATAGAAAAAACTTAGTAGTACAAGAATAAGAACAGATGTTAAATATTTAAAAAAAATAGACATATATTATGATAGCATATTTCGGGTTAAAAAAACATACCCATAAAGCTTGCACCCATACCTGAAGCAACGTCTTTGGCTACATCACCCATAGGCATATTTTCCATCATTTCTCTATTGCTTTTGCCTACCATTGAATCGAGTTGTTTGTCCATTTGGTATTTGATGAGCTTTTGCATATTTAGATTCACTTTTGGGTCATCCAAAGAGCCATATATTTTGCCTGAAAATTCTTGTTTTTGCATCTTGAAATCAAAATAAGCATCAATAGTATTTTTCTCTGTATTCATGTTGGCATTTGTCAAAGAAAAGTGGCTTTCTTTGTTTGAAAGAATCAGATTTGCCAATAAGATATTATTTGCATAATTGAGTGAGAGCGTACTATCGTCAAATACTTCTGTCATCATAGCAACATCAGATTTTTCATAAATAGTATCAACAAGTTCCGAGTGTAAAAATTGAGCATGCGCAAGTTGTGCCTTAACGAGTAAAGAATCTTTTTTGAAATTGTAATTAATGTGACCGGTAGTATTGGCATCTAGCATTAAAGGATAAGGGAATAGATTCATGATATATTTAAAAGAAACTGCCTTAAGGTCTATATATAGCATCTCTTCTTTATATAAAAAATCTACTAAACCTTCAAAAGTTTTAGACAATCCACGTATTTCCAAGTCTTTGTCATAGTATATTTGACCAGTAGCATAAAAAGGCCCTTTGTATTGATAGCCAAGGAGTGTTTCAAATGGACGTAAATCTTTTACCCCAAGATTGTAAAAAGCAGAACTGATATTATTGTCAGAATGGTACACGCCCTGAGAGATATTTAAATCAGCATTAGCCAAAGAAATACTAGCATTAAAGTAGTGTTTGTATCCATCTATACTTAACTTTGCTTTTAGGGCAAGAGGGTTGTTGTCTAATGTAGCATCTTTGACAGTATATTTGATCTCACCTTTTTTGTGAGTATCGCTGATATATGCAAAACTTGCATTGATGGATGCTTTACCATTTGGAAGAGCTGGCTGATTTAGTACAGAAGCAAGTTTTTCTCCAGAAATATTATGCATACTAAGGGTTAAATTTTCTAATTTATTACCTATTTTTATACTATCATAGCGCATATTTCCATCTAGTGCTGTACCTTTTCCTCTGATATGCAAGCGCGTAAAAGGACCATTGAGATGTCCAGTAAGGCTTACATTATCATCAATGCTATTTTGTTGAGTTGGTAGGCGTGCAGAACGAAGGGCATAGTCCATATTGATCCAAGAGTCATTTACAAGACCATAAAGTTTAAGGGAGTAATGCTTTTCTAGTAAACCATCAAAGTGAAGATAGGCATCGAGACTATGATTACTGTAGTGATCAAGCCTAGCATATAGTTTACCAGAAATGTTATGTTTGTTGATTTGCAAATCTATGGTGCTGTCGATAGATTTTTGTGTGGCATTAAGTGTACTGTCTTTTAGGATGAGATAGTTTTTATCATTAGCAATTTTAACAGAAGAGGATAGCACTTGATTTTTATAGACAGCGACTATACTACTGTTGTCAAATACTTCTTGGCTAAGATCTAAATCAAATTTTTCATAAATAGTTGAAATAAATTCTGTTTGTAGGATTTTGGCATGAGCAAGCTTAATCTCCGTTTTCATATAATTTTTGTGTGTATCATAATGTATTTTACCACTCATATTGGTATCTAAAACAGGAGCATACGAAAATTGTTGCATAAGAGGACTTAGGGGCACATCTTCTAAAAAGAATGTAAAAGTATTATGAGCATATAAAATATCTATTATCCCTCCAAAACTTTTTGAAATACCTTGCATGCTTAGATGTTTATCGTAGTTTATTTCTCCAAATGCCCTAAAGGGACCTGCGACTTTCTGTCCCAAGATACTTTCGAAGTCTTCTAAGTTTTGTATATCTAACACATAAGTAGCCGACCCTTGCCTATGTGCCTGATTATATACACCTTTGACAAGATGTAAGTTTGCTGAGGGCGCAATAAAATCCATAGTAAAGGTATGTATGTCATCATTGATATTTATATCTGTGCGTAGCTTGACAGGCAAGCCAGAGAAATTTTTATCTTCAACGGCGTAGGTTATGTGACCTTTTTGACCTTTTTTTCCTATATAGTCAAAATGTATGTAGGCATTAGACTGACCTTTAAATAGTGCATTTTGACCAAATAGTGTGAGTAGCTTAGTAGAATTGACATCTTCGAATGTAAGATCTATATTTCTAAAGGCATCAGGGTGTTTTCGTGCCCTATAGCGAATGTGACCATCAAGCATTGTGCCATTTCCCTCTATACCAATATCTTCAAAACTTCCTTCTAGATGACCTTTGATTTCTACTTTATCATCTATATTGCAAATGTGACTTTCGATGCAAGTACTATTTAATATATAGTCCATATTGACCTTAGCATCACTGAGTATCCCATATAGGGTAAGTTTGTATTTGTCTTGGACAAGCATTTCGCTGCGAATATAGGGAAATTGTTTTAATTTTACAGAGAGTACTTCAATTTTCAGATCAGATTTTTTACTAGCAAACTCACTAAGATAATTGTATATATATGTATTCCCCGCAGCAGTATAAAAAAAATAAAAAAACATAACAATGATAAAAATCACAACAAAACCAAGATATTTTAACGCTGTCATCATAGAAAGAAATCACCTTATATATTTTTTATTATCATAGCATAATCATCTAGTGTAAATTACATTGTAGCTATAATATTTTAGAAAAAAATAGGACAATATATGCAAGAACTCGTACAATGGCTCAAAGATAACGGTAATTTAAAAATTATTGATGAACCTCTTGACGTAGAACTGGAAATCCCTCATGTGGCTTACGTGGAAGTAAAAATGGATGATTCTCGTCCTATCCTCTTTACCAAACCCATCAACAAAGCTAAAGGTATAGAGTATGATATGCCTGTACTGATGAATATTTTTGCCAACAAAGAGTTGACTCAAAAGATATTTGGCAAACATCCTGATAAACTGGCAAAAGGTATAGATGCACTACTTAAACTAAAGCCCCCCAAAGGCTTTAAGGCAAAACTAGCCCTACTGCCTAAACTTTTTTCACTTAAGAATGTTTTTCCAAAACGTTTAAAGTTTAGAGGAGAGTGTCAAGAAGTTGTCATGAACAAAGAAGAGGTAGATTTAGACAAACTTCCCATCTTAAAAACTTGGGAAGAGGATGGTGGAGCTTTTATCACTATGGGGCAAGTTTATACCCAAAGTCTTGATGGGCAAATGCAAAACTTAGGTATGTACAGACTTCAACAATACGATAAAACAAGGCTAGGTATGCACTGGCAGATACATAAAGATGCCTCACACTTTTTTGACCAATACCAAAAAGTAGGTAAAAAAATGCCTGTTACTATAGCCATAGGTGGTGACCCTCTATACATTTGGTGTGGACAAGCACCCATGCCTTACGGGATGTTTGAGATGCTACTTTATGGTTTTGTACGTAACAAAAATGCAGAGCTTGTAAAATCTCTGACCAACGACATCTACATACCTCGTGATGTTGATGTAGTTATAGAAGGTTTTGTAGATCCTGAACTTATGGAAATAGAAGGCCCCTTTGGTGACCATACGGGCTACTATACTCTCAAAGAGCCTTTCCCTGTGATGGACGTAGAGACTATTACTATGAAAAAGAACCCTGTCTTTCAAGCTACAGTCGTAGGAAAGCCACCCCTAGAAGACAAGTATATGGGCTGGGCAACAGAACGCATATTTTTGCCTATGCTTAAACCTATGGCTCCTGACCTCATCGACTACAACATGCCTGAAAATGGTGTTTTTCATAATTTAATTATGGCTAAAATGAAAACCTTATATAAGGGTCATGCCTTGCAATTTATGCATGCATTTTGGGGTGTTGGGCAAATGTCTTTTGTCAAACATGCTCTTTTTGTGGGAGAAGACGCACCAGAACTTGAAGACAGCCAAGCATTAACCATACATATACTTAACCGATTACATAAAGACCATGTATTCATTAGTAAAGGTATAGTAGATCACTTAGACCACTCTTCATCAGAACAATTTGTAGGAGGAAAACTTGGAGTAGATGCTACAGGAGAAGAAGTAAGCAAAGGATTAGAGGACTTAATTTTGGACAAAATACTTTTGGAAAAGATGCACGCCATAGACCCTCAAATCTTAGAATTAAAACAATACATGACAAAAACAAAAACACCTATTTGTGTCATCACTGTAAACAAAGAAGAGTCTCAGTTAAAACTCATTAAAAAGCTCAAAGTACTCAAAAGCCACATAAAGCTACTCATTATAGTAGATAAAGAAAATAACGATATCCAAGACCCATACATGCTTATATGGCGTGTCGTGAATAACATAGATGCTAGCAGAGATGTGCTTCTCACACCATTCATAGCCATAGACGCCACAAACAAAAGTACCTTAGATGGCTTCAAAAGAGAATGGCCAGGCGATACTTTTTGCACTAAAGAGGTTTTAGATATGTTACAAGAGAAAGGGCTTATCAGTATAGATAAGAAATTTATTCAAAAATTTGGATTGTTGCCATTTTAAGTAAATATATCATTTACTTTTTCTAAATTTACCTCCCTTTAAACTAAATACGATAAAATTTCCTTGTAAATAAAAATTATCCTTAAGGAAAAAACATGTTAGTAACAAAAAAAGCTCCAGATTTCACAGCAACGGCTGTACTTGCAAACG
>Ga0164313_10001834_pt1 | contig 19023 bp, 10 predicted proteins | sample GuaBasSedimGuay4_FD_113735 | JGI IMG/M metagenome (GOLD analysis project Ga0164313, IMG submission 113735) | Subseafloor sediment microbial communities from Guaymas Basin, Gulf of California, Mexico - Guay4, Core 4569-4, 0-3 cm | ecosystem: Environmental > Aquatic > Marine > Hydrothermal vents... | reverse complement strand
TTTGTTTTCTAATTCTATAATTTTAGCTTGTTGTTCTAAAATAGATTTGTGGAGAATAGGAATGATATGAAGTGGAGCTATTCCCCAAGAATCTCCTTCTTCTTGATAATCTGACATATTTGGATACGCAATAGATGCTTCTTGTGCAATATAACCAATAATCTTTTCACCAACAGAAGTATCTAATACAGTAGAACCATCTCTATCTCTCCACCAAAATTCTCTAACAGGCAGATCAGCAAGGATTCCCAGCGCATCTATAGATGCATCTACGATACCCATTTTCTTTCTTTCGTCAGATATACTTATTATTGAAAAACCACCAGCAGCAGTATTAACAAGATATCCAGTTTGAGTACCGTCTCCATCATATGAATCTAGTACTATATTGTTTCCGGTAGGGACATCTTCTCCACATTCAACTTTTATACCTTTTGCCGCGTTTGTATTTCTGAAATCATTTCTTACCCTTAAGCCATAAGAAAATCCGGATCCATTTGGATTTCCATCCCCAACCCCTCTGGTAACTATAGTAAGTTTTGCTGTAGCATTCCAAAGACCATCGGGATCTCCTATCCCAGAAGCTTTAGTAAACCCGTCAAAAGAAAGGGAATGATCATCTCTATTATCATCTGTAAATAAAGTCGGAAGAGATGTACCTGAGTACATGCCCCAGGCGTCATTGGGTGTGTTAGCATTTATCCCCATAGTAACGCTTCTAGTTCCAGAATATAACATTGATGTATGTGTACTACTATCAGCAGGAGTACCAGATTTCCTATTTGCATCTAAGATAAAACATGGATCGTTAGCAGAACCGCCAGTATCTCTAGTAACTTCTATTTCTAGATTATCATAAAATTTGTTATTTCTTGCGTACGATATAGTAGATTGATAATGCTCAAATATAATTGAAGAATCAGTAGATGTTAATTCATTTCCATAACACAACTTAAATCTATCAGTATCGCTATTATCTATTCCTAATGTATATGCATCTCCGCTAATTTCAAATTTCATAGCAGCATCAGCACTTGATGCAGTATTTTTTATTGTTAATAACGGTGCTCTATAAGAACTAGTATTTTTAGAAATTATTACATCATCTTTGAACAAACTTTCCCCTTCAACATTAAGATTAGCAAAATCTAAAGAAAAATCTACATCTCTAAGTGCTCCACCTCCATCTAAATTTCCTAATCTCCAATGATCTTCATCTGCAACTTTTACAAGTGCAATAGCTTTTTCAGGAGTAAGTACATCATTCGTATTAGACCATATAGTATATGGATGGTAAAAATCCGATGATCCATTTATTGAATTATCAACATATTTTATTTGGGCATAATCTACTGCGCCAATTCCATACACCCCATCTCCGGATTCTGGTGCTAGAGCATAATTATTTACAGTTCCAGATACATAAACATTATCAACTAAGAATTTTTCAGCACCAAATGAATTAGAATATCTTGTATAAGTAGGAGATACTTCAGTATCAATTCCCTCTACAAAAATTGTGGAAGTATTTAATCTAGAACCAGTATCGCTAAAATTCTGACCTAAGTCTAAATCTATTTCATAAACTCTTCCATTTTTGTCTACAAACATATCTCCAGTTTGATATACACGATCTGGATATCCGGGTATAAACTCATCAGCGGCAAATAGAATTTTGTTTGCGTTAATTCTCGCCGTAATCTGGGTGGCGTCAGTTATTCCATCAAAATCTGAGAAATATGTTGAGATACCAAGCAAACCATTTGAACCATCAATTCCTTGTGTTCCATAACCCGGCAGTCCCGGTGCGTATTTGAATTCCATGCGTTTTATATTTTATTTTTTATTAAACGTAAATTTTGAAAAATAACTTCTATGTTCTGTATTATCTACTCTAATTTTATAGAAGTATTCTCCGTTTTCGTAAGATAGATTTGTATCTAAATTTGATATTTTGTTAGTAAAAGTATTGTCATATTCTGTCGCTAATATAGTTCCATCGTAAACCTTATCCCAAACTTCTGTTCCAATTTTGTCGATAGAAATATTATAATACTCAAGTACTGTTTTTATTATATATCTATTGATTATGTCATCGCTCACTGTTGGTAAACCGCTCCAATTTTGGATGAATGTATAGTTACTTGTGAACATTTGATTTATAGTCTTAGATAAATTATATTCTAGAGAATAATAACTAGCTGCTTGAACTACTCTTGAATTTCCTGAATTCCAAAGTTCTAATTCTAGCGTATCTGGAAGAGCAATTAGTTTTGAACCAAACAAAGCTGGTAATTCACCATTGGAATTATACCCATCTATTTTAGTTTCAACGCTTCCATTGGATAGAACATAATAATCTTTATCCCATAATGATAGAAATGGATTATAATCTTCTGCGTAAAGAATATTATTAGAAGAATCACTTGAAGTAACTTCTTCGACTACTCTATTAAACCAATATTGTTCGATACTATTATATGATTGCAGACTAGTATTTCCAAATATGAAATCTTTTTCTACTATATTGATTAATTCTGATGTTTCATTGTCATCAAAATTTAGAATATTTTTAAATATTGGTCTATAACCACCATTAAATGTATAAATTGATGAATCTGCACCAGGTGCTAGATATTCAATAGGATCGTAAACTGTCATTACAACAGGAGCAGAAGAGAAATCATTGTTGGAAAACATATCGTCTCCTTGCAAAATCCAATACATTACGTCATTCCTAGAAATTATATCTTTAAACAAATCATATTCACATGTTATATCTAAGTAGCTATTATTGTTATTAACATAACTGGATGCAATATTTGAAATATTGGTTCCAAAGGAAATCGAATTGTTTAAATACGCATAATTTATTTCATTTTGATCGAATGAATTAAATGAATCAGTGAAAGAGAATATGTTATTAGCAACACTATTAGTTCCATATGCATTAAAAACACTGTTTATATCATTTTTAGTGTTGTAACTAAACTGAGCAAATGGTTGACATACATCTGAATTATAGAACGTAGAAGTATCATACATATTTTCCGTATACAACACAATATTAGCAGTATCTACGATAAATGGTGCTTTTACATAGGCGTAACTTGGATCTCCAGTGTTAAAAGAAGTAAATCTTTTATCTCCAGTAGAATTTATGTCAATTAAATTACTTTTTCCAGGTAAATATGAACTCCATCTTTTTGAGTAATTTAAAACATCATTTCCTTGGTACCAAATAATAAGAATAGTTTCTGTATTTTCGTTAACTATTACTTCTATCGGGTGATTATGATCTGTTGTTATCGAAGGAGAAGAAATAAATGAAATTCTATATCTGTCCCAATTTTTTACGTTGGATAGTTTCTCTCCTGCAGCTGTTACAGCTAATCCCAGACTTATGCCTTTTATAATTGTACTTACTTCATTCTTATATAAATTGTAATAAACTATAGAAGATCTTAAATTTTTTCCAGAAACCCCGTGGTTATTATACATTATTTTAGAGAAGACATCTACATAAGGTTTTTCGAAAATTAATTCTCTAGTAGTAAGTCTAGTGCTACCATCTAATACCACATCACTTACATCGTAATACACGTAATCTTCCCAATTAACATCACCAGGATCAAGATATTTGAAAACTGGATACGATAACTCAGTTGAGTATGTAGAAGAATCACTGCCTGGAATAAAATTAGAATTTACATCTGAAGCGTCTGGGAAAAAATCATTTGTTAATGATAATCTAACATCATTATTTCTTACATCTTTCCCGATCCCTCCCCACTTAGAAATTGTGGGAATGACTAATCCATATTTTAATGCTATTTTATTAGGATATTCGTTACCAGAAGAATCTAATAAAAAGTTTTCTTTATAGTAATCATCAATATTTTCTTCAGAAATACTAGGATCATATCCACTGTAATTATATGAACCATCTAATATATTGTAGGTGATTATTGTAGGTGTTGATGCAGATATCACAGCTTCTCCGAAAAATGTATTGAATCTCTCATCAGAATTAGAATAAGCTAAAATAGATCCGTCTATTTCTATAGATCCAACTCCTGATAAAACTTGGAATGAATTTCTCCCTTCTATAATTTTGGTTTCTCCACCCTTCAGTGTTAGATTGTATGTATCTTCGTCTCCCGCTCTGTCGTAATTATAACTACTCTTAAAGTCCATACCGCTAGTAGAAGAATCATAAACAGTAAAGTCCATATCTTTAACATCATTAATCCCCATTAAAGATATTGAAATAGGGTATACATCGTATCCATACCATAGATTATCTTGTGCTAAATCTATTTGATATTCTGTAATTATTATACAATCATTATTTGAAGATGTTGGATCTTCTACATATTTGCTAGTATATTCAATTCCAGTGCTAATATCAAATTCTTGGATAAGTCTATTCCATCCATCTCCTGCTTCATATAATACGTTATCTGTGAATAAATCTGAGATTGATGAATCTAGCGCATATGTGTAATATCCTTCTGGATTTATTATATTGATCATTAGAGACATTCTATCTCCATATAACTCAAAATTAATTGGTCCATACGATGAATCTGGACTTATTCTAGAAAAATCATCTATAGTTGGATCTATTATGTTATAAAAAGAAATATCATCATACTCGGCTGCAGAATTAAAATTACTAGAAGAATCTCCAGGGGTATCAACTATTTGGGATGTGAGTCGTTGGAACAACATATCATCATCTTTATACTCATCATTTATAATTAAAGACAACGTATTACTCTTTTTCATTCCTATCGTAAATGCTACATCTTCATATTTTGAGAATAAATTGAAGGCTTTTTCTAGGGCATTAATTTGATCTTCTATATCCCCTTTCGTTGAAAATGCAGTTCTGTAAATAGTAGGATATCCCACTGATGGCTCTGCGTAACTTACATAGGGACCTGCTTCAGTAGCATCGAATACATCGGTTGCAGTTCCGTAAACTTCCCATATTTTATCTTGAGTTGAACTTATTACTCGCAAAGTTTCACCTTGCTTAAGAACACTATTAATTCTGAAACTAATAAAAGGATTTATAAGTTTTAATTCAGCTTCCGTCGTCAGTATATTTTTCCCTAATTTATTAGTATATTCTTCAATATATCCAGGAGTAGTATCAAATTGTTCTGTGCAACAAACTCTTATTAACTCATCTCCAGCGTTTCTTACAAAAATTCTATTATCATAAGCTGTTGATACATCACCATTAGAATCAAAAATGGAAGAATCTATAAAGTCTTGTACATTTTTTCCATCAAGAGAGATAATCCCCACACTAGAATCAGGTTCATCACTATAGTATGCGATTTTATACATTTCATTTTCACTTAGATAGAATCCAAAGTATCTATGCATTGTATAAGTACTCACATCATCATCGCTAAATGCAAATTCAAGATTTAATAAGTTTGGGCATAATAGACCTTGTCTTTCAAATCCTTGAGAAACAAATGCGTTTAAATCAGTAAAATTATCTGCAACTTTTTGAAAGAAATAAGGAACTTCAGATCTTCCAGCAATAATTCCCTTGTCTACAGCAATCCCGTACCATGTATTTGGATCATATTCATTTAGAGATAAATTAACTGGAGATTGTACTTTTAATAATTCAGTAAGATGATTATTTAAGTAATTACCTACTGGAGCATTCTCTTTTAAACTCCAACTTTTTATTAAATCACCATCTACAATGTATTTTTTCGCTATATCAGCTAGATCTGCATAATCATAAGTTTCTTCGTTAAAAGTCCCATCTATTCTGAATATACCAAAGAAATCTGGAATTTTTGAATTCATCCACATTGGAGCTAAAATAGAATAATCATCTTCATATAATTCGTCTTTCAATAGTCTTGCTCCGTAACTATAAGTTGTATTATATTGTTCAAAATAGTCAGTTTTTGGGCTAGAAATATCTAGAGAATTTTCACTGCCTAATCTATAAATTTCTCCCTCGGGTAAAGTTTCAAATACTCTTCTAACATCACTAGAAAGAAAACTATTCCCCGAAACCTTTTGATTTCTATATTTTTTATTTGATAAAATTTCTGATACTTTAAATGTGTCCAAGAACATATTATCACTTGGATCTATCATCAATTTAACATTTCCAGAATATTTTGGGTTCGATCTTAATAAAAGATAAGAAGCTTCATTATCAACTAATGGAGTCGTTGTGTCAAAAGAGTTAAACTCGTTTGCATCTAATACGAATGGTCTATTATATACTGAAACATCTATGTTTATTGTAGCCGAAGGAGTTGTAAGCATCCAATTACTTGATACATCAAACGCACATGGATGTGTTCCCGACGTTTGATCAGGAGCTGTCCAGAATAACACTACGTTTGTCGCTGAAGGATCAATGATAGTAGTTAAACTTACCGGATTACCATCCCAACTTAATAGATAAGGGTCATATGAGGCATCTAATGTAAATCCCGGCCCATATTGGTAAATTCTAAATATAGGATCTGGTTCTCCTGGTCCGTAGAGCGAATAGAAAATACTTGCGTCTAATTTGCTGCTCCCTCCCACAGGTATTGGATCTGTAAATAGAAAATCTCCTGCATCGACAGTACTAGCATCTATCAAGTTATTCCCTGATATCGTAACTACTCCTCCCCAGTCTCCATCATCCCAATATAGATTTACAGATGTGTCTATTTCTGCTTCATAACTAAATGGAACATTGTAATCAAAATCTTCTTTGCTGTCAGTATAAAGATGAAATGCTGCGATCGGAACACTTGAGCTAAGCGTAAGCCCAGCTGAGGATGCATCACTAAGAGTTTCTGTGTCCCATCCATTTATATACAGATTTTTACTTTCTGCGTCAAGCGAAGGCTCAATCTCTAATATACTTCCATCATATTGAAATACTAAAAAGGCTTCTGGATTTTGAGAAGTTAAAACTACGTTATCTTCGAAATATTTTATCATTATTTATCTTATATTAAAGATTCAAATTCGTCATAGATACTTGGATCTATGTTTACCATTGCTTGTACTAATTTTTGTAATGTTCCAGTCACTTGTGGTGTAGTACTTACTGCCCCATTCGGTAATGTTAATGTCACAAAGTAATTTGGAGCTAAATCAGAAAGCTGAGTTTGTAAGTCAGTAGTTGCTGTGGAAGTTATCGTTCCATTAACATCTTTCTGAGAAAGATCAAATGCTAAATTAACAGCTTGATGCTTGAAATAAGTTCCATCTCCAGCAACTGGGTTTGGAATACTATCTGACATGTGAGTTGTTATTCCTGAAGCATTTAATGTTTCATCTAATTTAATAGTAGTCTCTTCTTGAATTGCATCAGTTAGAATATTTGTAATCTGATCAGATCCAGACAAATTAGCAGGAAATTCAATAATGATTGAATCACTCCAATTAGATTTTACTGGATTTTGTGGCCACCCTGCTTCAGAAATTGATTTAGCTCTAATTTCTACTTTTTCACCTTTTCTTATTGCAATATCCAGCTGGTTTATATTGATAGCTTCTCCGTCTGAAATATTAGGTTGTAACCAAACATATGCCCCAAGAGAAGAATCATAAATTTTTTCCATTGCAGTAGTCGGAACACTTATCCAATCTGTATAAACTCCTCTCTTTATTTTATCTGAACCTTTAGTATCAGTATGAGTATATGATTTCAGATCAGTTCCTGTGTTATCTAATTTTAGATAACGAAATTGAATATCAAATTGTATGATTTCTTGAACTTTAGAATTTACTGTTATTTGTTTTCCATCTGGAATATCAAAGAAACCTCTAATTCTGTATTTTGGAGTTGCATTTACTGCATCACTTTCATATGCAATAGTAGATAAAGATCTAACTAATGATTGATATTCTACAGTTCTTTTTGCAAGATCTTGAACGTTAATAGTAATTTTGGAGTTTAAATCTTCTCTTTGTGCTGGATCAGTAATTTCTACTAATTCTGCTTTTTGTTGAGCAATCGTATTCTTAAGACTTGTAATAACTGTCTTTGTAGATTCAATTTGCGTTTGAGAATTTTTAACTTCTTCAGTATCTAGCGCCGCGTTAAGTTGTGTATTGATTTGAGTAACTTCAAATGCTGCAGTTTCAAGAACTGGTGCATCTGGAGAAATCCCATAAAATGCAGGAATGAATTTTTCTTTAGCTTCACCTTCCATTTTTTTCCCGAAATCAGAAACATACTCATTATAAAATTCATCTAATGTTGTAACATTTCCATCGAGAGTTAAATTATTAGTCCAAAAAGATATTGAAGGGCTCCAATCATCTGCAATAATATTATAATCATCATTAACACCCTTTAAAAACATCGCATCACACTCATTGTAACCTACAGGAATTTCAGCAATCTTTGTAGAAAAGGGTTCGCTAAAAATTTCAAAACTTTTATTTACACTTGGATGATCCATCCCTATAAGATTTACGAGTTGTACTCTTTTCTCAGCAACATTAATCGCCTCAATCTTATAAGTAGAATTTTTGTATCTTAGTTTATTTCCAACTGCTAATTCCAAATCTTTAACAACGGGATCATCTGATGGCACCCCATATTTAAGAGTATCTAAATAGTACCACTGTTTAGTATCAACAGTTCTTATATTTGTGATAATAAAATATCCAGTATAAGGTTCAGTATAAAGAGGCAAATCGTGAATCTGATCATCTTGCCAATATTTCTTATTATTGTAATCTAATATTTCAATAGTTTCGTAATATTCTCTTTCTTCATTTGCTATGTTATCTAAGAACCACTGAGTTTCAGTATCATCAAAATTATCAAAAATAACTCTTCTTACAACTATTCTATCTGATCTATCATCTATTTTATTCTTAAGATCAAACGATACAGTTATCTGAGGAAACATCAAATCTTCAAAAAACCAGTTATTTTTTGAATTGAACGTACTTGGAGCTTCGACATCTGTAATAGTGGCAGGTGAAACTGGAACAGGAGTTGCTTTAACTTCTCTATAAGTTCCATCTGCTAATAATACTAAGCCATCACCTTTAACGAACGTATCAACAGTTAGTGAATTATTGTTTACTTTGTTAATAGTTGTGTTATATGAAGGAATTTCATACGTCACTGTTGAAGGATCTCCTGTTATAGGATCTACTTGATCAACTGACATTGTCACAGAATCTTTTTGTGTCGTTAGACTTTCATTAGTTTTTTGAGCAAATTCTAGTGCTACGTTAACTTGGTCAACGAGTAAATTGGTCGTTTCTGTGAATGAATTTATTTTCTCTGCCATTATATTTCTTAATTTAATTTTTTAACTATCTAATACTTCTAATGTTAAGTTTCTAATATACATAGTCCACGTACTGCTAACATTATTTGTAACTAATAGATCAATTCCGTTGAGACTACCATGTGCTATGCTACTTGTATATCCAACAACTGGGCTTGCACCATTTTTAGTTATAGTGTAATCTATTGTTGAATTAGAAGCTGTATCAGCACCGAAGACGTATTCTATTATTCCCTGATCTGCACTAGCTAATGTTAAATTAAAAGTTTCTATAATATTAGTTCCTTTTCTTAGATCAAATTGATATGATGTCGAACCCATGGAAGTAGTGGTATAATGGAATCTCAATCTATATAATTTCTTATCGAGATTTCTAATATATCTAGCATGCGTAACATCTGAAGCAGTGAATACGGTGAATGGGGTGAATTGAGCACTTCCGAAAGTGATATATCGTTGAGTAAATGGTGCTTTAACGACATCGGCATCTTCGGATATTAGTTTATTAGCTCCTGAATCAACGAATAACATATGATCTTCTGCATCAGATTCTACTCTAAAGTCAAAAGTAGAAGTCCCATCTTGATTAAATACAGTACCAGCATCTGTACCAGTTCTTTTTAAGTTTAATAGTTGAACATTATTATATTCCCAAGAAATCATATCAGTATTAAATTCCTGATACATTAAAGTATTTCCTAAGTGTCTTAGTCTATAAGGAATATCAACATAATCAGAATCAAGTGTTATTACAGCACCGTCTACTAGAACAACACCCTTAGCACCAGGTGTACCACCAGTACCTCCGGGCCCAGCATTTAATAAAAGATCACCACCTACACCTCCGCGATTAAAATCAGACCCTCCGGAAGCATTTCCTCCACTACCAGCTTCTATGGCTAAATCTCCACCCATGAAACCCTGTTGTCCAACGTTAATTACTGTTGTAGTCGTTGGGTGCGTCGTGACAACTGAAAACATAGTTGTGGGAGTTGTATAATGATATGTGTAAGGTGTTAAAGTTGTATAAGACGTAGTACTAGCAAATTGCCCAGTTGCATCAGCCCCCTTTATAAAAAAATTATGAGCATCTGAATCAGGATCACCCTGCATTCTAATATGTTTGTCAGTATCATCATTAAATTCCATAATACTTCCATCGAATGTTAAATGGGGAGTTCCAAATACTGTATTCCCTCCACCTGCAATTAACATTCTTGGGTAAACTTCAGATCCTGGAGAATATGTTACAGCGCTAGCATCAGTAAGTCCAGTCCCGCCTGTTCTTTTAACTTTATTTCCATCTAAATCATCTACAAATAGATAAGGTAAAGATAATCCAGATGGAGTACCAGTTCCTGGGACAAATGTGAGATCATTCAATAAACTTACGTCATTCACTTTTAATGCTTGAGTTAAAATAGTACTTGCATCTATGTTTTGTGTAGCAAGACTAGATGAAGTAATATCATTACCAACATCTAAATTATTACCAACACTTAAATCAATAGTAATGTTTGCGTTATTTACACCAAGATTAGCCACAAGAAGTGAACCATCTACATTTAATACACTATTAGCATAAACTAATCCAGAATTTGCTTGTATTGAACCATCATCTGCTCCTGTTAATATTTGAGTAGCAGGTCCTACTGTGTCATTGGCCCAGGTAACATCTCCACCACCAGATTCTTGATAAGTCCACATAGATATATCTACATCCCACGTTAATACACTACCATAAGGAATAGCTTCATCAAAATCTCCTATACTTACATCGCCTAATTGCCAAAGATTAGTTACTCCTCCTGTAGAAGCATCTACGAACACAAGTCCACCAATCCATTCTAAACCAGTTCCAGGCACTCCGATTGATCCGTCTAGTACATATCCTGATAATGATGATCCACCGCCTAATGTAAGAGAGCCATCAATTGTTATACTTCCTGAAATAGTAGTATCTCCAGAAACTGATAATGATCCATCAACAGTAGTATTTCCGCTGATTTCTACATTATTTGAAGTGTCTATTGTAATAACTGGAGTTCCGCCCCCAACATACATATCAATTTGTCTATAATTAGTAGATGATCCAAGTTGTAATGGTGAACCGTAACCAAGAAGAATATTGCCGCTTGTATCTCTAACAGCATTTTCAATAGTGATGTCCATCACTTTAACACTTGAATCAATATGAACTCCATATTGAGGATTATTAGTAAAAATACCAATCTTTCCGAATCTCATGTAAATGGAGGAATCAACAATTGGATCATCTCCATCTTGGAACATCGCAATAGTATTATTCGTTCCTTTAATATCTGTTACTACGTCGTTTACTTGATACTGTAAATCTGCTAAAGTAGTCGCTTGTTGTGTTTGAATACTTGAGATTTGCATATATTGTTCAGTAATATAATTAATAGTCCCAGTGTGGGAATTAAGAATACTTAAACTTTTTGATAATTTGTCAAATACTGCACCCCATGTTTCTACCATCACTTGATCAGAGGTAGACTCATCAACTATCACAGCTTGAGTATCATCAATCATATTATCGGATTTGATATTTACTCTAAATGAGTACGATGAACCAAATCCACCTCCAGTACTTTGTAATTTTGTGATTGCTGGAATTTCAATTTCCATTGAAGGAAATCCAGCTGTACTTCCAACTGCTGGATCTAAAAATAGTATCCCTAATAAGTTAGTAGCAAGTAATTTATCCATTGTTGGGTTCCAGACTTTGTAATAAAGTAAAACCGCATTAAAATCAAACGTATCATCTACAGAATCTTGAATAGCTAATTTATCATAAGTTAATGTATCATCACCAGTAAGTTCTTTTAGCTTGTCTAAACCTAATTCAACACCTAACGCATCTACGTTTGAACGTTTGAAATTAACTGTACCGGCACCACTATATTTAATATCATAGTTTAATGTGCTACTATCACTAGATAAAGAAGATACATCAGTTATGTAATAATAATCATCAGGTAAAACGTTACCCTGTGCAGACCACCAAGATCCTGGAACATATCCTGATCCAGCAGAAACTTCAAGAGTCCAATCTGTTATATCAGTACTTGTATCAGTTGCTACGTCATATTGTGCTAATAAGCTTAAACCATCCGGGTGGGGTTGAGTATATCCTTCCCTCCCATAAATATTTTCACCGCTTGGTCCCATTACCATTTTGGGTGTGTAATTATCATCGTATGTTTGCTTAAACCAAACGTCAGTTTGACCATGAGAAGTCGGTACTAAAACAAAAGTTTCATTATACGTACCGTATGCATCAGTTCTAACAGAACCTGCACTAATTTGTCCGATATATTTAACGACTGAATTATAACCTAGGGAAGAATCACTATCAATTTCTTCTTTAAAATATCCAGGATTAGTATTGTCTTTAACCCATCTAACTGCACCTGTTTCTTTTAACCACTTCCAAAAAACTCTTTCAGAAATTGAATGCAGCAAAGTTGGATTATAGTTTGCATTGGCTAAAAGATTTGTTTCAAGATTTAATGCATAATTCTGAAAAGATTCAGCGACAACAATTCTTCCGTCTTTAATACTATCTGATTTTTCATAAGTATCTAATGCTCCGGTAATACCAAGAACGTTAAATTTGTTTTGATCGAGAGTTTGGGGCGATGTTATTTCAGGAATTTGCAGCAAAGCAAAATGAGACATTTCAACTTCGTTAGTTCTCTCATTTATGTTTAATCCAATATCTTCAACAGCAGAACTAAAGGTGTATAAAGTTCCACCCTGAGTTCTCATTCTTTTTACAAAAGGCGTGATTTGTGACATATTTATATTTTCTTTTTATTATGTTATAGTGTATGTATCGCTTGGTTCTTTGACAACCCACTTAGAGCCGTAAGAAGCGTCCCACTCAACTGTAATTAATTTAATACTTGCAGCTGAAGCATCAGCAGCAGTTACTGTCATAACAGATTCACCTCCTTCAGAAGCATCCATTAAAACTATAAAATCTCCAGCTCCTGCAGGCGGATCAGCGAATATTAACGCAACTTCTTGACCAATTGTAATATTTTGTAGACCATAAGAAACATCATTATCAATTTTTATGTAAGGAGTAATAACATCTACCCATGAATAAGCAGAAGGCTCTAAGGGCCACACCACTGTTGACGAATCAATATATGCTGCTGAAGATGGATCGCTTGTTGCTAATCTAGTTGATACGTCATTTCCATTATATGCTGTGACAAAATCACCATCTGCTGTAGTTGTGTTATCGTACCAATTAGTGAACTGTCTTTTAACTGTAAGATTATCAGTGATTACGTTCACGAATTCTCCAGTAGTTCCTTTAACTCTTCCAGTTGTATTAATAGGTTTCACTAAAATTCCTAATGATCCATCGTAAAAGACGTCTAAATAATTTTCAAATCCTTGGAAATTCCCGTTAATAATTTGTGGCATTAAAGGTATCAAAGTTTTTAAGGATAGTTGAGTCCAGTCCATAATGTTTATTTTTATTTTATATATCTCCAAAAAAACTTTAGTAGGCCCGAGAGCGGGATTTATTTTCATAAGTATGAATCTACCCTTTTCAGGCAAGGATATATAATAAAATTATTCACTAAAAACTAAAATAATGAACAGTCAATTTGATGATTTCAATTGGGACATTTACAAAGACGGATACACAGGCGACCACAAGCTTGTTGCCAATACTGACATAAAGGGTTCAAACCCACAGAATAAATGTTTCTCCCGCGAGCCATACGCACAAAAGTTATTTGACATCTATAATGGCGAAAATTCACAAGTAGTTAAAAAAGATTTAGTTAAAGGAGATTGTGTCAAAATAAATGACATATACAACATCCAGGAAGATTCTATTGATATAGAAATAGCTGGAGGATTGACTATTACTATTGATCTTAAACGCGAAAAACGTTTTATCCAAATATTTGGATCTAGTAACGTTGAAGAATTTATCGGCCAACTTTCTAAAGATTATATAAAGAAAATGTTAGAAGAAAATTTGATGGCCTATGTCATTGAATCATCTCCAACTATTAAAGTTTCCTTATGGCAAGGATATTTAATGGGAATACGAGAAGAATTTATGGATCAAATTCATAATCCTTCTAAAGCTTATGTTTGTAAAGTTAAGGAAGCAAACAAAGGAGGTTTCTTCGTTGAAGTACAAGGAATTGACGCATTCATGCCAGGATCACTTGCAGCACCTAATAAGATAAATGATTTCCAATCTTTTGTTGGGAAGGAAATTATTGTTATGGTGGAAGATTTCTTAAAGGATATGAATTCATTTATAGTTTCTCATAAGAGATATATTGCTCATATTTTACCTCAGGAATTAGCTAAATTAGATTTAATGAAGAAGTACATTGGAAGAGTCACTGGAGCTTCTAAATACGGAATTTTTATTGAGTTTGGAGATATTTTCACTGGATTACTTCATGTTTCAAAAATGACAGAAGAAACAAGAAAATTGTTTAAAGCCTGGCACTTTAAACCTGGGGATGAAATAGAATTTTATGTGGGAGAAGTTACTAAAGATCATAGAGTAATTCTTACTGAAGAAGATCCTCAAGAAAAATTAGAGAAAATCCAAAAATTCATTTTTGAATCTCAAGATAAAGTGGTTGAATCAGAAATCGCTGCTGTTATGAAATTCGGCATTATTGTTAATGTTGGAGATATTACTGGTTTGATTCCCCTAAAGGAATTCAAGAAGCACAGAATTTTCATAAACAACTTTGTAGTCAAAGATAGAATAAGAGTAGTGTTCGATGAATACCGAGATGACAAGATAGTATTTAAACTTCCTGAAAGGGATTAAAATTGAAAGGAGCTTAATGGCTCCTTTTTTTATGAATAAATAAAATAAAATAGAATGAATAGAGCAAAAAAATATACATTACCTGAGGTATTTAACAATGCTGAGATTGGATTTGTCTTTGAATTTTATTCATCAAAGAAAACAAACTTTATTGTTGAAAATTTAAGCAAACTCACTGCAAAAAATGTGGTTACTACTAATGATGTGCACTACGAACCAACATTTTCCAAAACTATTTTGCTTAAAGAGTACAATGCTCGCAAACCACGTTATTCTTTTAAAATAGCGAGACAAAAATTTAGTTCAGCAATTCCGGTATTAAAAGAGGTTCTTCAATGGATCTCAGAGACCTCAGATACAACTTTTGATACGTTGATGAGGGTTAATATGGCCTTTGATACAAAGCATCTACAGACACTCAGAGAAATACCTACGATGAGTACTGATAAGCTAATTCTTAAACTTGATGAAGAATACATTTATGAGAGATTTCCAGACCAAAGAGATTCTCCTTATGCAATGTCAATAAAAACTTTGATGCCTGTTACAGAAACAGTCTATCTTCAAGATCTTGTTAAGAATGTGAATTATGTGATCGGAACACCAAAGGGTTCATATTACGGAGTAGATTTTGAAAAATATCCCGATGGAATTTTAGAATTTAATTATATCGGGGGAGTTGATTACCCTGAAAAACAAAAGGAAATTTTAGAGCTTATAGAGTATTATGTAATTAAGACTTATCAAAGTCTTAACGAAACAGATTATACTAAATCAGAACTAAGTGAACTGAAGTTTATGACTAACCAATTTTATAAAGTTCAAGAGGCTTATTACGAACCTGAGAAATTTTGGGAATTATTTCCTGAAGTCAAGGTCGGCATAAACATGAGAAGAGATTCTCAAATGCTTAAAACATTTTGGCCTAAAATTAGAAACACTTTATTTGAGATGGTAGTAAACAACCACCTTAGAAAGGGTGAATTTAATTACGATTTAGACATAGGTGTTTATCAATTAAGAGGAGCTGATATAAAATGCTCAAGTATTAAAGGTTTTGATTTAGTTAAGTGTAATATTTCTGGAATAGTAGAACATTGCAACTTAATTGTTTGTGAAGTTAACAATGCTAGATTAATAAATTCCAGGGTAGTGAAAGGAACTGATATAACTGATTCTTATTTGAATAAAGTTAGTATTGAAACACAGAATAATATCAAAAATTGCTTAGTAGAAAATAATTATGAGGTATTAAACTGTAGAATAGAAGATAGCATAGTTAAATTCGCAGGTATTGGAAAACTTGCAAAATTGGATGAAAGTACAGTTATTATAGATAGAGAAGAATGGCAACCACCTATTGATAAGGGGGTAGAGGTTGAAGAAATAAGAGATTACAAGTGGGTTAAAAATTTATTAGGACCCCACCCTGAACAACATACATTCGGAAACGAATATATTAAAAAAAGATATATCTAATGAAATTTGAAGGAAATCATGAATTACCAAGTCTTGAATTTAATGAAGATAAGGGAACACTGAAGATCTGGGGAAGATCTACTGGAACTGAAGCTAAAATGGACTTTTGGCAACCTCTAATTGAAAAAATGGAAGACTTTCTGCAAGATTCAAAAGAATTGTTTGTAACAATGAACTTAGAATTTTTTGCTACATCATCAGCTAAGGCAATGTTGAAATTACTTAGAGTACTAGAAAAAAGTCATAAGCCAGTATTTATAGAATGGTTATTTGACGATGAAGATATGTTAGAAGCTGGGGAAGATTATCAGTCAATGATGCCTGGCCTTAATTGGAAATTTACTGAATCAGAATGAACAAAGAAACTTTTATAGAAACATATAACAAATATGCTCCAAACAAATGGACTAAATTTGCGTATAAATATTTTTCTAAATCAACAGAGAAAGAAAATATGAAACCTGGGAAAGCTATAGTCGGGTTTTTGATGGTGAGCTTTTTAATAGGGATGGTTGGAACTATAATGAAGTGGCCTAGAGAATTGATAGCTGCAGTCACTTATAGCTATGGGGCCCTACTTGCAGTTTTAGTGATATTTTTGCTAATTGCTGTGTGGATGAATAATGCTAGAATTAAAAAAATATCAAAAGAACTTGACATCACTCTACAAGATTTTAATGAGATGTCTGACGAGTGGTTAAAATAAAAAAATATAATGACTAAACAAGAATTAATAGATGAAGTAAAAGGTGAAATTACAGCAATGTGTTCACTCCCCTTCTCGCCACCTGATAATGAAATTGAACGTATAATTGATCTTGAATCAAGATGGCTTTATCGTGAATATAGAGATTCTTGGTACACAAAATGGTACATATTAGATAAAAAATGGTATCAAACTCAAGAATTTAGAAATACTAGAACTTTTCAAATGCCCGATTGTGTTGTTGGTATTAAAGTTGTGTATGAATTAACTTCAGGACAAAGAGTTTTCGGTATTCATGATCCAGATTTACAATTTGATAGATTAATGGCAGCGGACCTTTATTTAACACCTCTATCTTCAGACCAGATCACATATCGTACTATTCAGTGGTCATTCTGGGATTTATCGAGGGCGTTTAACCTTAGAGATATTCAAACAACATTTAACATGAACACTCATAGATTAGGCATCATTGGTCGCGATCCACAAGAATCATTGTTTGTTACAACACTAGATAAGATTCCAGAAGAAGAATTTTATGAAGATCCAATTGTTATAAAATGGATGATAGCTAAATCTAAAATGTCATTAGCTAGAATTCTTGGAACATTTAGTTATAATCTTATGGGAAATGTTACAATTAACTTTGATCAGTGGAGAACTGAAGGAAACGACGAATTAACAAAACTTGAAGAGAAAATTGCTGGAGACAGTCCACCCGACTGGTTTCATATGTTTCAATAATTTGGAAACCAAACAGTTAGATATGTTTAATGGAATAATTTATAAAGTTACAAGCCCAATAGGGAAAAAATATTACGGCCAAACTATACAAAAATTTAATCGTAGAAAAAATCGCCATTTAATGGATGCTAAATATGGTTCTACTTGGAGATTTCACCAAGCATTAAGAAAATATAATTATGATGTTGAGTGGGAAACTATTGAAGTTTATAACAATGAGGATAAGAGAAAGTTAATAGATAAATTAAATGAAAGAGAAACATTTTGGGTAAAAAAAGATAAAACGAATTTTTTGAATTTGGATATAATAGTACTCATGGTGGTGATGGCGCAGTAACAAAAAGAAAACCTCATTCTAAAGAAACTAAAGAAAAAATTAGGAAAGCGCTATTGGGAGTTAAACATACAGATGAGCGAAGAAAAAACATTTCAGATGCTCATAAAGGAAAAGATTTTAGTGCTAATTTTACAAATAATAATAAATAATGACATCAAAAAGCTTTTATCCGAAAATGAATGAAGCGCTTAAGCATTTAAGAGGTCCTTCTGATGAAGAATACGAAGAGACGATGAGAAAAAAATACGGTCAGGATGCAGTTATACTTGCTGTTAAATTGAACGAACTAGAAATGCTTAAAATGGCTATTAATGATGAGACAGATCTTGAACATGCTTTAAATGCAGCTGCCGCTCATGGCCACTTAGATATGGTTAAGTATTTAATTGAAGAGGCTGGAGCTGATATTCATAATGAAAACGCTTTAATGGGTGCAATAGAAGAAGGTTTTGTAGACGTTGTTAAATATTTAATTAGTCAGGGTATAAATATTGATGATTCTGCTCTTAAGTTTGCTATGGAATGTTTGCACTATGAACAGTTAGATACGTATGAAAGGGGTACTGAGTATATACCTAAATTTAAAGAAATTATTAAAATT
>Ga0164313_10001833_pt1 | contig 19026 bp, 13 predicted proteins | sample GuaBasSedimGuay4_FD_113735 | JGI IMG/M metagenome (GOLD analysis project Ga0164313, IMG submission 113735) | Subseafloor sediment microbial communities from Guaymas Basin, Gulf of California, Mexico - Guay4, Core 4569-4, 0-3 cm | ecosystem: Environmental > Aquatic > Marine > Hydrothermal vents... | reverse complement strand
CACGAATCACGCGGTTCAGGCCGGGTTCGGTCTCGCCGATCTCGCTCAGGAACTCACGCTGCTCCTGCTCGTCGAGGGCGGCGATCTCGGACTCGAAACCGGCACAGACGGTGACGACTATGCAGTTCTCCTTTTCGGCCTGCTCGCGGACCTTCACGACATGCGGGTTGTCAGCGGCCGAGGCCTCGTCGACGTTGGCGATGAACATCATTGGCTTGGCCGTGAGCAGCCGCAGCTCACTCAGTTGTTCGAGCTGATCGTCGCGCAGCCCCTGGGCGCGGACCGGGATTCCCTGTTCGAGCTTGCCGAGGACTTCCTTCTGCAATGCAGCCAGGGCCAGCGCCGGCTTGTCGCCGCTCATGCCCTTGCGCTGGTTGCGGTCCTGGGCGCGCTCAACCTGCTCCAGGTCGGCCAGGGCGAGTTCGGTATGGATGACTTCTATGTCCGACAGCGGATCGATGCGGCCTTCGACGTGGACCACGTCCTCGTTCTCGAAGCAGCGCACGACGTGTGCGATGGCGTCGACCTCGCGGATGTGGCTCAGGAACTGGTTGCCCAGCCCCTCGCCCTTGGAGGCGCCGGCCACCAGGCCCGCGATGTCCACAAATTCCACGATCGTGGGCATCAGGCGTTCGGGGCCGACGAACTTCGCGAGCTCCTGCATACGCGGGTCGGGCACTGTGGCGACGCCGACATTGGGATCGATGGTGCAGAACGGGTAGTTCTCGGCCTGGATTCCGGCCTTGGTCACCGCATTGAAGAGTGTCGACTTGCCTACATTGGGCAGACCGACGATACCGCACTGAATGCCCATGAATCTGGCTCCGCGAGATGGGAAACGCAGCGGGGTGGCCCACCGGACCACCCCGCAAACAGACGCGCAATGTAGTGCAGAAGCGGGGGCGCGGCACGCGGTTCCACGACCCTCGCCTCGCCCCGGCTACAGGTGGATCTCCCACTCGATCTGGACGTAAACGCGAATCGCCGCAAGTTCGGCCCGGACGGCGGGCTCCTTGATCGCTCCGTGCTGGCCTTCGTATTCGACGACCGCAGCCTCGATGGTCCAGGGCTGGCCATCACGGTTGAGCGTGTAGCCGCCGCAGGTCCACCAGATGTCAAGAATCACGATGCAGCAGTCACGGACCAACTCGTGCACCTGAATCGGGCCTGCCGAGCCTGACGAGGCACCTGCCCGTCGGTTTAGCTCCGCCTGCACAAAGGCCTGCGCTTCCCCCTCGGGCGGATGACCATCGGGCCCAAATGCTGAGAGGAATTTCACGAACCCTGGCACGGATCCGTCCTGCGGGATTTCGACCCGACCGTCCGACCAACCCAAGGACTCCGTAATCGTGCGCCGGAAACTGCGCTTGAAGTCGCGTGAGCGCTCGATTACGAGCGCGGCCGGGGAAAGGCCGGCGTGTTCCATCCCGTGCATCATGCGGACTGCTGTGGGGGATTGAGTATTCTCATTCATACTTGGTCTCCTTCGCTCCGACCCGGGGAGGGCCGGCAATGACTATGGTGTTTGTTGCGCCTCCCATCCGACAGACGCGCTTCTGGCACAACGGAAACCAACTGCCAGGTTCCGCCCTTTTTCACTCGCTGGCAGCGTCAAGAGCGTCCCAAGATGGAGCCCGGCTGACGGGAACATCCAGGCAAGACCCTTGGCCATCCGTTGGCCTTCCATCTCCTGTACCACACCATCGTTCCACGACGCGGAAAGGTCCTCCACCCACTCAGAAACATTACCCCCGACGTCGTATAACCCGGCAGGGCTCCTGTCGTCGGGATGGGAACCCACCGCGGCTACCCTGCGGCTGTAGGCCACTGACATCTCCAGGTCATCATCCGCCTGAGTCCTGCGCCCCACACACGCCATCTCACGCACGCGTTGCGGGTCGTCAATTACCTCGCCCCAGGGATGAATACGCCCATCCGTACCGCGCGCCGCCCTCTCCCACTCGATCGCAGTCGGTAGACGCTTGCCCGCCCACTCCGCGTAGGCAACGGCATCCGCCCAGGTCACCATCACCACGGGCAAATCACTGACCGCCGGGAGCGTCTCACTGTCGAGGTAATCCGGCGCCTGGTGACCGGTGTCTTCGACAAAGATCATGTACTCAGCATTTGTGACTTCGTAGCGATCGATCCAGTAGTCTGAACCGATTGATTCCTGCCGCGGCGGATTCATCTCGAAGTCGGGATAACCCGTATAGCCAGCGATGAATGGCCCGCTCTCGATCCGGATCATTCCGTCGTCAACGGCGCGTGAGCCCGCTGGTCTCGCGTCGACGACAATCGGCCGGACTTGCCCACCCTCGACCGGCAATATGAGTTTTCGACAGAGCTCTGAAAAGCTGCCGTCGTCGGCCAGAACCGTGAAGCGGTAGGACCCCGGCGGCAGCTCAACGCTGAGCGGTGTCTCACCGATCTTCCGCAGTGCCCCGTACTTTCCTGCGTTGAGGTCGAAATTTCGCGCCAGCACTTCATGACCCTCTGCCGTCGAGTTCACGATCACGGGCACCGTCAATTCCTCCGGCTCCATGGTGAGGACCAGCGTGCCGAGCAAGGCGACCAGCACCACCATCGAGCCGATCGCGATCCGGACGCGATTCCGCTTGATGCGTCCGCGCAGCCTGTCGCGCCAGTCTGGGAGTCTGACCGAGATTGGCTCGTCGCTCAGTGCGTGCTGCAAATCTTCCAGCAAATCGCCAGCGGACTTGTAGCGTTCGTCCGGATCCGGGCGCAGGCAGCGATAGCAAATTGCCGACAGTGCATCTGGCGCCTCGCCCCAGGCCTCGTAAAGAAAGTCCGCTTCCTTGTGCGCGATCCTTTCGAGCAGTTCAAACTCTGCGCCATCCTCCGCGTAGCCATGACGCCCGCTCAACGCCTCGAACAACACCAACCCCATCGAAAAAATATCACTCCGATGATCCACCAGCCGCAGGCGTGCGCGAGCCTGCTCCGGGCTCATGTAGCGCACCGAGCCCTTGAACACGCCGCTACGCGTCGCCTCGCCGTCCATCGAGTCCTTGGCCAGACCAAAGTCCGCCAGGTAAGCGTGACCGCGCTCAGCGATCAGGATGTTCGAGGGCTTGATGTCACGGTGCCAGATGCCCAGCGAATGAGCGTGAGCTATTGCCTCCACGACGGGAAGCAACTCACGGATCGCATCCTCGCGAATGCGCCAGCGCCCGTTCCGCTCGCCGTTGTAGAAAGTCTCGATCTCGTCGGCCAGTGAATTGCCTTCGATGAACTCGTAGACGAGGACCGTCCAGCCATTGACTTCCTCCTTGCCGAGCAAAGGCACGACTGCGTCATGCTGCAGGCGCCCGGCCATTTCCGCCTCGTGCTGCAGTTCGCTGCGCGATTGCTCGGAAGTCCACAGCAGCGGGTGCAAGAGCTTGATCGCTACATCGCGTCCGCGCTCACGATCACGCGCGAGAAAGACCGCCCCCATCCCGCCACGACCAAGTTCGCGCAGGATCAGCCATGGACCGAATTCCCCACCTGGCTCGGGCAGCTCGCCCGCGCCCGCGTCGGGCGTGACGGCCATGAACTCGTCGTCTCCCACAGCGGAATCCGACTCGAGAAGAGCGGTAAGTTCCTGCCTGAGAGCCCCATCCTGCACACCACTTAAGAACGCGACACGCCCGTCTGGATCCAGACGACGGACTTCCTCAAAAAGCCGTTCGATTTCTTCGAAACGTCCCAACGCTACTCCGAATACAGGTTGATCATCCGCTCGAGCGCCGCACTGCATACGCGGCAGAAATTCTCAGGGTTGCGCGTGAACATGATGCAGTCGGGTTCTGGTCTGTAGAGACCTTTAGCCTCGTAACCAGCACCTTCGAACGCACCCACTTTGCCGAAGTATTCCTCGCCCTGCAGCATGGGCGTGGTGATTTCCTTGAGCTCGGCAAAGAGCTGCTCGACCTCCTCGTCCGGTGCATGCCGGGCGCGCGCTTCGTTGCGCTTCTTCTGGTAGTCGTAGCTGGTCTCGTCGTACGCATCCTGCTTCCAGGGCGTGGGCAGGGGCGTGTCGTCGTCGACGAACTCGGCCCACTTGATGTTCTCCGGGTCCAGCAGCGCGGTCACGTTCGGTTCCCAGGGCTCGGTGCCGGCAGGGTTGAAGTCCTCGTAGGCGATCTGCGATGTGTAGTACTCGTCGGCCAGGCCGCCGAAGCTGTGCCCGAACTCGTGCACGAACACATACTCGCTGACTGAGGTATCGCTCGACGTAGTCGCCCACAGGTTGAAGATCCCGCCGCCGCCATACTTGCGCGTGTTGCCCATGAACATGATGGCGTCGTAGGGCGCCTGCGCGGCGATCTCGCGCAGCTCGCGGTTCTCGTAGGTGAGCACGTAGCGTTCGCTGTCAAAGGCATTGAAGCTCAGGCCGAGCGGTGTGCGCACCCAGGCATCGGCACGCGGCCTCGTGATCCCGCTCTCCTGCGAGGGCAGGTCGATGGCCCACACATTGAAGTCATCACGGCGCGATTTGAAGGGCTCGGCGGCAAAAAGCGCCTCGGCGTGACGCGCCACATCGGCGCGGTACTTGTCCATCTCATCAGCGGCGTAGCCGTCGCCGATGATCAGCAGGTCGACCTTTACTGATGGATCACCCTTCTCCTGGAAGGCCCACAGCTCGCCCTGCTTGCGCACCGGCATGCGCTGCACGAAGCGCGAGCCGGGATCGACGGTACAGCTGAAGATCTCGACGAAGCCACCGGCATGCTCGCGCTTGCGCAATATGACCTGGACCGGTCGGGCCGGCTCGGGCATGCGCTGCGATTCGTGGAAGGTGCGCCAGATGCCGCGCCGCGCCTCACCCGTGGTCTCCCACTCGCCGTAGATGCTGGCGAATCCACGCGAGTAGAGCACCGCCTGCGACTGCAGGTCGCGCATTTCGACCTGGTACTTGCCCAGGCCGGTCGGGTCGATCAGCTGCGTACGGCTGCCCGGCCACTCGCCCTCGATGCGGAAGGCGTCCAGGCTGATGTGTTCCTCTGCGGCAACGCCGCTATGGAAGTAGTCGAAGCGAAGAGTCTGGCCGGTGAAGTGGTCCTCGAAATCCATCGGGGCAGACACCAGCACCGTGGCCATCAGAAGCATCGAAAGCATTGCAGGTCTCCGGGGTTGAAGAGCCGGGCGACTGTACTGCGGTCTGTGGCCCGGTCTCAAGTGCTGGTCACGAGATCATGGTGCCGGCCGGCCCTGACGCTGCTAGATTCCCCGTTGAACCCCACGTGGAGGTATGCCGTGCCCGCGATCGATCCAGTCCTGTCTGCCCACTTCGCCGACCGCCAGCCGTCTGGGATCCGCATCGCCGGCATCCGCTTCGAGCAGCGTCAAACGCCCGCCCAGGCCCTGAATACGGCCATCGGCAATGTCAGCCTGCCGATGCACCCGGCCATGCAGGAGCGCATGCGCGAGCTTGGTCGGGAAGACAGCCCCTTCGCCGGAGGCGTGGTCAGGTACACGGCTACAGCGGGACTGCCCGAGGCGCGCGAGACCATGTTGCACGTGATTGCCTCGAGTGGCTTCGATACCTCCGGCCTGCACGCGCAGATCACCGACGGCGGCAGCCAGGCCATGGAGCTGCTCATCGCCGGCTGCTGCGGCCCGGCCGGCAGCAGTGAACGCCCGCTGATGCTCATCGACGCCGCCTACACCAACTACACTGCCTTCGCCCAGCGCCTCGCCCGCCCCACCATGTCGATCACACGCGAGCTGAAGGACGACGGCAGCTTCAGCCTGCCCGCACTCGACCAGATCGAAGCCGCCATCAAGCAGCACCAGCCCGGCGCGTTGGTAGTAATCCCCTACGACAACCCCACCGGCCAGCTCTACACGCGCGAGACGATGCTCGAACTGGCCCGCCTCTGCGTGGCGCACGGCCTTTGGATGATCTCTGACGAGGCCTACCGTGAGTTGCACTACGGTGATGTCGATACAGTCAGCATCTGGGGCATCACGGAGGACGACGTGCCGGGCATCACCGGACGACGCATCTCGATCGAAACGGCCTCGAAGGTCTTCAGTGCCTGCGGCCTGCGCATCGGCGGTATCGTCACCGACAACCAGGACCTGCACACGCGGGCCGTGGCCGAGAATACAGCCTCGCTCTGCCCCAACCACATCGGGCAGTGGATCTTCGCGGCACTGGGCGCAGTTCCGGCGTCGGAACTGCAGGAGTGGTACGACCAGCAGCGCGACTACTACCGCCAGATGATGCTCTCGTTCACAGCAGATATGTCCGGGCGCATGCCCGGCCTGATCGTCAGCCGCCCGGAGGCCTCCCTCTACTCGGTCATCGACGTGCGGAAGATCGCCGGAGAAGGATTTGATGCCCTGAAGTTCGTGCTCTGGTGCGCCGAGCATGGCGCGACCGAGCTCGACGGCGAAGCGTGGACACTGCTTTGTGCACCGATGGCTGGCTTCTACAACACGTCACCCGGCCAGCCCAACCCCGGCCGCACACAGATGCGCATCGCTTTCGTGGAGACCCCGGACAAGATGGCTCTGGTGCCGCGCCTCTTCGCCGAGCTCTTTACGGCCTATGAGGCGCAGCGCTGAGGCTGAGCGGTCCGCTCGCCTCGCAGACCATGAAGCGCCGGTCCTGGTCGAGGATGCGCACACGCTGGAACACGCCCTTCAGTGCGACGTTCAGGTTGACGTGCCGGTTGGCAACCATCCGCACCATGCCAGCAGGTCGCAGTACGCGGTGTGAATCGGCGATGAACCGTTCCAGCAGGGCCTGGCTGAGTGCCGCCGCCTGATGCTGCGGCGGGTTGCTGAGCACCAGATCGACGCTGCCATCCTTGATGCCCGCGAATACATCGGCCACCTCGACGCGGGCATGCGTGAGCCCCGCCTCCTGCAACGTGCGCTGCGCCGAGTGCACGGCCAGGTGGCTCTCGTCTGTACCAACGACCTGTGATTTCGGATTGCGCAAGGCCGCAACCGCGGTGAGCACCCCGCTGCCGCAACCAGCATCGGCAATCAGTTGGCCGCGCCCGTCTTCAATGAGGCGGGGCACGTAAGGGATCAGGCGCGCGCTGCCCGCGTCGACTCCGCGTTGTGCGAACACACCCGGCTCCAGCCACAGGCGGAAATCCTCACCTGGCACATCCACAGCGGCCGGCTGTTTCGGCTCGCTCACGCCAACACTGGTCTCGCTGAAGAGCAGGCGCGCCCGCGATCGGGCCAGGCTGGTCGTCGTCGGTCCGATCCAGCGCTCGAAGGCCCGACTCGTGGAGTTGTGCACCTGCTTGGTCATGCCCGCGCCGATCACAGGCGCACCTTCGCGCAGGTGCGGCCGGATGCGCGCCAGCGTCGCATCGAGCAGAGCCTTCTGGCGCGGGACCTTCACGACCGCGAAGTCGAACTCACCCTCGATCGAATCCAGGTCGGACCACGCACACTCGGCGAGACCGTTGTGCTGTTCGTTGGCGCGCAGAGCAAGGCGGGCCAACTCGGAGTCCGCGCAACTGGCCCGGTCGCGATCGCCGAGGGCGCAGGCTAGTGCGCCAAATGCATCCAGCACAATCAGGGCCCGCCCGCTCAACCCGCGCTCGACCACCGCATCGAGCGCCAGCAGATCGGCCTGGTCGTATGCCCGCAGGCTTTCGTCCTCGGGCATGCGCTGCAATGAGAGGGTCCGACCGCCAAATTCCACGCCTAACGCCTGCCCTCTTCCAGGGCCGACTTGCCCGCCTTCAACTCGAAGCAATCCCGCGTGCGCGCGTATGCATGGCCACCCATGCGACCCACCAGATCCAGGCCGGCGGCATCGAGGCGGTAGCGGTCGTCGATCAACTCGTCCTCGACGAATACATGCACGACATCACCAATCACTATATTCGCGCCGCCCGGCGCACCCGGGTTCAGGCGCAGGATCTGGCGCGTGCGGCACTCGTAGCTCAAGGGAGATCCGGCGAGGCGTGGCGCAGCGACTACCTGTGAGGACGCGGGCACCAGACCGGTGAAGTCGAACTCGCTCTGCCCGTGCTCGAGCGGTTCGGCCGCACCGGCAATCTGCTCGATCAAACTATCGGGAGCCACGTTCACCACGAACTCACCCGTCCCACCCTGATCAGGCGAACTGGCGTTGAGCAGGCTGTCTTTCTCTGAACCATCGGGCCGGTTGGCCGGGCAAAAGAGCAACGTCATCGGGTCAGACCCGACACCGTTGAAGAATGAAAACGGGGCCAGGTTCAGTTGGCCGGCCGGGTCCTGGCTCGACACCACAGCGATCGGCCGTGGCAAAATGCCGCCGATCAGCAACTTGTAGCGCTCGGTGCCGGAAAGCTCTGCGGGATTAATCTCCAACGATGTCTCCGGTCAGCTCGCAGGCATGGGCGCCTGCCGCGTGCTTCAGACCCCGGACAGCGATGCCCGAAATTGGACCGGATCATAGACCGTGGGCAGGCGGGCAACCAGTTTTCCCTGCGCGTCGAGGACAATCAGGCGCGGAAATCCGTCCAGCCCGTAGCGCTCGCTGAAGGCCTTGCCCTCGTCGCTCTCGTACTCCAGCCGCACGAAGACGAAGCGCTCGTTCAGCAGCTTCTGCACCGCAGCGTCGGCGAGTACCTTGCCATCGAAGTGCCGGCAGGAGCTGCACCAGATCGCAGACACGTCGGCGAGCACGAGGCGATCAGTCGCGGCCGCGGTGCGCAGCCCATCCTCGAGTGTGTGGATCTCCAGTCCCGTGCCCGCGAGCGCGCGCTCGCCGAGGAAGGTCTGCAGTCGCACATTGCCGAAGTATACCAGTGCGGCGATCGCGCCCCAGGTCAGCACCTTGCGCCAGAGTTGCTTGTCCTTGTGCATGCTGCTCTCCTCGCAAACGTCACCGTCAGCATATACGCCCGGACACCGGTCCTGTGCCCGCACCCACGCTCTTGCCCACGCTCTTGCCCACGCTCTTGCCCACGCTCTTACCCACGATAGTCTCGGCGGCCCTTGCATCCAAGCCGGGGGCGTGGACAGGCGCCGCGCCGCGTGTTCTACTTCGCCCGACCCGCGCTACGAGGAAGCATCCGTGACCGAAAACCGGCCCCAGAATCCCAATTCGCTGCCCCCCTTGCTCGAGCGCGCACTGGTTTACTTCACCGAGACCATCTGGCGACGCGACACCGACCGGCTGCCCATCCCCATACGAGCCGCCTGGGGGCTGCTGCGCGTCCTGGTGCTGGCCACGGGCGGGATCATCCGCAACCGTTCGACTTTTGCCGCGGCTGGCCTGTCATTCATCACCATCCTGTCGCTGGTGCCCTTCCTGGCCTTCGCCTTTTCGGTGGCCAAGGGCATGGGCGCCTACGCGCGACTACACGACGACGCGATCGTGCCCTTCCTGGACCGCAACCTCGGGCGCATCACAGCAGACAGCCCAGCCTCGATCGTCTCGCTGCGCGACGCCATCGACCGCGTGCTGGACCTGGTCGCCCAGACCGATGTCGCCAGTCTGGGTACCTTCGGCCTGATCATCGTGCTGGCGGCCGTGTTGCGCGCGCTCAGCAGCGTGGAGCACAGCTTCAACCTGATCTTTGGTGTGCAGCGCGCCCGTTCGATCGTGCGGCGCATCACCGATTATCTGAGCCTGTCGGTGGTTACACCGCTGCTGATGGTCCTGGCCGTGACCGTCGACGCCGCTGCCCGCAACAGCGAACTCGTGGGCCTGATGCAATCGTTGCCCGTCCTCGGCTGGGTCGTCGAAAATATGTTCGCACTCACACCGATAGTCTCGGTGTGGGTGGGATTCACGCTGCTCTACCTGGTCCTGCCCAATACCTCGGTGCCGCTGCTGCCCGCTCTTGCAGGTGGGCTCGTGGGCTCGGGGTTGTGGCAGCTCGCGCAATTCGGCCACGTGCAATTCCAGGTCGGCATTGCCAACTACAACGCGATCTACTCCAGCTTCGCCGCGATCCCGATCTTCCTGGCCTGGATCTACTTCTCGTGGCTGACGGTGATGTTCGGGGCGGAGTTCGGCTACGCGCTGACGCACGCCAAACACTACCGGCAAACCTTGCTGCACGACCTGGACTCGACGCGCAGCCGCGAGATCCTGGCCCTGCGCGCCACCGCGCACATCGTGCGACAGTGGAGCGCGGGCAAACCCCCGACCACACGCAAACTGGCCGACCTGCTCGAGGTGCCCTCGGGAGCACTGACGAGGGTGCTCGCACCGCTTGTGCGCGTGCAGATCCTGTCAGAGGGCGGCGACCCGGCCTTGCCGGGCTGGTTGCCCGGAAAAAGCCCGGAGATCACGCGCGTCACCGACGTGCTCGATGCCCTGCGCGGCAAGGGCCCAGATGTACAACTCGACCATGTGCTCGATCATGAAGTCACTCAGCTCTATGAGCAGTTGTTGAGTCACGAGCGCGAAGACGGTCGCAATATCACGCTGGCGCAGCTGGCAGAACTTGGGTCGTCGGACGACAACGAAGGCAACGAAGACAACCAGGACGCTCCGGCCAGCTGAGCACCTGATTGATCAGAGAGATTCCAGACGCTTGATCGCCTGCTGCGGGCCCACCGCCACGATCTGGTCACCAAGTTCGAGTCGCGTCTCCGGCCCTGGCACTACTTCCAGCCACTCCCCGTCGCGCGCGGTCTGCGGTCTGCGTACCAACACGATCTGCACGTCGTAACGCCCGCGCACGTCGATCTCCTTTAATGAGTGCCCGCAGAAGGTGCCCGGCGCCGACACTTCCTTCATCCAGTGACCCTGCCCCATCGACACCGCATCGCGCTCGGAGCCGGCCAGCCCGCCCACGATATCGGCGACCATGTCGCGCTTGCGCAGTTCGCGGTTGTAGGCCTCGAGCAGATCTCCACGCGAAATCGTGCCCAGGAAATGCCGGCCGGCGACCGTGTCGACGACCGGCAATTCCTCGCGGTTCTTGCCGCCGAAGATGCGCATCACCACGTCGAGATCCTGTTCGGGCGTGACCAGCGGCACGTCGCTGCTGGCCAGATCAGCCGCGACTACCAGGTCGCGTAACGTGTTGGCCTCCAGCAAAATACTGCGCATCTGCGCGCCGCCGATGATTCCGGTCAACCGCTGCTGCTCATCGACGACGTACATGTAGTCCGGCGCCTCGGTCGTGGCCAAGTCCATCATGGCGCCGAGTTGCGTCTGTGGGGCCAGCGTCGCAGCACCCTCGGCCATCACGTCGCGCACGTGCAGCGCGCGCAGCACGTTCACCTCGCGCCCGGCCATCAGGTTGACGCCACGTCGCAGCAGCTTGAGCGTGTAGATGTTCTCACGCGAAATACGCGTGGTGATCAGGGTGGAGATGATGCACGCGCCCATCAGTGGCACGATCAGCCCGTAGTCCTGCGTGAGCTCGAAGATGATCAGGATCGCGGTGATCGGCGCGTGCGTCGCACCGGCCACCACCGCCCCCATCCCGACCAGCGCATAGGCCCCCGGGTGCAGGGCGATTTCGGGAAAGAGAGCGTGGGCGATCATGCCCACCACTCCGCCAACCATCGCCCCAAGGAAGAGCGACGGCGCAAATACACCGCCCGACCCCCCACTACCAATAGTCAACGATGTGGCCACGACCTTGGCCACGAAGAGCACGGCCAGAATGCCAAGTGCCAGCTCACCGCGCAGCGCGGCCTCGATGGCCTCGTATCCGACCCCGAAGACCTGCGGCAACCAGAGGCCGATCACGCCAACCAGGGAAAAGCCGATGGGCGTGAGCAACCAGGGCTTGATCGGGATCTTGTCTGCGAGATCCTCGAAGGCGTAGAGCGTGCGGACGAAGGCCAGCGCGGCAAAGGCAGCCACGACGCCCAGCACGAGGTAGAAGATCAGCTCCACCGGGCTGCCCAGGTCATAGATCGGAACCGCAAAAGCCGGCGCGTCGCCCAGGTAATGCCGCGAGACGACCGTGGCCACGACCGAGGCGATCACGATCGGGCTGAACTGGCTCACGCCGAAATCACCAAGGATGATCTCGACCGCGAACAGCGCCCCGGCAATCGGCGCGTTGAAGGTGGCCGCAATACCAGCCGCCGCACCGCAGCCGACCAGCGTGCGCAGGCGTCGGCCCGATACTTTCAGCCACTGGCCGAGCGTGGAACCCAGTCCCGACCCGATCTGCACGATCGGACCCTCGCGCCCCACCGAACCACCGCTCGCGATCGACAGCGCCGAGGCCAGACTCTTGACGATCACGACGCGCGGACGGATGCGGCCTGAGTTCAGCGCCACTGCCTCCATCACCTCGGGCACACCATGGCCCTTTGCCTCGCGCGCGAAAAACCACACCAGCGGCCCGACGACCAGGCCACCCAGGGTCGGGGCCAGGACGATCCACAACTTCGAGTGCGAGCGCACGGCCTCGACCGTGAGCGCTTCGCTGCCCCAGAACAGTTCCTGCAAGCCGTGGATGAGCATGCGAAAACCGACGGCGCCATACCCGGCCAGCACGCCGACCGCGAGCGCCGCCACGACCATGAACACATGCTCGGACATGCGCAGGCGCGCCAGCGGTCCGCCGAGCGTGCTCGATGTGTCCTGGTCGGGATAGGACTGTTCGGATTCTTGACTCACTCGATATACCCCAGGGCTTTGAGCTTCTCGAGCGCTTCGGCCTCGATTTCCGGATCGGTCACGCCCGTGGCGCCGCGCTCGGGCACGATCGACTCGTAGGAGTCCACCGTGTCCTGGACCAGGCTCTCGAGCCAGCCGCGGTAGCCATTGTCGAAGAGGCCGACGATTGCCTCACCATCCATGTCGGCGGCTGGCGGCAGGCCGGCCAGGGCGAGAATGGTCGGCGTGATGTCGTGCACGTCGAAATCGACCGGGTCGAGGATGGCACCCTTGCGGATGCCGGGGCCAGCCGCGACCAGGATGCCTTCCTGGTCGTGCATGCCCACGCCGCGCGCCTGCCCGCGCGGCGTGCGGCGGTTGCCAAAGAATCCATGGTCGCTACAGATGAGGATGCGCGAGCGCGGGTCGGTGTAGGCGACGATCTCGCCGATCAGTTCATCGACATACTCCATGTAGGACGGGATCAACTCGCCGAACATGCCGATCTCCCAATCCTGGGCCTTTACGCCGCCCTGACCTGGCTTGAATGCACCCCAGAAGCGGTGGCTCACCACGTCCAGGCCACGGAAGTAGACGGTGAATACGTCCACCGGCTCGCCGTCCTCCTGCGCTTGCTCGTAGAGGGCGCGCGCGATGCGACGGTAGCTCTGGTCGGCGGCGTACATCCAGGAGATGTCACTGAGGGCTGATTCGACGGCAATTTCCTTGTCTTCAGGCGTCTGCCCGAAGTCGACGAAACGCGCGAGTTCCTGGTGATCCAGTTCGTCCGGATTCACGCGCAGCGGGCCAATCAGCTCCCAGGCCCCGTCGGGGTAGATCGATGCATCGATCATCTTGTCGCGACCGGCGCCGTATTGCAGGTAGTCAGTCACCAGCACACCATTGACCGGCGTGGCCGGGAAAGTAATCCACCATCCCACGATCGACTGCGTACGCCCCGTTGCCCCGAGAATCTCCCAATACGTAGGCACCTGGCGCATGGCCGAGCCGGTGATGCCCTTCTCGTGCGTGATGAAGTCGGCGATGCCGTGACGCGACGGCCGCATGCCCGTGGCGATGGTCGTCCAGATGGTGGGTGATTTCTGCGGCGGCTCCAGGCTGGGCAGATCGGCACGCACGCCGCGCTCCAGCAGCGCTGCCAGGTGCGGCATACGGCCTTGCTCGAGCATCGGGTCGAGCCAGGTCCAGTCGGCGCTGTCGATACCAATGATGACGATTGGCGCGTCGGCAGCATCAGGCCGTCCGCCGGCACAACCGGCCAACATAAACGCCACTGCGCAAAACACGATCAAACGCTGCATCAGATCATCTCCAGGAATTGCAAGCCGGTGCTGATGGGCAGAGACTCGTAGTCGGTCTTCTCGATCTCGAGCAGTTCCGCGCACAGCTTCGCCTGCAACTCCTCGCCAACGTCGGCCTTGCGTAGCGACTCGAGCAGGTTCCAGCGCAGCAGCCACTCGTCGGGGTGGGACTGCAGTTCATCCTCGATGCGTGCGAAACCCTCGACCATTTTCCGCGGGTCCTTGCCTTCGCGCACGCACTGCAGCGCCGCCTGGTAGAGGTGCAGGACCTGGCCTTCTTCCCGGGCCGTGGTCGGGTCCTTGGCGTGCGGGATTGTGTGGCCTGCAAAGTCGGTCGGGGCGTAGTAGTCCGGGTCGGCAGCGCCCGCGCAACAGGACACGACACCTGCGCCCACTGCGAGGTCGAAGCTGCCCCAGTCGGGGTCGTAGAGCACACGATCGCCCAAATTCACTCGAGCATCGGTGAAGGTGATCACGCGCAAGCTGCCCGATTCGTCGGTCTGCACACGCTCGACGCGGCCGCTGAAACTCACACCGCTGGCCCAGTGCCATTGCACGCGGTTCTGTCCGTTCGCGCGCGACAACAGCCAGTCCTCGTCGCACTCACCGAGGTTGGTGCCGTCGTCAAGCAAGCCGAGCGCGGTGGAGAACCCGTCGGAGTGTTGCTCGGTGTCCTGCCCGGGCAGAATCTGGTTGTTCAGCGACAGCGTGACCGGTCCTTCCAGGCGCACCCATGCAGGGCCCTGCTCACCTTCGATGATCTCGACCAGCTGCCCGGTCACCTGCACGCCACTGTCAAACTCGATCGTGCCCAGCTCGCCCGAATCGAGCATGATCTGCAGGGCCTTGTCGCCGCCCACACGTTGCGCCAGGGTGGCGGCAAACTGCTCGAGCACGGCGTCGAGCTGGTCGAAATCGCTACATACAAAGAGCTGCGGCTGCGGGCGCGTGATGTCATAGCTGGTCTGCACGCAGTCCACGGTCAGCGGGATCTTGTTCACATGGTCGCCGTGCAGGGCTGTGCTCTCGCCGAGCGAGGAAAGCAGGCCGGCGCCGTAGATCTTGTAGTCGTCCGGTGTGCCGATCAGACCGTACTCGACGGTCCACCAGTGCAGGCGGGTGAGCAATGCGGCTTCGGAGTCACGCGTGACTTGCCCGTTGGCCTCGTCCAGGCGCTGCTGCGCGTCTTCTATGATCTGCGGTGTGGACTCGCGGTCTTCCTTGACCTCCGAGAGGTGGCGGATCGCCTCGTAGACGACACGGTCTTCGGGCAGCGAGAAGCAGCGCTTGCCGATCTCACCAAAACGACGCAGGAAGGCGCGGTACTTGGCATCGGGCACGATCGGGGCGTGACCGGCTGACTCGTGGATGATGTCCGGCGCGGGCGTGTAGGCGAGGTGGCGGCGACGCCGGATTGCCGCGGCGATGGTCATGATCCCGATGGCCTGGAATTCCTGGAAGGCCCGCGGCGGAATGAAACCGTCGACGGTGACGGCACCCCAGCCGTACTCGGCCAGGCAACGATCCATCTCGGCCACCGACGGGATCCGTTCGACGGAGATCCCAGTCTCGGCCAGGCCCTTCACGTAGGCCGGGTGCGCGGTCTTGCACAGGCGATCGTAGGCCTGCAGAAGCACGAAGCGCCAGACGGCCTGGTCGACCTCGTCGTAGGCGTCGTAATCCTGGTCGACGACATACTCGCGCAGGTGGGCGGGAATGCGGCTGCGGGTCGCGGGGCTCATGACACTCCGAAGGGGCAGGGATTCCGGGCGAATCTGGCTGTGAATCTAACCGATGGGCGGGGCCGGAGCCAGAGCGCTTCAGTTGTGGCCCGACAACACGCCGAAGATGGCTTGCTCTGTGCCCGAAGACTCACCCGGTGGACGAACGCATCCGGCACTCGGCTGACTCGTTCATGGACTCGAGCCTGCGATCCGCAGCCCCCTGCCTCAGAACCGGAATCCGAGTGTGACCGCGAACTCGCGAGTTCTGCGTGGAAACCACTGGTCGAGCTTGGTGGTATCGATGAGCCCGTGAGCGTACCGGATCGAGGCATCGAGCTTGTGCTCACCCATGCCGATTGCAACACCCGCCCCCACAATCGCCGTCATGTTAAAGCGATTCAGGCTGTCGGTGAACTCACGCTTGCCAGTGCTCCCGGTTCCATCGTCGAACTCGAACTCGGTTGTGTATTTCAGGAGGTATGCGAGCTCGGTGCCACCAAACAGGAACGGTGCGGTATCACCCGGCATACTCCATCGGATGACCACCGGTACACCCAGGTACTGGTACTGAGTGGTGGTAGTGGCCGGTCCTGATTCCGCGGACGGATCGGACGGCGAGCGGACGTCCTCGTACTTGATCTCGTCGCCGAGCTGCGAGTAGCGAAGTCCGGCGCTCAAGCCCCAACTCCCTGCAAGATCGAATTGGGCTGTGGCCGCGGCATTGAACCCGAATGTCGCGGCAGGATCGGAGCCGTCGAACTCGTCCTCGTACCCGATCCAGATCTGGCTACCGCCGACCTCGACAGCAAATTGGGGGGCGGCCGAGGCCATCAACGGCAGTGTAAGGAGGCAGAGTGTGAGCAGGAGGTGGATCATGATCAAAGTTCCCTGGGTGAATCGAACGTTGAATATGCGCGCAGGTTAAGCAGCGGCGGGATTGGCGGTCCAGACAAATCCTGTGACGCGGTGCGGGTGTTGCGGAGTCCGCTGGCGGCACGGACCTCTGGCCCGGGGCACGACGCTGGCGCTAGCCTCGATTGCCCCCTCGGCCTGGCAGATTCGAATGCGATGCAACTACTGTCAGCACGCAGGAGCAGTGCTGTCGCAATCAGGAGAAATACACGACAAGGAATCCATCGCACTCGGACGAGCTCGCTGTCAGCCAGGGTGAGTTATTCCTCGCATGAAAGAGAGTCACCCTACACGCACCGACAGCGATGATTCCACGCGGTCGAATTCCAGCCCGCGTCAGTCCCCGCCCAATAACGCCTCGAAGATGGTCTGTGCCGCCTCCATTACGCTCTTTCGGCCCTCGCGCACCTTTTTCTGTTCACTTTCGACCACCGTTCGCAATTCCTCCGTGGACCCCAACCTCCGATCCACCTGCGCGCGCACCAAAGCCCACATCCACGCCACGTCCTGATCGCGACGACGCGATTCCAGCTCACCCGACTCCAGGCGCGCGGCACGGATCTCAGCCAACCGGTCAAAGATCTCCCCGACCCCCTCATCACGCGTAGCACTGCAGGCCAGCACAGGCACCTCGTCACTGCCGCGCAGAATCCGCAATGCACCACCAATCTCTACTACAGCCCTCTGCGCCCTCTCCACACCGCGACCGTCGGCCTTGTTGACAGCGATCAAATCGACCAGTTCGAGCAACCCACGCTTGATCCCCTGCAACTCATCGCCGGCTCCGGCCAGGAACAGGGCCAGGAACACGTCGACCATCCCGGCGACTTCGGTCTCGCTCTGCCCCACGCCAACGGTCTCCACGAGCACGATGTCGTAGCCGGCCGCCTCGCAGAGCAGCATCGTCTCGCGTGTCTTGCGCGCGACTCCACCAAGAGTCCCCGCGCTTGGCGACGGGCGTATGAAGGCGCTGTCGGTACTGGCCAACCTTGGCATGCGTGTCTTGTCGCCGAGGATGCTGCCGCCGCTGATTCCGCTCGAAGGATCAACAGCGAGAACGGCAATGCGATGGCCGGCTTCGGTGAGCCGGCAGCCCAGTGCCTCGATGAAGGTGCTCTTGCCCGACCCGGGTACGCCGCTGATGCCGATGCGCATCGCGCCACCGCTCATGGGCAGCACGCGGTTGATCAACTCCCGCGCCCGCGCCTCATGCTCGGCCTTTCCGGACTCGACCAGCGTGATCGCACGACCGAGGATCGCGCGATCGCCACGTGTGATGCCCTCAACGAGAGCGTCACAATCAGGTTCGGGACGACGGGAGGCCAAGCGCTCAGTCCTCCGTCGTGTAGCCGAGGCGACCGGAGAGTTCGCGCAGCAGCTGCATCGCGGCATCGGGGATCACCGTACCCGGCCCGAAGACTGCACTGGCACCGGCGGCGAAGAGCTCGTCATAGTCCTGCGGCGGAACCACGCCACCCACCACGATCAGGATATCCTCACGTCCGAGTTCCTTCAGTGCCTCGCGCAACTGCGGCACGAGTGTGAGGTGGCCGGCAGCGAGCGAACTCACCGCAACGATGTGTGCATCGTTCTCGACCGCCTGCCGCGCGCTTTCGCCCGGTGTCTGGAAGAGCGGGCCCACATCGACGTCGAATCCGAAGTCGGCAAATGCCGTGGCCACGACCTTCTGACCACGGTCGTGCCCGTCCTGGCCCATCTTTGCGATGAGCAGCCGCGGACGACGGCCATCCTGCGTCGCGAAATGTTCCACAGCCGCGCGCAGCTCGAGCATTCTGGGACTGGCTTCGGCAGACACCTGATCCATCTCTCCGCTGTAGACACCCTGAATCGAACGGATGGTCGCGTGATGGCGACCGAAGACCTTTTCCAGCGAATCGCTGATCTCGCCCACCGTCGCCCGCGCCCGGGCGGCATCGACGGCGAGTTCCAGGAGATTCTGCTCGCCAGTGTCGGCGGACCGGGTCAGGGCGTCCAGTGCGACCTGCACGGCCTGCGCATCGCGGCTGCTGCGCAACTCCTCGAGGCGGGCCAGTTGCTGCTCGCGCACGGCCCGGTTGTCGACCTTGAGCACATCGACGTGCTCGGCACGGTCCAGACGGCAGCGATTCACCCCCACCACAGTCTGCGCACCGCTGTCGATGCGCGCCTGCGTGCGCGCGGCGGCCTCCTCGATGCGCATCTTGGGTATCCCGTCCTCGATCGCGCGGGCCATGCCGCCGGCGGCCTCGATCTCGGCCAGATGCTCACGTGCGCGAGCGGCGAGCTGGGCGGTCAGAGTCTCCACGAAGGCGCTGCCACCCCAGGGATCGACGGTCGCGCAGGTATCGGTCTCCTGCTGCAGGAAGATCTGCGTGTTGCGCGCGATGCGGGCCGAGAAGTCGGTCGGCAGTGCAAGCGCCTCGTCGAAGGAGTTGGTATGCAGGCTCTGCGTATGCCCCTGCGTTGCGGCCATCGCCTCCACGCAGGTTCGCACGACGTTGTTGTAGACGTCCTGCGCCGT
>Ga0164313_10001832_pt1 | contig 19029 bp, 20 predicted proteins | sample GuaBasSedimGuay4_FD_113735 | JGI IMG/M metagenome (GOLD analysis project Ga0164313, IMG submission 113735) | Subseafloor sediment microbial communities from Guaymas Basin, Gulf of California, Mexico - Guay4, Core 4569-4, 0-3 cm | ecosystem: Environmental > Aquatic > Marine > Hydrothermal vents... | reverse complement strand
TTTCGACATTATTATCCCTTTTATTGCCAAAGGGATTAATTACCAAAAACATATTCCCGAAATTGTTAATGAGCAGGAGTACGCCCGGAATATTTTATTGATGGACCCACTTGAAGTAGTATTGATCAAATGGCCCCGGGGTGTTGAAAGTGCCATTCATTTTCATGAAGGGTTTTGGGGATATGTGGGTGTGCTAGAAGGGATGGCATCAAATACCGAATATTATTTCGATAATCATGAATTAAGACAGAAAAGAGCGGTTTTAATTAAGCGTGGTGGTTTAATTCCCGAGCCTGACGGGGTAATTCATAAGTTGGCTAATAATTCGCAATACGAACCTTTGGTTACACTACATTTTTATTTCCCCCCTTTAAAAAACCTCGACGGACTTAAACTATACGGGACAGATGGAACGGTTAGTGTTTTGAATGAAAGGGCGCCTTCTGCAACCTTAGGTCTATCGGCCGATTGTTATCGTTCTTTCAAACGGAATAATTTTATATTCGATGATGGTACACATGGAAAAACGCATTTAATCAGCCCTATTTTACCGAAACCAACGGCAGATGAAATAAAGGGAATGGTTAGCGGATATTATACCGATCAGGCCCATCATTACGATTCTGCTGACCTGGATAATGAATTGAGGTATAAATACGTACAAGCGGTAAATCGGCGGCTAATCGATGAGTTTAGAAGAAATAGGCCATCAAGGGTGTTGGCATTGGCGTGTGGTACCGGTCGAAGAGCAGCAAAGATTAAAGAACTATCGGGTTTAGGGTATAAATTATTTGGTGTGGACATCAGCAAAGAAATGTGTGAACTTGCACGCCAGAAAGGAATTGAAGCGCATTGTTCCGACTGGTTGACCATCGACTTTCCGGATAATTATTTCGATGCAATTACCATGCTTTATTCATTTGGCCATATTCCAACTGCTGTCGAAAGATTGTTATTTGTAGAAAAAGTATATGATAAACTCAATCATGGCGGGGCTTTTTATTTCGATGTGTTTAATATTGGCGACAAATACGAATGGGGGCAAAACGCCCTGGATGTTTTTGATGAGTATAACCTCGATTGGTTCGGTTATGAAAAAGGAGATGTGTTTTATCGCAGAACACTCGGCGAAAAAATTGCATTTTTGCATTATTTCGATGCGGAAAAATCTGTTGCCTTATTAAAAAGCATTGGGTTTAAAGTAGAACGTGTTGAGTACATTGGATATATGAACCGTAGCGGGGAAATACTTAATGATAAAAACGGAAAAATATTTATTAAAGCAGTTAAGCCATGAGTGAAGTTTTTAGGAGTTACGTTAATACTGTTCGGCGCGAATTTGCCGATCAACCGTTAAATATTGAAGCGGTTAACGACAACCCTTACGATTTTTTCGAAAAGTGGTTCGACGAAGCTGTTGGGGCAGAGGTTCTCGACCCGTATGCTATGACCCTTGCAACTGTTAATGAACAGGGAAGACCAGGGGCATGCGTGGTTTATATGCGCGATATTTCCGAAAATGGTCTTGTGTTTTATACCAATTACAACAGCCGGAAAGGAAAAGATTTAGAAAAAAACCCGGCTGTTTCTGTTAATTTTTTCTGGGTTGAGCTCGATCGGCAAATCCGCTTCACCGGAATTGCCGAAAAAGCTTCTGAATCTTTATCGGATCAGTATTTTTCAAAACGACCACGGGAGAGCAGAATCAGTGCATGGGCATCAGACCAAAGCTTACCGATACCCAACAGGGAGCACCTCGAAGAGCGATTTAAATATTTTGAAAATAAGTTTAAGGATAAAGAAGTTACTCGTCCCCAACATTGGGGAGGTTATTTAATAAAGCCTGATAACATTGAATTTTGGCAGGGACGTCCGAACCGTTTGCACGATCGCATTGTTTTTTATAAAGCGAAAGATGGTTCGTGGGCTAAAAAGCGTTTATCGCCTTAGCTGGATTAAAACCATAAAAAAAACCGGCACAAGGCCGGTTTTAATATGTAATGGTGTGTTTATTTTACCTTTTTGATAATTGCAGAAAACGCATCGGGATGGTTCATTGCAAGGTCAGCTAAAACTTTTCGATTAAGGTCAATATTATTAGCTTTCATTTTACCCATAAATTCAGAATATGACATTCCGTGTAATCGGGCACCTGCATTAATTCGTTGAATCCATAATCCGCGAAATGTGCGTTTTTTTGTTCTTCTGTCGCGGTAAGCGTAAGTCAGTGCTTTTTCGTAAGCGTTCTTAGCAACCGTCCAAACATTTTTTCTTGCACCAAAGTAGCCTTTGGTCTGCTTCATTATTTTTTTTCTTCTTGCGCGTGAAGCAACCGCATTTTTTGTTTTTGGCATTTTTTTTCGTTTTTGGTAATCTGCGCCTTAGTTGGTCTTAATACAAATTACCTGGTTAAACAACCTGTTAACTAAATTTTTTAAATACAAAGCATTTTTTTAACACTTTTAACATCGTGTTTATGCACGGTAGTAGTATGTGTTAAAGCAAGCTTACGCTTTTTCGACTTCTTGGTCAGAATATGACTTTTAAAGGCGTGCTTTCTTTTAATTTTGCCCGAAGCAGTTAACTTAAATCGTTTTTTTGCTGAGGCAACCGTTTTCATTTTCGGCATTTCCTGTTATATTTAATTATTAATTACTTTTTTTTCTTTGGGTTGATCATCATGATCATCCGTTTTCCTTCTAATTTCGGCATTTGTTCAACTATACCGTATTCTTCTAGTTCCTGGGCAAATCGAAGCAATAAAATCTCGCCTCTTTCTTTAAAAACAATTGTTCTTCCCTTAAAAAAAACAAATGCCTTTAATTTTGCCCCATCTCCTAAAAACTTTTTAGCATGATTCAATTTAAAATTAAAATCATGGTCATCCGTATTTGGTCCAAACCTGATTTCTTTTAAAACAATCTTGCTTTGTCTTGCTTTTAATTCCTTTTGTCTTTTTTTCTGTTCAAAAAGAAACTTCTTATAATCCACTATCCTACAGACCGGTGGTTTGGCATTTGGGGAAATTTCCACCAAATCCAAGTCAAAGTTGTCGGCTATTATTATTGCTTCCTCAAGTGAAACAACTTTAGATTCGATATTATCTCCAACAATACGAACCTGTTCAGCCCTGATAAGATTATTAATCTTATGATCGGGTTCTGTTTTCCTGGGCCTGCGGCCCCTTTGCATCCTTTTTGCTATGACTAAATATTTTTAGTTATTAAAAATCACTTCTTTAAATTCACTTTTCATCAAATCGGCAAACGCATCAATCGTCATGCTACCTTTATCGCCTTCACTTTGTTTTCTTACAGAAACATGCTGATTGTCAGCCTCTTTCTCTCCAACAATTAGCATAAAAGGTATTTTTTCCAATTCTGCGTCCCGTATTTTTCTACCAATCTTCTCGTTCCTACCATCAATTCGGCCGCGAATATCGTAATTATTTAATTGATTTAAAACTTTTTGCGCATATTCGTTAAACTTGTCAGATATTGGTAAAACAATATATTGCTCGGGCGCCAGCCATAAGGGGAACTTACCTTCGGTGTGTTCTATTAAAACAGCAAGGAATCGTTCTATCGATCCAAAAGGTGCCCGGTGGATCATCACTGGACGATGTTTCTGGTTATCACTCCCTACATATTCAAGCTCAAACCGCTCTGGTAGGGTATAATCTACCTGAATAGTACCCAATTGCCAACTTCGACCGATTGCGTCCTTAACCATAAAATCTAGTTTAGGACCGTAAAATGCGGCTTCACCTAATTCTATAACTGTTTCCAGGTCACTTTCTTCTGCCGCTTCAATAATTTGACGTTCGGCCTTTTTCCAATTCTCATCGGACCCTATGTATTTATCTTTGTCATCAGGGTCACGTAAAGATATTTGCGCCTGATATTTTTCAAATCCCAAAGCTTTAAATACGAAAAGCACCAGGTTAATTACCTTCTTAAATTCTTCTTTTACCTGTTCGGGTGTGCAGAAAATATGTGCATCGTCTTGTGTAAATGCCCTAACTCGGGTAAGCCCATGAAGCTCACCATGTTGTTCGTACCGGTAAACGGTCCCAAATTCGGCATACCTGATAGGTAAATCACGGTACGAATGCGGTTCAGCTTTATAAATTTCGCAATGGTGAGGGCAATTCATAGGTTTTAATAAAAACTCTTCTCCCTCGTGTGGGGTTTTAATGGGTTGAAACGAATCGCTACCATATTTTTCGTAATGGCCGGAGGTTACGTACAAATTCTTATGCCCGATATGCGGGGTTGATACCAGTTCATACCCGCTTTTCAATTGGGCGTTTTTCATAAATTCGATCAAACGGTCGCGCAGGGCTGCACCTTTAGGCAACCAAAGCGGTAAACCCAGCCCAACTTTTTCTGAAAATGTAAACAGACCGAGTTCTTTTCCGATTTTTCGGTGATCGCGTTTTTTGGCTTCTTCAAGTAAAAGGAGGTATTCTTTTAGTTCTTTGGCTTTCGGAAACGTAATGGCATAAACCCGGGTTAATTGTTTGCGGGTTTCATCGCCCCGCCAATATGCCCCGGCAATATTCATTAGTTTTACCGCTTTAATAAATCCTGTATGGGGCATATGGGGACCCCGGCAAAGGTCGGTAAAGTTACTTTGCTCGTAAAAGGTTATGCTGCCGTCTTCCAATTCGGAAATCAATTCTAATTTATATTCATCGTTTTTTTCTTCGAAATAATCCAATGCTTCAGCTTTTGAAACTTCTTTCCGCACATAGGGTGCTGATGTCCGCGCCAACTGGATAACCTTTTCTTCAATTTTCTTAAAATCCTTATCCGTAAATTGGTAATCCCCAAAGTCAACATCATAATAAAACCCATTTTCGATCGGGGGGCCAATGGCCAGTTTTATACCCGGATAATAAAATTCGAGCGCTTCGGCCATCAAATGTGCCGAAGAATGCCAAAAAGTTTGTTTCCCGTCCTTATCCCTCCATGTTAATAGGGTTACCCTTGCGTCGGTTTTAATCGGGCGGTTGGCATCCCAGATTTCATCATCAACTTTTGCAGAAATTACGTTTCTGGCCAGTCCTTCCGAAATAGAAGAAGCGATTTGCATCGCGGTTGTTCCTTTTTCGAATTGTTTTACCGTACCATCGGGGAGGGTAATATTTATCATAGTCTAAAAATTAAGACTGCAAATATAAAAATGGAGATTGAATTACCTTTAATCTTCAAAAGTTAGTTCGTACCCAATCATAATAGTGGCACAACCTTCTTGTTTTCCGGTTTTTCCTGCTGGGATAATCAGGTTTACATAAACATAAGGGGTGTTTTCAGGATGAAAGATAAGCAGAGGGTCACTTTCGTTTTTGGATTCATATAGTAATTTTCGTGGGCTCTTATCTTTTGGGGCATCATAAACTTCAAATATCACACCTGGCGAATACGTACGATTAAAAACAAAACGGTATCGTTCACCTTTAAAAAGCTGGATTTTGTATTCTTTCAATTGCATTTTGGCGCCATAACTGAAAGTAATTGTTTTCCTGTCCTGAAAAGAGTAAGGTAATAATTTCCGCTTACAGGTTTTTAATGCTTCTTCTACATTGCATTCCTTATTGCCTTGGGGTGTAAAGGCAAATGATAAAATCAGGAAAGTTGTAAATACTGTTGCAATTAATCTTTTTCTCATGGCTTAACTGTTAATGATGCTGTTTCGAATAATTGCTATCTCTTTTTTCAGACTTTCAATTTGATCTGTGGAAAGCCCAGTTGCATTTTCATCAGCAGCTGGTACCATCTTTTCAAATTGCTTTAGCTGGGCTATCAGGGTGGCAATTTCCGGATTGTCTGTTACTGTAGATTCAAGCCCGGTGATAAGGTCTCTTAGGATGCTCATTTCTTCCAGAAGTGTTTCGTTTAATTTCTCCGGAGAAGAATTTTCTGCATGGGCACCTATGTAAACAGTTTCTACCCAGGCACCAGTAAATGTTACCAGTAAAATGGACAATTGATTGCTATTATGGGCATAGTCATTCAAATTTTCCTGGGTTTGAATAATAAAATTGATCAACGAATCCCTATTGTTGACTGCAGATTCGAGGTTGCCATCATCAGAAAGGTAAATGTCTGATAAGTCGTGTTTATCTCCCAACTTCTTAATGGCTTCGACAAATTTCAGGCTTTCTTCGGTCCTGTCATTTAAGATACAATAGGCGAGATCACCAGTATATACCCCCAAGTTTAATAAGCCATTGGTACGGGTTTGGTACTGGTCGTATTTCGAAGGATCATTAACCAATCGCCCATCATATATTAAACCGGATTTTTTTAATATATGTGCGATTTGGATAGGGGAGGGAAGGAAAAAATAGAATCCTTCTTCGCTGTCATTAACCTGGGGTTGTTGGGTTTTAACCTCTTGTTGCCGGTCTTCTTTTTCCGCTTTGTTTTCGGTACATGCAGATAATAAAAAGACCAATGCTACAACCGTAAGGGGCAAGCTTAATAATTTTTTCATTTTGTTTAGCTTAGAAATTAGTGTCAGCAAAAAACTAGTTGTTTTTCAAGTCTTTGATAAGAAAACGACAAAGCTTCCGATGTCTTAATCGTCAGCAGGACTGTTAACTAAGACGAGGGCAACGCAATATTTGGCGATTTCTTATAAAGATTATTTAGGTAAATATAACGAATTATCGCCAAAGCAATCTAAATTGTATTGGCAGGAAAACCCGAGTTTAAGTCTGAATAATTCCAGGGCTAAATTTTTTTGTAATTGGTGCGTGATTAGCTACTTTTATTCCAATTGAAATCCATTTGCGGGTTTCCAGCGGATCTATAATAGCATCGAGCCATAATCGCGCTGTAGCATAATAAGGCGAAGTTTGTTTTGCGTATTTTTCCTTAACGTCTTCAAACAACTTCTTTTCATCATCAGGGTTAAGTTCCTCCCCAATGTTTTTAGCTTTTCTTACTTCAATCTGCATTAGGACTTTAGCCGCTTGCGAACCTCCCATTACGGCAACCTGGGCCGTAGGCCACCCGACAATAAACCGGGGGTCGTAGGCTTTTCCGCACATCGCGTAATTGCCAGCACCGTTACTGTTTCCCACAATAATTGTAAACTTAGGAACAACCGAATTTGCAACCGCACTTACCATTTTTGCACCGTCTTTAATAATTCCACCATGTTCTGACCGCGAGCCAACCATAAACCCAGTAACATCCTGTAAAAACACCAATGGAATACTTTTTTGGTTACAGTTCATTATAAAACGAGCAGCTTTATTGGCCGAGTCAGAATAAATCACTCCTCCAAAACGCATTTCCCCTTTTTTTGTTTTTATCATTGTTCGCTGGTTGGCAACGATACCGACCGACCAGCCATCGATCCGGGCATAAGCACAAATCAGGCTTTTGCCAAAAAGCGCCTTGTATTCTGTAAATTCCGAATCGTCAACCAAGCGTTTAATGATCTCGTGCATATCGTACGGTTTCGTACGGTCAGTTGGTATCATACCATATATTTCATTTTCGTCAGCCAGGGGTTTCAAAGGTTTCTTCCGGCTGAAACCGGCATTTGGGCGGTCTCCCAATTTGTCTATTATTTTTCGAATGGTATCCAAAGCATCCTGATCGCTTTTTGCTGAGTAATCTGTTACGCCCGATATTTCGGAATGCGTAACTGCGCCTCCCAGGGTTTCGTTATCTACATTTTCACCAATTGCAGCTTTAACTAAATAGGAACCTGCCAAAAAAATACTTCCTGTATTTTCAACGATTAAGGCTTCGTCGCTCATCACTGGTAAATAGGCACCTCCGGCTACACAACTGCCCATAATGGCAGAAATTTGGGTAATCCCCATTTGCGAGATTACCGCATTATTTCTAAAAATGCGGCCAAAGTGTTCTTTATCCGGAAAAATTTCATCTTGTAACGGTAAAAACACACCGGCGCTATCGACCAGGTAAATGATTGGGATTTTATTTTCCATGGCGATTTCCTGTGCCCTCAGGTTCTTTTTTCCACTTATGGGAAACCATGCACCAGCCTTAACTGTGGCATCGTTGGCAACAATAATGCACATTTTACCTGATATTTTACCAATAACAACAACCACCCCTCCGGCCGGACAGCCTCCGTATTCTTTATACATTTCGTATCCTGCAAATGCACCGATTTCAATCAGTTCAGCACTGTCATCCACCAGGTATTCAATGCGTTCGCGGGCGGTCAGTTTGCCTTTTTTATGTTCTTTTTTGATCTTTTCCGTTCCGCCACCCAGGTAAACTTTTTCCAGGCGATGATTCAATCTAGAGACCATCAATTTCATTTGGTCTTCGTTTTTATTGAAGTCGATATTTTTTTTTATCATAGTTTAAAGGGCCTTCTATTAACAGTTACTAAAATTATAAAAGTTTGGGTCAACTTGTCCTTATTTAGCAAGTTTTTTATACAAGGAAATCAGGTATTCCGATGCTTTAAACGGACTTATTTTTCCTTGTGAAACTTCAGATTTTAATTGTTCTAGTTTGGATTTAATTTCTTTGTTACTCAGGAAATCCATCTTTAAAGCATCGAATAAACTTTCGCTAAGCCAGTATTCGTTTTGCTTTTGGCGCAGGGTTTTTGAATACCCTGACTTGGTCATTTCCGACTGGTATTTATCCAATTGTTTAAGGATATCGGTTAACCCTGTTTCTTCTGTAGCCGAACAGGTTAAGACTTTTACTTCCCAACCGGATTCGGTAGGTGGAAAAAGGTGCAACGCGTTTTTGTAATCCAATTTTGCCCGTTTTGCACTGTTTTTAAGCTCACCATCGGTTTTGTTGATAACTAACATGTCGGCCATTTCTACAATGCCTCGTTTAATGCCTTGTAGCTCATCCCCGGCTCCCGGCAATAAAAGCAACAGGAAGAAATCGACCATCGATTTTATAGCTGTTTCCGATTGACCAACACCTACGGTTTCTACAATAATAAAATCGTATCCGGCAGCTTCACACAACATAATGGTTTCCCGTGTTTTACGGGCCACCCCGCCAAAAGCATCAGCCGAAGGGGATGGGCGTATAAATGCATTATCGTTGGTTGCAAGTGAAGCCATTCGTGTTTTATCGCCCAGAATACTTCCTTTACTTCTACCTGAACTCGGGTCAATGGCAAGCACTGCGACCTTGTATTCTTTTTTAATCAGCAGGGCGCCGAAAGTTTCTATAAATGTGCTTTTTCCCACACCGGGAACCCCGGTAATGCCCAAGCGAAAAGCTTTTCCCGAATGTGGAAGACAGGCTGAAATAAGCTCATCGGCTTGTTGGTGATGAAGTGGATTATTACTTTCAATCAGCGTAATGGCACGGCTAAGGATACTCCGGTCACCTTTTAAAATCCCGGAAATATAAGCATCGTTTGATAAAACAGATGCTTTTGAATATTTACCTTCGGGATTAAAGTTTTGGATGGCCATTACCAAATTTAATTATTATCAAAAATAAAAAAAAGCCATCAGTAATAAACCGATGACTTTACAATACAATTAATATTTAAGGATTATTCCTTATCTAAATCTTCAAATTTCACATCAGTAAAGGCGTCTGTCTCGGTTTTATCTTCAACCACTTCAGCTACCTTTTCAATTTCCGCCTCATCGGTAGTCCCATTCTGAAGCGATTTAATTTTGTCAATGGCTTCAGTTAATCCATCCGAAAATTTATCAAAATCCTCTTTGTACAAGAATAATTTGTGTTTTTCGTAATAAAACGTGCCATCTTCGTTGTACTTTCTTTTGCTTTCGGTAATGGTAAGATAAAGATCGCCACCACGGGTAGATTTAACATCAAAAAAATAGGTTCTTTTTCCTGCCCTTACAACTTTAGAAAAAATCTCATCGTTATGATAACTATCGTTTTTTTCACTCATCTTTGTTCTGAATTAAATTAGTCGGTACCTGACAAAAATAGAAAATTAATCCAATGTACAAGCCCTTGCCAAAAGGATGTTGTACAAAAGTTTTATCCCTCCGAAATAGCGGTGTTTAATCCTTCTTCAATCAATTGTTGTTCAAATAGTTCAGCATACAATCCGCCTTTTGTGAGCAATTCATTATGGCTTCCTTTTTCAACAATTTCACCCATATTTATCACAAAAATGCGGTTTGCATTTCTTATGGTAGAAACCCGATGGCTGATAAAAATAACAGTACTGTCTTTCGAATGGCTTTCAAGGTTATTTAAGAGTTCATTTTCGGTTTGGGTATCAAGAGCCGAAAGAGCATCGTCGAAAATCAGGATCCGGGGATTTATGAGTAAAGCCCGGGCAATGGATATCCGTTGTTTTTGCCCACCCGATAGGTTCACCCCTTTTTCGCCTAATAGCGTTTCGAATCCATTTGGAAATTCTAAAATATCGGAATCGACACGGGCAATGGAAGCCATTTTTTCGATTGTTGTTTGATCAGTTTCGTTATTGCCAAAGGCAATGTTATTGCTTATAGAATCCGAAAACAATATCACATCTTGTGAAACATAACCAACATCGCTTCTGTATTTTTCGAGGTTTATTTCGTCAAGGGGCATTCCATCTATGATTATTTTCCCGGAGTCTGGATCATAAAAGCGGATAAGCATTGATGCAATGGTTGATTTTCCTGAACCAGTCCGCCCGATTATCCCTATTTTTTCTCCTGCTTTAATGTGCAAACTTATGTTATTGAGTGCTTTTATACCGGAGTTATTATAGGTAAAGCTTACCTTATCAAATACAATATCACCTTTTATCACGGTTGGTTTGGTCGAATTATTTACGATATCCGGTTCTAGTTTTAAAAACTCATTTATTCTCTTTTGTGAAGCTGCTGCCCTTTGCACCAAAGAGGTTACCCAACCGGTAGCAGCAAATGGCCAGGTAAGCATATTTATATAAATAACGAATTCAGGAATGTTACCAACACTTATTTCACCCTTAATTTCTTGTAAACTTCCGATATAAATCGTAAAAATTGTGCTTAAACCTATAAGGATAAGCATAACGGGAAAAAATAATGCATTTACTTTCACCAGGTCCATCGAACGCATGCGATATAGCTCACAGGATTTTTCGAACTCCTGTTCCGATGACTTTTCTTTATTGAATGATTTTATAACCCGGATGCCAGAAAAACTTTCCTGTGCATCGGATGAAATACGCGATTGTTGTTCCTGGACTTTTTCACTGTATTTATTGATATAAGTGCTCACATAATATATAATAACCGATAAAAGCGGTAAGGGTAGAAGCGAATAAATCGTGAGTGTTACATTTACCCTTAGCATAAACCAAATGGCTAAAATGACCAGCGTAACTAAATTAAAAGAATACATAATTGCCGGTCCCAGGTACATCCTAACCCTTGTAACATCTTCGCTAATGCGGTTCATCAGGTCACCGGTACGGTTCTCTTTATAAAAATTCTGACCTAATCGCTGATACTGGGCAAATACCTCATTTTTAAGGTCATACTCAATCTTTCGCGATACTATGATAATGGTCTGGCGGGTAAAAAATGAAAATACCCCTTTAAATAATGATATCAACAAATAGGCAACTGCTAAAGTTGCCGTTAATACCCCAATTTGTTTTACCAGGCTGTCTTCAGTTAAAATAGTACTAAACGAATCTTTCGAAGTATTAAAAAGAGTATAAAACCAATTTATGGCATCCGGCAATTCAAGGTTTACCGATCCTCCATCCGAAATTGTTGTTCTGGAGTTTAACCCAGCATCGATTAGGTTAAACGATTGCTGGATTATTTTAGGTGAATAAACAGCAAAAAGGTTCGAGATAACGATAAAAACAACACCGAGAAGTATTTTCCATTTATACTTAAACAAATACCGGTTTAAATATGCGAGTTCTTTCATAAGGGGTTTTAAAGTGTTATTTTTGCCATCGAATTAAGTACAAAAGTAAGCAAGTCAACCGGAACAACCGGCCACTAAAATTAAAAAACGTTCTTGATAATGATTATTAACCGAAGGCAACTACGGATTAAAGTTTTACAAATGCTTTATTCTTTTGAGCAAACCGATGATGCCATGCTTGGTTTATTCGAAAAAAAGTTGGCGAAAAGTATCGACGAAACTTACAACCTCTACCTCTATTATTTACTGTTACTCATTGAATTTAAATCGCTTGCAGAGCAAAAAATTGCAAATTCAAAAAATAAGCTCAGGCCAGGGAAAAAAGATTTAAATCCCAGTCTATTGTTTATTAAAAACCCGGTTTTGGTGAGCCTGGCTGAAAATCAAAAATTGAAAAAATTATTTACAAAAAACAGCATTTCCTGGTCTTCGGAAATGGGCTTGGTCAGGACTGTTTTTAACAAGATACGTTCTTCAGATCTATATAATCAATATACTGACCGGGATAATTCGGAGTTGGATGCAGATGTTGCCTTTATTGTTAAAATGTTTAAGGATTTAATGGTAAACGATGATGTTTTATTGAGCTATTTAGAAGAAAAATCGATTTATTGGATAGAAGATATTGACCTTGTCGCCAGTATGATTGTAAAGTCGTTTAAGCGTTCGAAAGAGACAAAAGGGAACGTTGCAATTATACCGTTGTTTAAGGAAGAAAAAGAAGAAAAAACCTTTTTTAAGAAACTGTTTCATAATTCGATTGTAAACCGGGAAGAAATAGATACGATTATTCGCGACCACACCAAAAACTGGGATATAGAACGCATTGCCCTTATGGATATATTGTTGATGCGGCTGGCGGTTACTGAGGTAACCACATTTTCGAGTATACCGGTTAAAGTAACGCTTAACGAATACATTGAACTGGCTAAACAATACAGTACCAATAAAAGCAATTTCTTTATTAATGGAATACTTGATAAATCGTTTTCGGATTTAAAAGAGGAAGGAAAAATTAAAAAAACAGGTAGGGGCCTGATCGAGTAAATTTATATTTTTGCAAAAATGAAAACACTTGGATTATTTCTTGCTTTCACATTGGTTCTTACTGCCTGCGAGATTACAGACCAACGAAGGGATGATGTGGATGCAAGCATTATAAACGTAACTGCTTCGGCCGAAGGGAAAAAAGCAGAGGACTTACCAGTGCTTACGTTTGAAAAATTGGGTTTTAATTTTGGGCATATTTCCCAGGGCGAAAAAGTCACTCACACTTTTCGGTTCGAGAATACCGGAAAATCTGATCTAGTTATTGTAAAAGTTGAAGGGAGTTGCGGATGCACGGTTATGAAAGGCTGGTCCAAACAACCGGTAAAACCCGGAGGAAAAGGTAAAATTGATGTAATATTTGATAGTACCGGGAGAAAAGGAATACAAAATAAAACAATATCGGTGGTTGCAAATACAATTCCTTCTACAACCGTATTAAGGTTAGAGGGAGAAATAGCAGCACCGGACATTAATTAATAATTTAATTTAATATTTGATAGCAATGAGTTTATTGACCATTTTATTATTAGGACAGACAGGTGGCGAGTCTGGAGGAAGTACAGTGATTATTTTTTGGATTGCCATTTTAGCGGTATTTTACTTTTTTATGATCCGTCCGCAACAGCAAAAGCAAAAGAAAGCCAAAAATTTTCGTAGTGAATTAAAAAAGGGGCAAAATATTGTGACGATTGGCGGAGTACATGGCCGGATAGCCGAAGTACGCGACGATGTTATTATTCTTGACCTCGAAAAAGGGGCAAAAATAAAAGTGGATAAAACGGCGGTTTCGTATGAATCGGCAGCTTCGGAACAGGAGTTGGCAAAAAACGCATAGTAGGCCAGCATCGCTTTGTCAGGATTCGGCGAATATTATAAGGCTTTTATTTTAGGGATAAAAGAATGGTTAACGAGCAAACGTTTTTCCATTTACCTTGTTTGTGTTTTTATTGCAAGCCTGATATGGTTGCTCATTAAATTTTCGCGCGAGTATAAAACCCAGTTTCCGATTACTGTGGAACTGATTAACCCGCCCGATGGGAATTGGATGATGCTGCAAAGTGAACATGCTATTATTGCCGAAATATACGGGTTTGGCTTTGATCTTTTTTCTTATAAACTCTTTGGTCTTGAAGACATTACGATCGATCTTAACGAATTTGATGTAAACAGCAATACCGACCCGGCCTATATCATTATTACAGAGACTTTTATCAGGAAAAAAATAAACCTCTTAATGTCCGGAAAAGAGCAGGTCTTAAATATCTATCCCGGCAATATTAAAGTTGATTTAAGTAAGGCAATTACCAAAACAATTCCCCTAAGGTCAAATATTAAAGTTTATCCGGCGCAAGGTTTTAAAATAAAAGGCATTCCGCGTATGGAGCCCAATAACCTCGATTTTTTTGGGCCATCAAGCCTTCTTACCCCAGTCGGGTATATAAATTCCGAAGTTGATACCATCCGTGATATCCAGGTATTGACCAAATTAAAAATCAAGTTAAAACTGGATAGTCTCGAAAAGTATCTTGTCGGAAAGGTTGATGCGGTTTTAATTGTCGATATTGATGAATTAACTTCCGGATCGATTGAAGTAAAGGTTGAACCAAATGTTGATAAAAAGGGTACGGAAATTAGGGTTTTGCCTTCAAAAGTGAAAATTTATTACCAGGTCGGATTAAGCGATTATCAAAAAGTATCAGAAAAGCTGGTTAAAGCGACCATCAAATTACCAGATACTGATGACCTGCCTGAAAAATTAAAAATTGAATTATCGGAAGTGCCTGATTTTATTGAAGTAAAAAGAATAGAACCGTTATTTGTTGAGTATTTGATCATTAAAAAATAGCCTTTTCGCATGATGATTGTTGGAATAACCGGAGGTATTGGTAGCGGGAAATCAACAGTGGCCCTTATTTTTGAAGCACTTGAAATTGCAGTGTATAATTCCGATATTCGCTCGAAAGTGCTGCTAAATTCCAAAAAGAAGCTAAAGAACAGTTTGATAGAAGAGTTTGGTAAAGAAATCTATTTGACTACAGGTATTGACAGGCCGTATTTTGCATCATTGATTTTTAACGATAAGGATAAGCTCGCCCGATCAAACCAAATAGTCCATCCATTTGTAAAAAAAGATTTTGAAGATTGGGTTAAAGTTCAAACTTCATCCTACGTAATTAAGGAGTCGGCAATTCTGTTCGAAACCGGGATTTACAGGCAGCTCGATAAAACCATCCTGGTTACTGCTCCTGAAAAACTCCGGGTAAAACGGGTTATCAAGCGTGAACAAATTCCGGTTAATGTGGTTTTAGAACGGATTAATAATCAATGGCCTGATACCAAAAAGGAAAACCTGGCTGATTTTGTAATTTTGAATGATGAAAAAAACCTATTGCTTCCACAGGTGTTGCAAATCCACAAGGTTTTGAAAAATCAGATTTGAAAAACAAATTTATCAGCGAAAAAGAAACCCCATTTTAAACCCGGCAGATAAGGCCAAAGGGAATACATCATTACCCCCAGTATAAGCATAATAGTAATCCCAACCTGATTTCGAATTCGAAATTCCAAAACCAACACCAAAGAAAATGTCGATCAGAAAAACATCACTATAAATCCATTGCTTTCCCAGGTTAATCATTAAAGCTGCTGCGGCTACATTTTCGCGGTTTTTTCGGGACTCACCGTAAAAATTGTAGGTGGGAATGTCCCGGCTAAAAAATGAAAATACTAATTCGGGTTTAGCATAGCCCCCTTTTAAAATATGGCTATAGCGCATGCCTTTTATGTAATAGTCGGGGGAATTGATAAATTTAAAGCCTGCTTTAAGATAAGCTCCACCTGGATTTATTTCTGCCGGATCGGCTCCAAAACCAATAATTCCTACAGTAACTTCAATACTTTGACCCGGCTTAATGCTTCTTTCATATCCAAATTGAAAAGTGGTTACCAAAGGGCTGAAAAGCCCAAATTTTATAGCATTTTTTCGTTGCATTTTGTATAAATCATCATTGTTAAAACCATCATTAAAAGTGTAAACCTTACCATATTTGGTAACTGCTTTTACCACTTTAGATTTATCAATCACAATTATTGGTGAATCAGGATAGTTATATGGCCTGTATTTAATTTCGTCTATACCGAGTTCAATTATTTCTACAACCATTACCTCATCCAGGGAAAGTGAAATTGCATCCTTGGCAATAAACAAGGTGTCCTGGGCATTTAAATTATTTTCCAGACCGCATGAAATAAGGAGAATTAGAAGAAGGGTCAGGCGTTTCATAGCGTTAAGATTAACTAAGATCAATTAGTTGCTAAGGTAATTATAAATGTTTAATTAGTAGGTATTTATCTATTAATTTAATTCAAGTTGGCGTATTAAATAAACAGTATAAATTGTGCAGACTTAAAATGTAGGCTTTAAAAATTAAATCCAAGAAAGCAACGTATTATCAAGGTGCTTTTCTATTTTTAGGCCGTAATAGTTTTTATCATGCCCATTTCGATCGACAGACAAAAAACCGGAAACTTTGGAAGCCTTGAATTCAGGGCCAGGCAGGAGGTTGAAGGGTTTATTACCGGATTGCACAAAAGTCCTTACCACGGATTTTCTGTTGAGTTTGCTGAGCACCGGGCTTACAACAAAGGGGAAAGCACCAGGCATATCGACTGGAAATTATTTGCGAAAACAGAAAAATTCTTTATTAAAAAATACGATGAAGAAACCAATTTGCGTTGTCAGATTGTAATCGATTCTTCGTCGTCGATGTATTATCCCGAAAACCCGGATTATAGTAAAGATAAATTTGATAAAATTGGTTTTTCGGTATATGCGGCAGCATCGCTGATCCGGTTAATGCAAAAACAACGCGATGCGGTTGGTCTGTCCATTTTCGATGATAAAATCGAAATGCATCTGGAACCGAAATCCAACAGCCTGCATATTCATCGTTTATACCAGAACCTCGAAAAATTGATCAATCCCGAAAAGAATCAATTATTCAATAAAAAATCGTTTGCTGTATCTGCATTGCACGAAATTGCGGAGCGGATCCACAAGCGGTCACTAGTCATTATTTTCTCTGATTTAATGGATAATTCCGACGGTGGCGAAAGCATTTTTGAAGCTTTGCAGCATTTACGCTATTACAAACACGACGTGGTGCTGTTCGGGGTATTTGACACTAAATACGAATTGAACCTCGATTACGAAAACCGTCCCCGAACTTTTGTTGACCGCGAAACCGGCGAAAAAGTCAAGCTTAACCCTATTTCGGTAAAGGATTTTTATCGCGAAAATATGCTGCGTTACATCCATGATCTTGAAATGAAATGCGGTCAGTACGAAATTGATTTCGTGCAATGTGATGTAAACGAGGGTTTTTATCCTATACTTTTGCAGTATCTAGTGAAGCGGAAAAGGCTTTATTAGAAGCGGACACCAATATAATTTATTTACCTTTAAGATAACCAATAAAGAAGACTATGGAATTTTTCAAGGCTTTTTTCGGTCTGGACGAGACTTTAATTATTATCGTATCTTATTGATTGCATGTGCTTTGTTTTGGGGAAATGTTTTGTGACCCTAAATGTGTCACAGATCAGTTTCACCATTTTATATTCTTAAGCATATAAGATCACCTATTCTGTATGATTTAGATCTAAATGCATATAAATAACTATATTTACATTGAATTATATCTAAATGCATATAATGAAACAATTATCAGAATTTGTAAAGGAGCGCAGAAAGGAAGTGGATCTTACCCAAGAGGAATTCGCTGAACGGGCGGGTATTGCATTAACCGTATTGCGCAAAATTGAGCAGGGTAAAACAAACCTGAATATGGAAAAAGTAAATCTTGTATTGCGCATGTTTGGCCATGAATTAGCTCCTGTAAACAGTAAAGAACTGGCTGAATGAGAAAAGGAAAGGTATATTATAAAGATCATTTGGCAGGGATCATTTTGGAATCCGATGATGGTGAATTTGTTTTCCAATATGACGATCAATATGTGAAAGAACATCCGTCAGAATTTATCACGTTTACAATGCCTGTTACAGACAAAACCTATTCAGACAAACAGTTGTTTCCTTTTTTTGAAGGATTGATCCCAGAAGGATGGTTATTAGATATCGCTTCTAAAAACTGGAAAATAAACAAGAGCGATCGCATGGGTTTATTGTTGGCTTGTTGTCAAAACTGCGTTGGAGCAGTGAGTGTGGTACCAATACCTGGAGAAGATGAAGAATAAGTGTTTATATTGTTATGAATCGCTTGAAGGCGAAATGGATTTTCACCGGAAGTGCAGTGTAGCGTTCTTTGCTGCTAAAACACCTCCACATATTCCTTATTCGCTCGATCAGATGGCAGACTTAGCCAGGAATATTGTAGAGCGCAGTGTCGCAGTACCAGGTGTTCAGGCCAAATTATCCATGTCGGTTGTGAAAGAAACTCAGGAAAATTCGGACACCCGATTAACAGTAGTTGGAGCACTTGGAGGTCAGTACATTTTTAAACCCCCGTCTGATCAATTTCCTGAAATGCCTGAAAATGAACATGTAACCATGAGAATTGCAGAAGCATTTGGAATACGTGTTGTTCCATCAAGTTTAATACGGCTGGAATCAGGAGAGCTATCCTACATCACCAAAAGAGTTGACCGGACAGAAGATGGCGAAAAGATCCATATGCTTGATATGTTCCAAATCACAGAAGCATTTGATAAATACAAAAGTTCCATGGAGAAAGTGGGTAAGGCACTACACAATTACTCAGAAAATACCTTACTCGATAAGATATTTTATTTCGAATTATCTCTATTTAGTTTTTTAACTGGAAACAATGATATGCACCTCAAAAATTTCTCAATGATCGAAAGTCCTTCCGGTTGGGTATTGGCTCCTGCATACGACTTGTTAAATGTTGCAATTGTTTTTCCCGAAGACACTGAGGAACTTGCACTCTCACTTGACGGCAAAAAGAAAAAGCTTAAATGGGAACATTTTGAGCGGCTGGGAAAAGGATTAGATCTAAGCAAAAAACAAATTCAGGGTGTATATAAGCGAATGATCAATCACAAACCAATGGCTATTGAA
>Ga0164313_10001831_pt1 | contig 19039 bp, 18 predicted proteins | sample GuaBasSedimGuay4_FD_113735 | JGI IMG/M metagenome (GOLD analysis project Ga0164313, IMG submission 113735) | Subseafloor sediment microbial communities from Guaymas Basin, Gulf of California, Mexico - Guay4, Core 4569-4, 0-3 cm | ecosystem: Environmental > Aquatic > Marine > Hydrothermal vents... | reverse complement strand
TTTCTTTTTTTACCACTTGGCATAATTAAACAGAATTATTTGATTTTTATTATGTTACTGGAACATTTTTTTTAATACTCTCAACAAATACTTTTGCTGGTTTAAATGCCGGTATGTGATGTGCTGGAATTTTTATTGTTGTGTTTTTAGAAATATTTCTTCCTGTTTTCTCCGCTCTTTTCTTAACAATAAAGCTTCCAAACCCTCTTAAATATACATTGTTGCCTTGTTTTAAAGAATCTTTTATCTCTGCCATTAGATCTTCAACTACTCTTAAAACATCACCTTTCTCAATACCTGATTTTTCTGAAATGCTCGCTACTATTTCTGCTTTTGTCATTTTTATAAATTTAATATGTTATTTACTCATTATTTGAGTCGGCAAATATAACACATTTTATCAATTTCAAAAAGCTAAATGATTAAAATTTAATTAGATAAAATTATTGTACTATTGCAAAATGAGTACAAATGATATTTTTACTAAAACATTAAATATCTGGTATTTAAATAATAAACGAGATTTACCATGGCGAAAGACAAAAGATCCTTATATTATTTGGTTATCCGAAATTATACTTCAACAAACAAAAGTATCTCAAGGAACAACATATTTTTTAAAATTCAGAAATAAATATCCCAATGTAAATTCATTGGCAAAAGCGAGTGAAGAAGAAATATTAAAACTTTGGCAGGGACTAGGATATTATTCTCGCGCAAGGAATTTACATAGAACTGCCATCCATATTGCTAAAAATTATAAAGGTGTTTTTCCTGATAATTACTTAGACTTATTTAAACTCTATGGGGTTGGAGATTATACTGCCTCGGCAATTGCCTCCATTTGCTTTAATGAACCAACCGCAACTGTTGACGGAAATGTTTTTAGGGTATTATCGAGGAAATTCGGTATTTACACACCAATCGACTCTACCGTTGGTTTCAAAGAATTTAAAAATCTCGCACAAATTTTGCTTGATAAAAATAGCCCCGGCGATCACAATCAAGCCTTGATGGAGTTTGGAGCGCTCATTTGTACTCCAAAAAATCCAAAATGCAATGACTGTCCTTTTAGCGAAAATTGTTATGGGAAAAAATTTCTTGCAATAGAAAAACTACCTCAAAAATCTAAAAAGATAAAAATTAGAAAGAGATTTTTTAACTACTTGGTATTCCGCAATCAAAGCAACTTAACTTTAATACAACAAAGAAATGGCAATGACATTTGGAAGAACTTATATGAATTTCCACTGATTGAATCTAAAGCTGAAATTGATTTTAAATATCTGGTCGATGATGAAACTTTTCAATTGCTCCTGCTTCACAAAGGGTATCACATTACAAAATACAATGCAAAACCGATATTACACAAACTTACTCATCAACATTTGTACTGTACCTTTTGGATTATCGACACAAATCTGGATAAAAGCAAAGCAACTGATTGGGGAAATTTGAACAAATTTGCCGTCCCTACTTTAATTCAAAACTTTATTGACAATTATAAAAAAAGTGATTATTTTTTATAGTATATTTGACTTTAATCTTTTTTTTATGGCAAATTCTTTAAATAAGGCTATGTTGATTGGTCATTTGGGTGATGAAGTAAAAATGCATTATTTTGAAGGTGGAAATTCTATAGGAAGGTTCCCTGTTGCAACCAACGAAAGCTATACTAACAAGCAAACTGGCGAAAGAATAACCACCACAGAATGGCATAATGTAGTAGTTCGCAACAAATTAGCTGAAATATGTGAAAAATATCTGAGCAAAGGAGACAGAATATATGTTGAAGGAAGAATCAAAACAAGACAATGGGAACAAGATGGCATTAAGAGATATACCACGGAAATACAAGCTACAGAAATGAATTTTTTAACAACAAAAAAGGATTTAAAAAACCCAACCACCCATACAAATCCAAGTACTGATGAACCAATTCAAAATAATGGCAACAATGAAAACAATTCTGATGATTTGCCTTTTTAAATATTAACTAAATTAATTTTCATTGGATCCTGAACCCGCGAGTACTTTTTTAATTTCGAGTGTAGATTGGTCGTCCATTCTGGGAATTTTTTCATTAATTGCCTTATTGTTCTTATCAGCGATCATCTCTGGTACAGAAGTTGCCTTTTTTTCGCTTTCAAAATCTAATTTGGAAGAACAGAATAGCGATGATAAAAGAATACTTATAGTTGAACTACTTGATAATCCGAAGAAATTATTAGCTACAATTCTAATTGCAAATAATTTTATAAACATCCTTTTCATTCTTTTATTTGCTTATCTAGGTGACCGGTTTTTTAGTGGGATCTCCACCCCTGTTTTAAAATTTTTAATTGAAATAATATTGGTTACTTTCTTAATTTTATTATTTGGAGAGGTTTTACCCAAGGTTTACGCCAATAGAAATTCTTATAAATTTGCATCGAAGATGATTGGGCCCATCTCCTTTTTAAATTCATTTTTATCTTTTTTAAGCTTGCCATTATTAAAATTAACGAGCTCTGTAGAAAAAAGATTAAGCAAAAAACAATCGGAGTTTTCAGTTGAAGTACTATCGCAGGCACTGGAACTAACTTCAACCGGTGCCACCACCAGTGCAGAAAAGAAAATACTACAAGGCATTGTTAATTTTGGAAATACGGAAACAACCCAAGTTATGTGTCCTCGAATCGATATTTTCGCACTTTCCTTAGATGAAGATTATACGACTGTATTAAAAAAAATAATAGAATCGAGACACTCACGTATACCGGTCTTTGATGAAAACATTGACAATATAGTAGGCGTACTATACGCTAAGGATTTAATCCCAAATATTCACAAAAATCATTATCAGTGGAATAAAATCATCAGAGAAGCATTTTTTGTTCCTGAAAATAAAAAGTTAGACGATTTATTAAAAGAATTTCAAGAATTGAAAAATCACTTGGCTATTGTTGTAGATGAATACGGAGGCACCTCCGGTCTAATAACTCTGGAAGATATCATCGAAGAAATTGTGGGGGATATTTCTGATGAATTTGACCAAGATGATATATCTTACTCCAAAATTGATAAGTACAATTACGTTTTTGAAGGAAAAACAGCACTAAAAGATTTTTATAAAGTGCTTCAAATTGAAGAAAGTAATTTTGAAAACAACAAAGAGGAAGCTGAAACCCTGGCGGGATTTATATTAGAAATAACCGGGAAATTTCCGAAAAAAAATGAGACAATCGCCTTCCATGGAATTACTTTTAAAATAGAGTCTTTGGACAAAAAAAGAATCAAGCAAATTAAAGTAACATTACCAAAGTAATTTAAAATGAAAATTATTGAACCTCGGCTAACATATCTTTTATTAATAGTTATTGGTCTGTTCTTTACGACTTGTAAGGATGAACTTTTACCTAAGCCAAAGGCCCAGTTACGATTAGAATACCAAACTCCTGATTATTCTTTGACCAAGTCAGATTGCCCTTATCAATTTGAGTTTTCTTCAGAATCCTTACCCGTTATAAATCAAAAATGTTGGATGAACATCAAGTACCCTAAACTAAATGCGTCTATAAATATAACTTACCGACCAATTGAAAATAACCTGAAGGAACTATTTCTGGAATCGGAAAAATTAACTTTTAACCATGCCATAAAGGCAGATGGTATTACTTCGGTCCCATATATAGATAGCGCTAAACAAAAATATGGTGCTATTTATGAAGTAACCGGTAATGCCGCTTCTCCTATACAGTTTCATATTACGGATAGTACTAATAATTTTATTACCGGAGCTGTTTATTTTAATGTACAACCAAATTATGATTCCATAGTTCCAGCGATAAAATATTTACATAAGGATATAATTCATCTTATGGAAACACTGGAATGGAAACCTCAAACAAAATAAACTGAATTTGAAACAAGCATACAGATATACAAAAACAATCAGAATTTGGCTTTTAATTGGCCTGCTCATGTTGATCGGACAGGTAGTACTTGGCGGAATTACCAGATTAACAGGATCTGGATTGTCCATTACCAGTTGGGATATTATTACCGGTATATTTCCTCCATTTGGCAAACAACAATGGTTAGAAGCATTCGAACTATACAAACAAACACCTCAATATCATAAAATTAATTCCACTTTTACTTTAAGGGATTTTAAATTCATCTACTTTTGGGAATATCTGCATCGCTTGTGGGCGAGAATATTAGGCCTGATATTTTTGTTTCCATTTATCTTCTTTCTCATTCGAAAAAATATTAATTTTTACTTAGTGAAGAGATTATTGGTCGTTATTTTTCTTACCGGATTAACAGCTTCTGCGGGTTGGATAATGGTGATGAGCGGACTGGTTGACCGTCCCTGGGTTAATGCTTATAAATTAACCATACACTTTATCCTGGCAATTTTAACTCTTGGAGCAATGGCTTGGGTGCTATCTGATGTTTACCGTTTGGAAAACAGAACACAGAAAAATAAAAATAAATTTGTCGGTCTGTTAATGGCGCTAACTTTTATCCAAATGATTTTTGCAGGACTAATGTCTGGGATGAAAGCAGGCCTGTATTATCCTTCCTGGCCTTCTATGAACGGAAAAATTATACCCGGAGTTCTACTGGATCTATCAAATTGGAACTGGAATAATATGACCAATTATGACACATTTGATTTCGCTCCGGCTCTTGTTCAATTTATTCATAGAATGTTGGCCTATATTATTTTGGCCTTAACGATCTATTATTATTTTAAAAAAAGAAATACGATGTATACCAGAGCAATTAAATGGCTGACAACGACCTATGCTTTAGTGTATGTTCAGGTTCTGTTGGGAATTTTAACTTTAACAACCATAAAAACAAAAATACCATTGTTCTACGCTATAATGCACCAGTTGACCGGAATATTATTTTTATTGAGCTTGGTATTCCTGTTCTTTTCACTTCGAAAAAAGCGTTTGCATAATTCATAAAAAAGACTACCATAATGGTAGTCTTTTTTTTATAGTTCTGGTAATAAAAGTTAAGCTTTACAACTGCCGTCACAAGATTTACCTTCCTTAGAACACTTACCTTCACATTTTTTAGCTTTTCCTTCAGCCATTGTTTTTGTAGAGTCTATTACTTTTTCAACATCAGCCTCAACTGCTTCGGCCGTTTTACCAGCTTCGTTCGCGACATCATTTGCCGCATCCTTTACGACCTCAATATTTTCTTGTGAATCTTTTTGAACATCTTTTTTTGTTTCATTACAAGAAACAACAATTAAACTCAAAAGAGCAATTACCAATAATCCTTTAATTAATTTCATAGTTATATATTTTTTAAATATTTATTCGGGGACAAATAAAGCAATTTATAATTAATAAATCAAAATAATTTGACATTAATAACATCTCAAATATTCTTATTTACTTTATATGTAGTTAATATTCAATAACTTATTAGGTTAAAAAAAATATTTTACGAAAAAAAACCAGCGAAAAAAAATTTCACTGGTTTTGGTTAATTTATTAATGGATTACCATAGTATTTGGCAGAATTCCATCAATTTATTTAAGATCTTACATAACTTTAAACGTAAGAGGTAAAACAAAAGAAACACTTACCGGTTCACCTTCTTTTGTGGCCGCGGTCATTTGTGGCATTTTATCAATTACCCTACCTATCTCTTTATCCAAACCCTTATGAGGTTCCTGAACTTTCAAAACAGATGCTTTACCCGTTTGATCTATTTTTATAAGGGTTCTTATTGTATGTTGACCTGATGCAAATTTCAGATCCGCAGCGCGATCAGGGTTGAAGTTCTTTTTCAAAAACTCAGTAAACTTATTTATTGAGCATGCCCTAATTTCATCAATAGATCCTTCACAACCTGGATAAATCACAGGGGTATCCGCCATGGCCTCAATCATTACTCCTTCTATTACTTCTTCCTCCAATCCAACAGATGATGATTCTACAGCCACAGCTTCAGGTTCTTTTGTTTTTGCCGCTGCAGAAGATTCTTCTGCACTTTTGGATGCAGCAGATTCCTCAACTGCAATAACTTCAGTTCCTTCCTCTTCAACAACAACAGTTTCTTCTACAACTTCCATATCGTCCTCTACTTCCTCTTTTTTGGTGTCTTTACAAGAAAAAGAAATGGCACTAATAACAACCATTAACAATAATGTTTTAATTAATTTCATAATTTTAGTAAAATTTTAGTTAAATATTTAATTTATAGCAAATGACGTGATTTTTTAGCTTAAATCAAAGCGATTTTTTGATAATAGTCTTCAATTCAATGAGTAAAAACAAACAACAGTCTACAATTTGCTTATTGAAAAACAACATTATAGTTCACCTTATCCAATCGCTTTGCATTTTTTTAAGAATAATATAAACCCATCATAAAACTAACTTCTCAATATTCTGATATTCCAGCAGAAAGTTTTCTGTTTTTTCTTTCATCCTTTCAAGTTGTTTTAATTTTTCCTTTAATTATCCTTCTTTATTTTTTGTAAATTTGAAAACTAATCTATTTTCATGTTTGAAAGTTTAATAAATCTCCCGACATACGATACTACAGGTGTAAACGAAAGGATTGATAAATTTCGCAAGCGAAGCATTAAAGAATCGTCTAAAATTGAGGGCCTAAAACTTGCCTTGAGTATGATCGATTTAACAACTCTTGAAGGTAAAGATACTGCGGGAAAGGTGGAACAGTTATGCTACAAAGCCCTACATCCACATGATGTCTTAAAAAATATTCCCACAGTTGCTGCAATTTGCGTATACCCATCCCATGTACGAACTGCAAAAAGTGCTTTGCTGGATAGTGATATTCAGGTTGCATCCGTTGCTACTGCTTTTCCAAGTGGTCAATCTGGTTTGGAGATAAAGTTAGGCGAGACAAAATTCGCAGTGGACGAGGGAGCAGATGAAATTGATATGGTTATTTCGAGAGGACAATTTCTTTCGGGTAATTATCAATATGTTTATGATGAAATAGCTCAGGTGAAAGAGGCATGTGGAAAATCCCATCTAAAGGTAATACTGGAAACCGGTGAACTTGATACACTTGATAACGTTAGAAAAGCAAGCGAAATTGCAATGCTCGCAGGAGCAGATTTTATTAAAACCTCAACAGGAAAAATACAACCTGCAGCCACCATGCCTGTTACCTATGTAATGTTGGAAGCTATCAAAGATTTTTATTTGAAAACAGGTAAAAAAATTGGAATGAAACCCGCGGGTGGAATTTCAACTTCAAAAATTGCTTTACAGTATTTAGTGATGTTAAACGAAGTATTAGGACAACAGTGGATGAACAAAAAATATTTTAGATTTGGCGCAAGTAGTTTAACAAATGATATTCTAATGCAATTGATGAAAATCGAAACAGGCATTTATCAATCCTCAAATTATTTTTCAAAAGATTAATCATGTCAAAAAAAGAAATTAAAAATATATTTAAAGCCTCCTGGTCCTATGATAAAGCATTAGAAAGTACGGATCATGTTCAAATTGATAAACAATATGAATTATACATAGATGGGGAATTTAGAAAACCCGTCCAAGGAAAATATTTTGACACTATTAACCCTTCAAATCATCAAAAAATAGCAAAAATAGCAGAAGCTACAAGTCAGGATGTTGATCTTGCAGTTTTAGCTGCGCGAAAAGCATTTAGTAGTTGGTCCGGACTCTCCGGTAAGGAAAGAGGGAAATATATATTCAGAATCGCAAGAATGATTCAAGAACGCGCGAAAGAATTTGCGGTGATTGAAAGTTTAGATGGCGGAAAACCGATAAGAGAGTCCAGGGATATTGATATTCCTTTGGCTGCGAATCATTTTTTTTATTATGCAGGATGGGCCGATAAATTATCGTACGCCTTTCCAAACAGAACACCTAAACCACTAGGAGTCGTAGGCCAGATTATTCCGTGGAATTTTCCATTATTAATGGCTTCATGGAAAATTGCTCCGGCGCTGGCAACAGGAAATACGGTTGTTCTTAAACCGGCAGAGACAACTCCCTTGACCGCATTAAAATTAGCGCAGATCATTCACGAAAGTGGCATACCCAAGGGGGTGGTAAATATAGTCACCGGAGCCGGAAAAACCGGAGCCGCAATTGTTAATCATCCTGATATAAACAAAATCGCTTTTACAGGATCAACTGCTGTGGGCAAGAACATACAAAATGCCATTGCCGGAACCAACAAAAAATTAACTTTGGAACTGGGCGGTAAAGGGGCCAATATAATTTTAGAAGATGCAGCTCTTGATCAGGCTGTAGAAGGGATAATTAATGCGATATTTTTTAATCAGGGTCATGTGTGTTGTGCCGGATCGAGGTTATTTGTACAAGAGTCAGTTGCTAATGTGGTCATTCAAAAATTAAAAGACAGAATGGAGACATTGATCCTTGGAGATCCGCTTGATAAAAACACGGATATTGGGGCAATTAATTCTGAAAAACAATTGAAAACCATCAAAAATTATATTAATACTGGCTTAAATGAAGGAGGGGAAATATATCAAACTAAAATCGATTTGCCAAAGAAAGGAAATTGGTGTGCACCAACACTTTTTTTAAATGTTTCACAATCGCATAAAATAGTTCAGGAAGAAATTTTTGGTCCTGTATTGGCTATCCAAACTTTTCGAACTATAGATGAAGTAATAGAAAAAGCAAATAACACTCCTTATGGACTATCAGCCGGTGTTTGGACTCAAAAAGGTTCGAAATTGTTTTATCTGACCCAAAAATTAAATGCCGGTGTAATTTGGGGGAATACTTTTAACAAATTTGACCCCACATCACCGTTCGGAGGTTATAAGGAAAGTGGTTTTGGAAGAGAAGGTGGTCTACACGGTCTAAAACCCTACGTTAAATTTGAAGGACAATAATATTTTGAACATATGAGCAGATTGGGAATAAACAAAACTTACAAATTATATATCGGCGGAAAGTTTCCCCGTACAGAATCAGGAAGATATTATACTGTAAATGATTCAAAGGGGAATTTGATAGCCAATATGTGTTTGGCTTCACGTAAGGATTTTAGAAATGCCGTGGTCTCCGCAAGAAAATCACAAGTTCCCTGGTCAAATATTTCTGCTTTGAATAAGGGTCAAATTTTATACCGTATAGCGGAAATGCTCGAAGGCAGAAAAGAACAGTTCATTACCGAATTAGTAGAACAAGGGGAAACTAAAATTAATGCTAAGACCGAGGTAGAGTTGTCCATTGACAGATTAGTCTATTACGCAGGATGGAGTGATAAATATCAACAATTGTTCAGTGCGGTAAATCCGGTTTCCGGTACCTACTTTAATTTTTCTAGTGTAGAACCGGTTGGTGTTATTGCAATTATTGCACCTGAAAATCCAAGTCTCTTAGGATTAATTTCCGTTGTTGCTCCAGCTATCGTTGGTGGTAATACCGTAATAGTTCTGGCATCAGAAAGCCAGCCAATGACGTCAATATCTTTCGCCGAAGTTATAAATTCTTCTGATGTACCTGCTGGAGTTATCAATATTCTAACAGGCCATAAAGAAGAGCTAATAAGTCACATGGCATCTCATATGGACGTCAATGCAATGGTCTATTGTGGAAAAGAAGATGATGACATAAAATCAATTTCTGAATTAGCAAGTAATAATGTAAAGAGAACCTTTTTTTATAAAAAAAAGGATTGGGCCAATAAACAATGTCAATCGCCTTATTTCATTGAAAAAACCTTGGAAGTAAAAACAACGTGGCATCCAACTTCGGTATAAAATAATTAATAAAAATACACGTTGAAATACAAAACTTTTATCGTATTAAAATAGGAATGACTATATATGAAAAATAAAAAATATTTTGCGCATGAGACAGCTGTAATTGATGATAACTGCAACATCGGTCAAGGAACAAAAATATGGCATTTTAGCCATATAATGTCGAACTGTACAATTGGTGAAGGATGTAATATTGGACAAAACGTTGTTGTTTCTCCAGAAGTAATTTTAGGAAATAATGTAAAAGTACAAAACAATGTTTCTATTTATACCGGCGTAATATGTGAAGATGATGTCTTTCTCGGACCTTCCATGGTATTTACTAATGTTATAAATCCAAGAAGTGCAGTTATAAGGAAGGAGGAGTATATGAAAACCACAGTGAAAAAAGGGGCAACAATAGGTGCAAATGCTACCATTGTTTGCGGAAACGATATCGGCAAGTTTGCATTGATAGGTGCGGGAAGTGTCGTTACCAAATCTATTAAAGATTATGCCCTGGTCGTTGGCAACCCATCTAAACAAATTGGCTGGATAAGCGAATTTGGACATCGCTTACATTTTGACAACAATGGAATAGCTTACTGTAAGGAAAGCAATGAAAAATACGAATTAAAAAATGACCTTGTTAGCAAAATAACTTAGATTTGCCATGTTAAACCAACTTGAACATTTGCACTTTTTTACAAAAAGAATTGACTAAAATTTCCATGAAAAAATTATTATTGTTTTTTACTTTCCTGTTTTTTTTCTTACCAATAATGGCGCAAATTGAAAAACCACCAACCTATAGAGGTTGTGAAAATGAGGATATTGAAAACCTGGAAGCTTGCTTCAACAAATCCTTAACATCAGACATTCTTGAAGACTTTAAAGTGCCCGAAATAGTATTTAAGGAAAACTACAAAGGAAAAATGACAGTTGTTTTTGTAGTCAATAAAAATGGTGGATTTGAAATTTTACATATCAATGCTGTTTACAACGAACTTAAAGATGAGGTAAGGCGTGTATTTGAAACTTTACCAACTATTCAACCGGCAACCTATAACGGCAGAGGTGTGGACACGCGGTATATCATTCCAATTACTATTCCGCTGGTCCAAGAGGAAATGGTAGAAGAAATAATCCCTCAGAATACTGAAATTCCCGTTGTACAAGATGATATTCAGGATGTTATTGCAATCAACAACACCCTGTTTCCCGAATTTGAGAGCGAGTTGAACATCCCTTTCACACATAGAAGTTATGACAATATAGTTTATAATATTAGTAAAGCAGAAAATACGCATAGTGCCTTCAAACCATACATTTATAATGAAGTAAAACCTTATGTTGATTTAAATGCACAAAGAATGGAATTGATGTTTGACAAGTCCAGTTGGGGTGGCCGAAAGTTATTAAATGAACATCTGGTGAAAATACAGGGAGACAATTTTTGGTTTACTCTTGATCTGTTATGGGATTTACAACTGGGCAAGGATAATTCAGACATTGATTACACATACAATAATACAAGAGCACTGCAAATACAGGGTGGATTAAATGAAAAGTTTAGTTTTTTCACTTCTTTCTATGAAAGTCAGGGAAGATTTGCCGATTATATAAACAGATATGCTATTTCACATAAACCAAATGAAAATTCTTTTGGTCTTGTACCCGGGAGAGGCAGAGCCAAAGAGTTTCATGATAATGGATTTGATTATCCTGTTGCTGAAGGATATATCAGTTATACACCGAATGAAATTTTTAATTTCCAATTTGGTCATGGAAAAAATTTTATTGGTGATGGTTATCGCTCCTTATTTTTATCCGATGTATCTTCTCCGTCAACCTATCTAAAAATCTCAACCAATTTTTGGAAAATAAAATACACCAATCTTTGGATGTGGGCCAAAGATAATCGCCTTGGTTTTAACGATGGAAATACTATGCAAAAGTATATTGCCATACACCATCTGAGTTGGAACGTTACTAAAAAATTCAATCTGGGATTCTTTGAAGCAGTGATTACAGATAATTCGGATAAAGATGGATTCAATATTGAATTTTTTAATCCGATAATATTCTATCGTGCCATTGAATTCAGTAACGGTTCGAGGGCAGGTAACGCACTTATAGGTCTGGATATGAAATACCAGTTAACGGATAATCTCTTTTTATATGACCAAATCTTAATAGACGAAATGACGGTAGGAGAAGTATTTTCCGGAGATGGCTATCACGGTAATAAATTTGGCTTTCAAATTGGTTTAAAATATTTCAACGCTTTTAAAGTTGAAAATTTAATGTTACAGGCAGAGTTCAACAGAATGAGACCATATACCAATTCACATAATACCGTTAGCCTAAATTATGGGCATTTTAATCAACCTTTAAGTCACCTTTGGGGTGCGAATTTTTGGGAAGGCATATTTATAACACGTTATAATAAAAATAGATGGTTTGGTAGTGCTAAATTCATTGTCGGTAAAAAAGGTTTTGATTTCGACAATTCGGATATTAGTTATGGTGGAAATATTTATCGTTCTTACGATGATAGACCTTCTGATTACGGTAATGAAATCGGACAAGGCAACACCACCAATATCTTTATTACGGATCTGCAAGGAGGATGGGTTATAAACCCTTCTACTAACTTGCAAGTTTTTGCGGGTTTTACCTATCGCAGTTTTGACCAACTCCAACAGACCAATATTGATCCAACAAAAAATACAACTTGGTTTACTTTGGGAATAAGATCGGAGCTATTCAATTGGTATTTGGACTTTTAATTAGTGCGCGCCAGAAAACACTAATTTCTTCGTTGGACTTGTACTGAAAACAGTCATTTACAATAGTAAACTCCTTGATTTTCAGTACTGCGCCCGTCTCAACCTTAATGATTTCTGACACCCACTTCAGAAAATCACGAGTTTTCTTGCAGAAACTAATTAACAAACCAACTCGATGCAGGCGTAATATGTAGTTAGGCGAGTTTGCCATACGAATATCCTGAATTACGATCCGGAGTATCGGGCAGTGTATCAAAAAGATACAGAAGCAACTACTTCTTTTCACTCAAGAAAGGATAATACGAAGTAGGATTAAAAATAAAATCCAAATCCCCCTTTAACAGCAAATTTAGTAGCATTTGGCACATCTCTGTAACTACCCCTGTATTCAAAATCAATTCTAATAAATTTAAAAATATTACCAATCCCGAAGTGATATTCCCAATATATCTCTTCAGGAGCATTTAGAGGAACATTTGACGGCGCGTTCAGGGCAATATTTTCCTGCGAAATACTACCTATGACCCCTCTAATTCCAATAATTTCTCGCCATTGAAGCTTTCGCAATAGTGGTATTCTCGAGAAAATCCTTCCATTAAAATTATGTTCCAAATGTAAGGCAATATATTGATCCGTAATAAATTCATAATAGGACAAAAGATCAAATAATTTCTTAGATGTAAAAACAGTTTGATTTCCAGGCACAATACTTAACAACAAAAGTGGAACGGGATTAATTGTTTTCCCAATTTCAAGAGTAGTTGTTAATCTGCCCAATCCACCAATCAGTATTGGTTGCTGATATAAAAATTGTAGTTTGTGGTAATCAAAATCACTGTTAAACAGATTCTTTATTCCTTTTGTATAACTAAAAAATAAAGTGGAATACCTGCCCTGATTTCCTATTCTTCTTTCAACACCCAGTCCCGAAATACTTCTATTATAATTATACATAATGGAGAAACTGGCATCAACCTGGTTGATCACAGACTGAATATCACCATTTTCATCAAAATAGTCAACATTAAAAACCTCGGGATTTGTCGATTCCAGAATCTTATAAGTTGAACCAACTCTAAAATTTAAGTTTTTTATAGGTTCTATTGTTGCCTTGACATTAGTAAGGTTTATATTCGTTAATTTGGTATTATCACCATAGGTCAGTATTGATGTTGTTGCAAAACTTCTTTCCAGCACGTCATTCGCGGTTGTCAGGCTAACTCCCAGCTGTTCAATATCTTTTCTTGTACCTACAGATAAAATTAACCGATTTTCTTTCTTCAGCATCCATTTCGCTTCCACCCCATGTTTAAACTTGTGGTCTTTAAATCCATAAGCGACATAACCCAATACCCGCCATTTGTCATCATTCGAATAAAAAGTTCTTGCACCCAGTCTTAACCTAAAGCCTTCCACATCATTGTACCCAAATGTGGAAGACAGGTGCCCGAACGAAAACCCCGGAGTAAAATTCCAATATCCTGATGCCAACATTTCCCCTATTTTATTTATTTGCTTGAACCTTTTTACCTTTTGTAAAGAATCTAACATTTCATAGATCCCGATTTCATTTTCAGACAACGCTTCCTGTCTGTTCTTCTTCCAATATTCTTCCGGCCGATCATAGACGATATCTTCTTCATAGACTGCCTTTTTATAAACAAAGTCCGGTTGATCCAGATTAAAGACATAGTTGTCGAAAAGTGTCGTACGCCTACCATAAATACCTTTCGATTCATCTTTTCTATTCCAAGAAAAATCAGTCAACAGATAATCTCTTTTGAGTAAAAAAACAGAATCGTTTAACACATCGAATTCTTGCTCAATATATATATCCTTAACCCAATTTATGTTCGCCCCCTTTGTGGCATACATCTGAATTTCTTTTATGGCAAATGTTGTGTCATTGACCCAGAAATCACCTTTAAATGTCAATTCATTCTTTCTCCTTGGATAGAACAAAATATTAAAACACCATTTATTATCTATAAAGGCACTGTCGGTAAGAACATAGTTATATATTTCGGGGCCAAATCTCGATAAGGGACTGGCAAATTTTTTGTCGAAAAATAAAAGATTATTGTCGTAAATATTGTATTCAACATAGAGTTGTTTAATAAAAGAAATGATTCTTTGATTATTGGAATAGCCCGAATTTTTATTGGCCAATAATTTAATATTTTCTGTTTTTGGATATGTATTTTTACCATAAACCTTGGAAACTGATTCGTTGATAAACACCGGTAGAAATACCTTACCTGTAATCGCAGAAGTATCTATTTGAGCAAAAGCAAATTCCATTCCTTCAAAGATTTTATTCTCCAATATTTGTTCGTCGATATTATTCAGATCGAACTCTATTTTTTCATATTTATTATATTGGTATTTATTGTATAAGTACACTCCGTTATTTCTTTTATTCTTCCATATTTTTTTCAATATAGCTATCGCCGGATTCCCCTTTTTCTTTATTTTTCCTGAATAAACAACGACCTCCCCTAAGTGACCTGTTTCTTCCGTAAGAATAATTTTTAAACCATAATTTTCTTTTTTTAATGGCACCACCTCTGTCTCATATCCCACAAATGTCACTTCAAGTTGTTTGTAAGAAATATCTGACTGAAGGTAGAATTTACCGTTTTCATCTGAGATAGTTCCCTTTGTAGACCCCTTAAATATAATGTTTGAGAAAGGAATTGGCTTGTCTTTATCATCAACCACAATACCGCTAACCCTTACCTGAGCATTCATGTAAAGCACAGAAAAAAATAAGATTATAATAAGTGATATATTTTTTAGCATATTTAAAAATTATAAATAAGCATTCCAGATTCCGGGAATATTAAAGGTGGTGCAAATTTATTATATTTGAGGCAATCGCCCTTTTTAAAAGTTAAAAATTGCTGAGATACTTTTTAGGTGTAGCTCCATATTTTTTCTTGAAAGCAGCTATAAAATGACTTGGCGTACTATATCCAACTTCAAAGCTAACTTCTGTAACATTGTACTTTTTGCTGGCTAATAATTTTCTTGCAAATTCCATCTTATAATTGAATAAAAAAGTAAATGCAGTCTCTCCATATATTTGCTTAAAGCCATCTTTAAGATGTTGTAACGGGAGTTTTGCATGATTCGCTATTTCAATTAAAGAAGGAGGGTTTGTCATATTATCAATAAGAAAATTTTTTGAAATTCTTATTTTTTCAACATTTTCTTCATCTTCTAAAAAGGGACAATTTTGAACATTATCATTGTCGGTCTTATGAAAATACAAACTCAATAGTTCAAAAACCTTTCCTTTTGTATACAATTTTTCGAGTGAAGAGTGCAAACCATAATCAAACATCTGATTTAAAACTACAATCTCGTTTGGAGTTAGAATTTTATCGTAATAATATTTCTTATCAATGTTCTCATCCTTTAAAAAATGTATTAACCCTGCCTCTGCGGTGAAAAAAGTGTGGAATTTTTCGATACTAATTAACAAACTGATCCATTTTCCTTTAGGAGCAACATCAATATCTATAGGTAAATCATGCATCGGGTTATAAAGTAATAAGGAATTGTTTTCTAAAACCTCAATAGAATATCCTCTTTTACCAAAATAAAAATTAATAGACTTTTTAATACAAAAGTGCATCTGAATATAATTTCTATTAATTTCTCTAATAATTTTTTGGGTTTCTTCTGTCTGGTTATTGTATTTAATAATAAAAAACCCATCTTCTATTGCAGTTTCCAGATATAATTTTTTGTCGTTATTTTTTTTCATTTTACAAGGTTTGCTAAAATTGAAATCTTATAATAACCTCTTATTTATAGCTACTTATTTTGTAAATATAACCTTTTAATATAATTTTTTAGCTATGTTTTTGTCGATGTTTTTGTCAAATCAAAAATGTCAAATCAAAATTATAACATGAAAAAAACCGATTGAAACTGTCAATCGGCTCTCTTTATTAGAAATATTCATTGCTATTAAATATACATAACTTTCTTTACAGCATTTACAACGTCATTTGCATTTGGTAACCACTCTTCCAATAATACAGGTGAAAATGGAGCCGGGGTATCAGCGGTAGTGATTCTCTGAATCGGAGCATCTAAATAATCAAATGCATTCTCCTGAATCTGGTAGGTTATTTCAGAGGACACACTGGCGAATGGCCATGCTTCTTCCAAAATAACAAGTCTATTTGTTTTTTTCACCGAAGCTAATATCATCTTATGATCCAGCGGTTTTACGGTTCTAAGATCAATTATTTCAACAGATATTCCTTCTTTCTCCAAAATATCTGCCGCCTTATAGGCTTCCTTTATAATTTTCCCAAAAGAAACCACCGTAACATCGGTACCTTCACGTTTAATATCTGCAACACCAATGGGTAAAATATATTCACCTTCAGGCACTTCACCTTTATCCCCATACATTTGTTCAGACTCCATAAAGATTACCGGATCGTCATCACGTATCGCTGCCTTAAGCAATCCCTTGGCGTCATAAGGATTGGAAGGTACAATTACCTTCAATCCGGGGGTATTTGCAAACCAATTTTCAAAAGATTGTGAATGCGTAGCCCCTAATTGACCCGCCGACCCGGTTGGGCCTCTAAAAACAATCGGACAATTAAATTGACCTCCAGACATTTGACGAATTTTCGCTGCATTATTAATAATTTGATCAATACCTACCAATGAGAAATTAAAGGTCATATATTCAACTATGGGTCTATTTCCATTCATTGCAGAACCGACAGCTATACCTGAAAATCCCAATTCAGAAATAGGAGTATCAATTACACGCTTAGCTCAAAACTCATCCAACATGCCTTTTGATGCTTTATAAGCACCGTTGTATTCAGCCACTTCCTCTCCCATCAGATAAACAGATTCGTCTCTTCGCATCTCCTCACTCATTGCTTCGGCTATTGCCTCTCTAAATTGTATTACTTTCATGTGCTTAAATTTATTGTTTTGTATCTGTCACACCTGCCTGCCAGTGGGCATGTGTCATCTGTATAATTATTTCCCTGGTTATCAAAGTTTTGTTACAGACGATTCAGATCTAATTTCACAAAGTATGCAAAAATAAATATTTTACTTGAATTTCATATTATAGATATACCACATTTTTCGCGCAAATTTAATTCAAATAAAACATCATTGTCATTTTACTTCTATAAATAATTCAACTTGATAAAAAATATATTATGCACGCATAGTATATTGATTTAATTTATTAACTTCGCAAACAGAAAATAGATAACTAACTTAACTTATAGAAATGAAGATTTTAGTTTGTATTAGTCATGTCCCAGATACCACGTCAAAAATTAACTTTAAAGATAACGACAGTAAATTTGATGAAAATGGAGTTCAATTCGTAATAAATCCTTATGACGAATTTGCACTAACCAGGGCCATGTGGTTTAAGGAAAAGCAAGGGGCAACAGTTACTGTTGTCAATGTTGGGAATAAGACAACCGAACCAACGCTGCGTAAAACTTTAGCTATTGGCGCTGACGATGCCATAAGAGTTGATGCTGATCCAACTGACGGTTTTTTTGTTGCAAAACAAATAGCGCAAATTGTTAAAAACGGCAATTATGATTTAATATTAGCCGGGAAAGAATCTATTGATTATAATGGAGGTATGGTTCCGGGAATGTTATCGGCAATACTGGATTATAATTTTGTCAATGCCTGTGTCGGTCTGGAAATTGAAGGTACAACAGCTACGATAACCCGCGAAATAGATGGTGGAAAAGAAATTTTATCCGCTAATCTTCCATTAGTGATCGCCGGTCAAAAAGGAATTGTAGAAGAAAAAGATCTGAGAATTCCTAATATGAGAGGCATAATGATGGCTCGTAAAAAACCATTGGCGATTGTCGATCCGGTCGAATTTACTCCAACCACCGAATCCGTTAAATTTGAAAAACCTGTACCAAAAAGTTCTTGTAAAATAATCGATAAAGAGAATTTAGACGAACTAATCTCACTATTGCACAACGAAGCAAAAGTGATTTAGTCGTACATTATATCATTCCGAGCTTGACTCGGAACCTAAGAAAAAATAAAATTTAAACAATTCTTGTAAGCAGTTCAGGAAAAAATAAATAATAGTATATGTCAGTTTTAGTATATGCCGAATCCTCATCTAAAGGAAAATTCAAGAAAGTTGCATTAGAAGTTACCTCTTACGGGAAAAAATTAGCTGAACAATTAGGAACAAATCTTGTTGTTCTAACCGTAAATGCGGAGGATGCATCAGAATTATTTGAATATGGGGCAGAAAAAGTGTTAGCAGTTAAAAATGAAGCACTTAAATTATTAAATCCTAAAATAATAGCAAACATAATCCAACAAGCCGCAGAGAAGGAAAGCACATCTGTCGCTATTATTGACTCTAGCGCAGATGGATTGAGCATTGCTCCCATGGTAGCGGTAGATTTGAATGCCGGTTATGCCTCAAATGTTATTGACTTGCCAATTAGC
>Ga0164313_10001830_pt1 | contig 19042 bp, 21 predicted proteins | sample GuaBasSedimGuay4_FD_113735 | JGI IMG/M metagenome (GOLD analysis project Ga0164313, IMG submission 113735) | Subseafloor sediment microbial communities from Guaymas Basin, Gulf of California, Mexico - Guay4, Core 4569-4, 0-3 cm | ecosystem: Environmental > Aquatic > Marine > Hydrothermal vents... | reverse complement strand
CAAAAATTTTAAAAATACTTGACAGCTCTCTATAAAGTATGGTTTTCTTTTAATAGCACTTAGCACTTAGCACTTAGCACTTAGCACTTAGCACTTAGCACTTAGCACTTAGCACTTAGCACTAGCTTCGCGAAGCGACACTTTGCTATAATAATCAAAATTTAAAACCAGTGGACTTTATGGCAACGCAACCTAAAAAAACAAATACTAAATCTTCTGCTACTAAGAGTAAAACTATTAGGAAAAGAAGGTCATCCAGAAAAAAATCAAATAATTCAAATTTCAAAAAAAGTCTTTTTATTGTTTTAGGGGTGTTCTTAATGATCTCTATGGTTGCTTTTGGATATTTCTTGGGGCAGCAAGATATCTTAAGTGGACAAACACCTATAGTGCAGACCTATAAGACAGGTGAAGTAGGGAGTCAAAAGAAACTTTTAGAAGATCTGTCGAAGATAAAAACACAAAAGCCTCAGGCAAAAAATGAGTTTTCAAAGAAAAAAGAACTTTCTGTAAAAAAAGAGTTAAATAAAGCAATAAAAGAAGAGAAATTACCTCTCATAGCAGTCCAAAAAGAACCAAAGGTGCGTTTGGTTAATTCTGTGGGAAAACCAAAGTTGGTTATTATTATTGATGATGTCTCAAATGCACGACAGTTGAAAAAGATACAGGCATTGCATATGAAGATCACACCTTCTATTTTCCCTCCTTCTGAACGTTCTATGACAAGTCACAAGTTAGCGCGTGGGTTAAAACACTATATGATCCACTTACCTATGGAGTCGGGAAGTAAAAAATTCAATAGACAGTATAAGACACTTAAAACTACATTCACTAAAGAAAAGATCATAGCACGGGCAAAAGAGTTACGTCTCCTTTTTCCTACGGCAAGGTATGTCAATAATCATACTGGCTCAGTATTTACTGATGATTATAAGGGAATGTTAACGCTTTATACGGCACTTAAAAAAGAAGGGTTTATGTTTGTAGACAGTCGTACTATCGTTTCAACTAAAGTACCAAAGATAACAAAGAAGTTTGGCGATGCTTACGTAGCCAGAGATACATTTATAGACAATGCACATAATGTAAAAACGATTCATAAACAGCTTCGTAAAGCCGTAGAGATAGCAAAAAAGAAAGGGTATGCCATTGCCATAGGGCATCCTCATACTGTGACAATGAAGGCTCTCTCAAGTGCAAGTAGTATTTTGAAAGATGTTGAACTGGTGTATATAGATAATTTAATGACAATTTGACATATTTTTACCTTTAGGAATATTTTCCAGATATTCTTATAAAAAAGGTAACATATGAGCAAGCCTGTTATTGAAAATATTCCTGCTTTATCCGTAATGAAAAAGTACCCCAAAACACTGTTTTACAAAGGTAACCTTAGTTTACTTCAACGTCCCAAAGTCTCTATTGTAGGCACGAGAAATCCTTCAAATTATACACGTGAATTTACTTACCGTCTTGCGAAAGCTCTTGCTAAACGAGGCGTATGTGTGGTGAGTGGTGCTGCGATGGGTGTTGATGCTATTGCACATGCTGGAGCAGGAGAAGAAAATACCATTGCAGTACTGGGAAATGGACTGGATATTCGTTATCCTGTCTTAAATAGAAGCCTCATAGAAAACATTGAAAACAGAGGTTTACTGATGAGTCAGTTTAATGATGGATTTAGAGCCACAGGCTGGAGTTTTGTGGTACGTAACGAACTTGTGGTTGCACTTGGTGACAGTCTTATTGTGACAGAGGCAGATATGAATAGTGGTTCAATGCGTTCTGTTGAATATGCATTAAAAATGGGGAAAGAGATTTTTGTATTGCCTCAAAGACTGGGGGAGAGTCTAGGAACAAATGCTTTACTTTCTGAAGGCAAGGCTACAGTTATAACCGATGTGGAAATATTTTCATCACGTTTTGGTCAACCAGCAAGTTCAGACATAGAGAAGGATGATTTCTTTTATTTTTGTCAGTCTTCACCTACATTTGATGCGACGATCTCAAGGTTTGGTGACAGGGTATATGAAGCAGAGCTTGAAGGTGTAGTCCGGATACACAATGGTATCGTGAGACTACAATAGACTATTTGTCAGAAGTCAGCATTTTATTTTCTGCAATTTCAACTTTGACTATTTCTTCTGCGATCTTAGTAGTGAGTTCTGCTTTGAGAACTTCTAGTCTGGTTAAATAAGAAGAGATCTTTGCTGTGGCTTCAGCTTTTATACTTTTGAGCTTTTCTTCCTCTTTTTTAGAGAGAGGTGACTTTATATTTTTCATCGAAGAGCGTGCTATCTCAATTATGGAATTTGATTTGGCTACTTCCACAGCTGAAACTGATTGTGCAATTTGAACTGCAGCTATATTTTTAGCGATACTCAGTGTTTCTTCCTCATGCTCAATGGTTTTTGTGGGTTTTGTTTTACTGAGTTCAACTCTTTTTGTAGCCTCTATAATACTTTTTGAGGCATTTGCTTTGGCTATTTCTACAGAAGCAATTGCCTTAACGATCACAGCGAATGATGCATCTGTAACTTTTTTACGATTTTCTTTACTTGCATTATCCATATTGTCTACAGCATGCGATATTTTAGCGATGGCTTTGGTTTTGGCTATTTCAACATCGGCTGTACTTTTTGCCATTTGAGCAATAGCATGTGTTTCAACAATTTGTGTAGAGATGGAATTCTCTGTTCTTGGGTCTGATTCCCTTGCTATATCCACCTTATTTACCATATTATCCAGGGCATCTAAAGCCTCTTTTCTGGCTTTTTCTACACTTTCAATAGCTTCCGTAAGATATTGAGAATAGGTCTCTTCGGCGGTATTTTCTTTGTTTGATTCTGCAAATGTGATAGTGACACTTAGTAGTGCGAGTATGATAATATTTTTCATAGTTGTCCTTTTGTGCTAAGGGTTATTTTTTGCTTTTTGAAAGTTGTGAGATCAATTCTTCTAGTGATTCTTCAGGAAGCATACCTGCTTGAACAAATTGTACATCTCCTTTAGGATCGAGTGCTACCAAGAAAGGAATGCTCCCTTGCCATCGTGCTCTTTGTTGAATGTAATTGACTAACTCTGAAGCTTTTTCTTCAGAAACGACGATATAGTTCATCCCTTTTTCTTTAGCAAACTTTTTGGTTTGTTCATGGCTGTACCCCTGCACTTCAATGGAAACGATGGCTAATTTGTCTTTATGTTTAGTTTGTAATTTGATCAGGTGTGGGATAGAGGCTAAACATGGAGGGCACTTATGTCCAAAAAATTCTAAAAAGACAACTTTCCCTTCAAGTCCTTTAATCTTAAGTCCTTGTTCTGTCCCCTGTATATCATAAGTTTTTCCTGTAACGTCAGTCATTTTCATAGGTACTGAAGCGCTTTTATCTCCTGCAGCATAGGCAGTTGTTAAAAGTGAAAATAGTAGCAGGGTTTTGGTAAGTAAGTTTTTCATATATGAACCTTATATATAGTTTGATCATAAAGTATACACTAAGATAGGTGTGAAAATCGTGTAATTTTGATAAATTATGTGGGAATATATTTTCAAAGAGCATCTTTGGGACTAAAAGGAGAGAAAATTTTATAAGGAGACCTAAAATAGTATAATAAGGGAGGGAGATTTTAGGTGTCCCTAGATGCTCTTGTAGGGCTATTATAAAGGTATAAGGTTAACTGAACACTAATAGAGTGTATAATTACCACCATATACTATTCAAGGAAATGATCTATGATAAAAAAGATGATATTGGGTGTGAGTCTTGTTATGCTGCCACTACTTGGTTTTGGAGCGAATGATCTCTCTTTGGAGAAGAAGATCGGTCAGATGTTAATGGTGGGCTTTTATGGAACAGGTGCGGGGAAGAACAGTCAGATATGTAAAGATATAAAACAATATAATCTGGGAGCTGTGATCTTGTTTGATTATAATCCTGTCAATAAAAGTAAACCTAAGAATATTGCTAATGTAAAGCAACTTAAAAATCTTACAAAACAGTTGCAGTCTTGTAGTAAAGATGGGAAACTGCTTATTGCGGTGGATCAGGAAGGTGGACGTGTCCAACGGCTTAAAAGTAAATATGGTTTTTATGGTAAGTTTCCTAAAGCCTCTGACGTGATCAAAATGGATCAAAGTAGGATCAAAGCGACTTATACTAAAATGAGTAAGGAACTTAAGTCTGTGGGGATAAATTATGATCTGGCTCCTGTTGTTGACCTGGATATAAATATGAAAAATCATGTGATACATGGCTTGGGTCGTTCTTTTGGTAAAGATCCTAAGATCGTTGCAAAGTATGCATCTACATTTATAGATGCAATGCACAGTAACGGTGTTCTTACATCCATCAAACATTTTCCTGGGCACGGTTCTTCAGTAGGGGATACGCATAAAGGCTTTGTTGATGTGACGAATCTATGGAAAGAAGTCGAACTTGAACCCTACAAACTACTTAAAGACAAGGCAGATACGGTTATGGTAGCGCATGTGTTTAATAAAAAACTTGATGCCAGGTATCCTGCCAGTTTATCGTATAAGACCATTACTAAAATGTTACGTTGGAAGTTGGGGTATCATGGGGTTGTGATCACCGATGATCTTCAAATGGGTGCGATATCTAAGAAGTATGGACTAAAAAATACATTGAAGTTGGCAATCAATGCAGGAGATGATATTTTACTGATAGGTAATCAGCTTGATCCTAAAAAAGTAAAAAGTACAAAAACACTTGTAGATACAATTAGCGCTTTGGTAAAAAGTGGAGAGGTTAAAGTGGAGACTATCACTAAAGCTTATAAAAGAATACAGGTATTGAAGCAAAAACTTTAATGGGTTAACCATCGCTCAAGAATGATCTTTGCTGCGATAGAGTCTATTTTTCCATCTTTTTTATGTTTGAAAATACCTTGGGTGAGTTCTTTGGCTTCAATGCTTGAACTTTGCTCATCTTGATAGGCAACAGGAATGTTAAGTTCCAGTAAAGAGACAAAATGTTTGATACGTCTTTCCATTTCTTCTGAACTTGTGGCATCTTTGGGGAGTCCTACAATGAGTTTTTCTATTTCCCACTCTTTTAAAAATATGTTGACATCTCTTGCTGCCTGGTTACGGTTTTTTCGTAGAATTGCATTTTGAGGTATTACAATACTTCCGTCAAGACAAATTGCCATACCTATACGTTTGAGCCCTACATCTATACTTGCTAATTTCATAGTGAAATTGTAGCCAAATTTTCACTGTTTCAATGAATAGAATAAACTTTTATACTAACAAAAGTGAGAAAAGTAAGTAAAAAAATAAAATCCTTTGATAGAATTATAGAAGGGAAATGTCATAATGAAGAATATTAGTTTATAAAAAATAAGGTAATACTATTATGGATTTAAATAAAACTGGTACGATTTTCATAGGCTTGGGTATGGTAAATACTGCTCAGGCAGGAGAAATGGCAAAGGCAGATGCTTTTTGGATATGGGCGGCACTTTTCACTTTAGCTATTGTAGGTATCGTGATTCTTTTTGTCTCTTCTTATCAGGCACGTAAGGTACAGAATTTACACCAAGCCTTGTTTGACAAGCAACTAGAGATGGAAAAAAATCAGACTATACTCCTCACAAACATGAGTGAAAATATTCATAATGTTGCAAAACAGGCACTTGAAAAAAGTCAAAGCTCTTTGGCAAAAACATCTAAACCGTTTAAAAATAAAGATGAAATCCTTACTAATGTCGAAAATAGACTTTTGGATGTCACCAATGATCTGATCGATTTTCTCAGGTTAAAGTCAAAAAAAGTTGAGATCATTAATGAAGAGTTCAATATTAACAATGTACTCAACGAAGTATCTGGGTCACTGTGTTCTCAATTTGCTGGAAGCAGTACAGAACTTATTTTTGATATAGATAAAAACATTCCACGCCGTATCATTGGAGATTCACTGCATTTGGGACAAATACTTGACAGTATTCTTGCACATTTAATGGATCAAGGAGATGTGGAAGAGGTGAAGTTGGAAATTTCAATGTTTGATACTTTTGAAGAGAGAATTGAACTGCAATTCTTGTTCACTGACATAAGTAAAGGGCTCATGCCTGAGGCTTTAGATAAGTTGTTTGTTCCTTATTATGATGAAGTGACAGGAGCATATATAGGGCTGGGACTTTTTGTTGCCAATGAATTAGTGGGTATGATGAATGGAGAGCTTTCTGTGCATAGCTCTGAAGGCAGAGGAAGTTCGTTTACACTTTCTTTACCTTTTGTAACTGTTAAAAGACAAAACAAAAGAATGTACAGACTGCCCGATAAAATACTCATAGAGAAAAAAGTTTTTATTGTGGACAGTAATTATAATTCTGCTTTGGCCATTAAGAAAATGTTTGCTTACTTCAGACATGAAGTGAAGGTTCTTTCTCAAGAAGAATTTATGAAAAATATGCCTAACCTCAGTTCTTTTGACATTGTTGTCTTACATGAGAGTCTGTTTAATGTAAGGTTGATTGAGTATCTGTCTAAGATAAAAATGGGAAAAGAATTGAAGGTCATCGCACTGAATGCTTTACTGCAGGCAGATAAAAAAAGTTCTGTAGATGATGTGATAGACATTCATCTTTTTAAACCATTAAACCAGGAACGTATCTTTGAAATGATAATAAATTTGTATGATATCAAGGAATCTTCCTATACTGTAGATGAAGAGAAAAATGACACCCCAAAGGTAAAGATCCATAAAACACATATGCTGGAGACAAAAGGGGTCACAAGAGAAAAATTTAAAGATTTTTCAGGAAAAAATATTTTGATAGTCGAAGATAATCTTATCAATCAAAAAGTACTTACTACATTATTACATCTTTCAGGTATGCATATTACCATTGCTAATAATGGTCAGGAGGCGGTTGATATTGTCAAAGAGAGTAAGATAGAATTTGATATCGTATTGATGGATATCAATATGCCTATTATGGATGGATATACGGCAACACAAATGATCCGTCTTGACAGTAAATATGATATGTTGCCTATTGTTGCCTTTACCGCCTTGGTGTTAGACAGTGAAATCCAAAAAATGTTCCAAGCAGGTATTAATGCATTTTTATCTAAACCGTTGAATATAGGAAAACTCTATACAGCATTGGCAATGTACCTCACTTATGAACCAGTCAAGAAAACAATTAAAAAGATCACTCATCCCAAGAAGGTCATCTCATATAAAGGTATCAATATTGATAAAGGTATTAAACATTCAAATAACAGTGAAACTTTGTATCTTGAAGTCCTTAAAGAGTTTTCGGAGGCTTATGGTACAAGCGATGATATTTTTGTAAAACTCATACGAGAACAACGTTTTGAACAAGCCAAGATGTTATGTTTGGATATGAGAGGACTGACGGGGTCTATAGGTGCAGAAGATATGCATCACCTTGTGACAGATATACTGCAACAGTTATTGTATAAAAAATATGACTTGCTTGTTAATTATAAAGAGAAATATATCTTTGAGATACAAACACTCAATAAATCGATCACTAAATATATCGAAGCCGCTGCATAAGTGTTAACGTATCTCTGCGATAAACGCATCTTTTTGTATGGTCTTTTTTACTTTTTTCAAAAGTATCACAGCATCAGACCTTTGTTTATAAGGTCCTATAAGTAGTTTTGAGATCTGCTTGCCGTTGATAGGAAACTCAATGATATGATAGTGATATCCTGCCCGCGTGATCTTATAGAGCAGGGCTTCTTTTGGTTTTCCTGTAAAAGAACCCACTTGAACATAGAAGTTACCCAATGTATTCTTTTTGGAGACTCTAAGAGACGTTTTTGCTGCTGTGACAGGTGTTGATTTGATCTTAATATTTTCTTTTGTTTCCCATGGTTTTTGTTTATCATTTCTCGCGATTTTTGTCTGACTTTCAGGTAGGTATCTTCGACAGATGCGTAATCTTTTTTTGTAATAGGTTGAAGTGTTAAGATTGGAATAAACAATTTCATATTTGGTTGTACTTGCGTGAGTAAACCAACCGTTACCAAGATACATACCCACATGAGTGATGCGACCTCTTCGTCGTAGTTCGGTATCAAAGAAAATGAGATCACCATAGATCAACTCATTCATCTTGATCTCTTTCCCATTTTTAGCCTGTTCTCTTGCCACACGGGGAATCTCAATACCCATACTTCCATACATATAGTAAGTGAATCCGGAACAGTCAAAGTTATTTGGTCCTTCTTCTGCCCATACATAGGGTTGACCTTGAAGCTTTTTTACCATTTTATCAAGACTCTTTGTACTTGGATCATATTTTACAGCAGGCTTTATAATGGCATAATTTGGATTTGAAGGATGATGCGGTGGCTTACATCCATGGATAAACAGTGTCCCAAGGGTTAATACAGTGACAATATTTGCAGTCGTATTGAATGGTAACATTCTAGCTAGGCACAGCTTTTTTAGGTAATTTCATACCTGTTTTCCAAGGTGATGTATGGCGTAAAGTAGTAGTTGGCATTTCCCTAAGAGGTACATCACAATTCATATACTTCGCGCGTTCATCTTCACTGAGGTAACGTTTACATACTTTCATTCTTTTGCGATAAACAGGTTCTTTTTTAAAGTGAGAAATGGTCACCTTTCTTTGTTTAGAGCTGGCATGTGCAAACCAACCGTCACCAAGATACATACCCACATGATTGATACGCTTACTTCTTTTGTTGGTAGAACCAAAGAAGATGAGATCTCCATAATGAAGATTTTTAAATTTTACATTTTTACCCACTTTTGCCTGTTCTCTTGCTACACGGGGAATATCTATGCCCATTGACCCGTAAATGTTATAGGTGAGTCCGGAACAGTCAAAGGCATGAGGTCCTTCTTCCGCCCATACATAAGGTTTTCCAAGGTAAGAACTCAACAGTTCTTGGATATTTTTTCTGTTTGGCTTACAGGTTTTTTTAGGTTTGATGATGTCATAATTTGGATAGCTGTAGGGTTTTGGATCGCCACATCCTGTGAAGAAAAACAGGGTTGATATGAAGTATAAAATATATCTCAAGATACACCTTTTTAAAGTATGAGCATTGCGTCACCATAAGAAAAAAACCTATATTCTTTCTCTATGGCCTCTTTATATAAGTGTAACGTTTTTTCTCTTCCAATGAAAGCGCTGACAAGCATAATAAGTGTACTTTTAGGTAAATGGAAATTTGTGAGTAAATGGGTGACTCTTTGGGGTGGATTGTTTGGATTTAAAAAGAGATCACATTCTCCTTGTGTTTTGCCTGTTCTTACATAATATTCAAGTGTTCTTGTTACCGTTGTGCCTATGGCTAAAAGAGGGGTGTCACTGTCTAATATTTTGGCAGATGTTTCAGGAATATCAAAATATTCAGAGTGCATAGGATGATCTAGGATCTCCTCTGCTTCAACAGGTTTAAATGTTCCTGCACCGACATGCAGTGTTACCTTATGTGTTTTGTGTCTGTGTTGCAATGCTTCAAAAAGTTCAGGTGTGAAGTGCAAAGATGCAGTAGGTGCAGCCACAGCACCGGCATTTTTGGCAAAGAGTGTCTGGTAATCTGTTTCATCTTCTTTATTGTCTTCTCTTTGCATATAAGGGGGTAAAGGGATGTGCCCGATGGTATCTAAAAGAAGGACGAGGTCTTCAAAACGTATCTCTTTACCTTTATGCGCAAAGGTAACAATACGTGATCCGTCATCATTTAAGCTTGTAACGGTTGCTATAAGATCATTGTCAAATAAGAGTTCTGTTCCTATTTTGACCTTGCCTCTGATGAGTGCAAGATAGTGGTGTGCATCGAGAGGTTTGTTAAAAAGAAGTTCTACTTTTCTTCCGGCATTTTGGTCTACGGATCTTTTATGTCCAAAAATACGTGCTTTGATAACACGGGTATCATTGAGGAAAATATCACATTCTTTGGGTATAAACTTTAAGAGATGTTCAAAGGTAGTGTGGGTAACGGTATCTGTTTTTCTGTCATAGACTAAAAGTTTAGCCTGGTCTCTGGGATGGACTGGCGTGGTTGCTATGAACCCCTCAGGGAGTGCATAGTCGTAATTTTTAGTGAGTAGCTCAGGATTCATAGAAGAGATCAGTTTGAATCTTTATTTTCTTCTTCGTCAACTGTTTCGTCTTCATCTTCATCATCATCTTCTTCTTTATGCGGATTCACTGCACGTACGATGAGGATAGAAGCACCATAGAGTAAAATAAGCGGTGCTGCCATAAGAAGTTGTGTCAGTACATCCGGTGGTGTCAAAAGTGCAGCAACAACAAAGATGATGAGAACAGCATACTTGAAAAAATCTTTAAGTGTTTTGTCCGTGACAAGTCCAAGAAGGGCTAAGAAGTAAGCAAAGACAGGAAGTTCAAAAGCAATACCAAACCCCATCATGATCTTGGTAAAGAAGCCAACATAGTCTTCGATATTGATCAGAGGAGTATAGAGAAAAGAACCAAAGGTAATAAGGAACTGAAATCCAAAGGGCGTAACCACATAGTAGGCAAACAAAACACCTACAGCGAACATGATTGTACCGCCTGCAACAAAAGGAATAACCATTTTTTTCTCATTGCTATATAAGCCTGGAGCGACAAAGAGCCAGAGTTGATATAAGATAAAAGGAAGCGCAGCTAAGAGTCCTGCAAAGAATGAAACTTTGAGGGCAACAAAAAAAGCACCACCCACTTGATGCGTTGTGACCATACCGTCAGCCGCTTTTTGCGAGAGGTGTGCCACTTGTTCCAATGCTTCATTAAGCGGTGCAGTGATCCACTCCAATAGGATCTCATGAAATATAAAGGCGATGATAAAACCGATAAATATGGAGAGAACAGAAAGTCCCAGTCTTTTTCGTAACTCAACAAGATGAGGTCTAAGTTCACTAAACATTATGCATCATCTTTGGGTGTGTCTGTTTTTTCATCACTCTCTTCTTCTTTGTTTTTTTCTTTTGGTTTTTTCTTAAACGTGACTACGTCATTTTGGGGTTCAACCTGTGTAGCAAGTGGTTCTTCTTCTTTTTCTACTTCTTTTTTCTTTTTTTCTTTAGGCTGTTTTGCGAGTTTTTTAGATGATTTTGTTGAGATTTCATCATCATAAGAGACATCATCAAAATCATCAAAGTCAATATTTTTAAAATTTTTCAGTTCTGAGGTAGCATCATCAAGTTGTTTTTTGTAACTTAAGGCTTCATCCTTAAGGTCTGCAACTTTCAGCTCTTCTTCAAGAGAACTTTTTGCATCCCCAACAGTCTTCTTAACACTTTTGATAAACTTGGCGATCTCCACCATGGTTTGAGGTAGTTTATCCGGTCCCAAAAAGAGTATAGCGATAATAGAAATGAGAATTAACTCAGTAAAGCCGATGCCAAACATAGTGTACCTTATATTTTTAATTGTTGTATTTTAGCAAATTATCCTAAAATGTAGAGTAGTAGTGATTTATCATAGGATAAATACTATCTTGACATCTTTTTATACCTTTGTTATAATATGGTTAAAAGTGCAGGAGTATTATTATGGTATTAAGTAACCAAGAGAAGTCACCTGTGGAAAAAGTAACAGTAGTATTACCTCAAATATTAAAAGATGAAGTTGTGCAACTAAAAGAGACACTTCATATCTCCATGAACTCTATTTATCAAATAGCTATAGCTGAGTATGTAGCAAAAAAGAAGAGAGAGCAGCTTCGAAAAGAAGCGACTTTGATGCTAGAGGAATACCAACAAAACAAAGAGTTGCAAGAACTTATAGAATTTGAAGAAGATATAAATGACTACTAGAGATATTTACTTAGTGGACTTAAATCCAACTAAAGGTGCAGAAACAAAAAAAGCAAGACCTTGTATTATCGTCAGTAACGATGATGTTGGCATTTTACCCTTAAAGGTCGTAGTTCCACTAATAGGGCATAAAGATATCCATAACAATAAAAGTTGGCTCATACCCATAGACGTTACACTTGAAAATGGTTTAGCTAAAAAATCAACAGCAGATGCACTTAACATTCGTTCTGTATCTGATACACGCATTATCAAAAGGATAGGTGTATTGGATGAAGAAACCTACTTGAGACTTCTTCATGCGATGAAGATAGTTTTAAATATGGTTTAAGGTTGTTAAAAATGGGTTTAAACTTAAACGTTCGTTCTGGTCGAGTTTTGGTGATTAACATAATGGGCATTCTTTGAAAAACTATTTACAGCTACAGTGAATATTTTGTGCCCACAGAAAACGTTATAAAATTATATATTTTATAAGGTTTTGAAATCCAATGTTTTCTAGTCATTTATGTTTAACTATTCTTATATAGGACACAAACATTAAACAGGAAAACCCCGTATATAAGGGCTTGATAATTTGGTTTAAGGTTGGTTAAAATGTATAGTCCCTTTCTAGAAGTTTATATAATGAAGCTCTCGACCCAAGGGTGCGAGGTATCTTCATAGCTCCAAATTTAATTGCCTTTCATACATTTTAATATACTGAACATAATTAGATAAATTTTGGTTATGAAAAGGTTAATAAGAGGAATTTAAACTTTAAATTCCCACAAAAACTGTGGGAATAATACTAAGTTACAACTTAGCTAAACTGTGAGTACCCAAACAGATTCAGTTCCGTCATTTTCTACCTTCAGGTCACCATTGTCTTCTATACTTATTAAAGTATGAAAATCAGTTTCTTCCAGTACTAATACTCCATCTTTAATTTCATAGGGTATTGAATCTACCTCTCCTTCAACATTTACTACTGTTTCAGTGAATGTAACTATACTTACATCTCCATCATTGATTGTGTATGTCTTTCCGACTAATAAATCAGATGTGAATGTAGGGGGTGGGGCTGTAGGATTATCATCTGTAAGTACCCAAACAGATTCTACTCCATCATTTTGTACATGTAGATCACCATTTTCATCTATGCTTATCAAGGTATGCAACTCATCACCATCTAGTACCAATACGCCATCTTCATTAATGACATATGATAGTGTTTCTAATGTTTCTCCGTCTTCTTCAATAGTTACATCTGTTTCGGTGAATGTAACAGTAGTTACAACCCCTTCATCAGTTTCTGTATATGTTTTTCCAACTAAGAGATCAGATGTAAATTTAGGATCTGAAGTTGTTGGGTTATCTACTATATCATCTACTATATCATTTATAACACTATCTGAGCTACTACAAGCTACTAAAAATAGTATCGCTATAAATGGGGTAATCATTCTTATTAACTTTTTCATAATATCCTCCTTAAATAAAGATATTTTTCTTTAAAAAATCAGATGACTTACTTGCCACCACCTAAAAGTAGGATTGGCTTGAAATATATAAGCCAACCGTGTCTAACTAGGTAACCTGACTATCTCTGAGAGACTCTAGGTTTTCCGTCGCTTTCTTGCGAAAGGTTTGGCATTTTCTAATTGATATAGAAGTGAATACAGATTAAAATATCTATATTCACTTATCCACATAATATAAGTATATATATTAAAATAACTTTAAATTAATTAAATATATTTTATTTAGATAGGATTTTAAAACCTTATAATCTAACATATTTTATAACGTTAGTCGCTGTAGCGATATGTAGAGACCCATTTTTTCAACCCTCATATAGAAAACGTTATAAAATGTTCTATATAGGCATATTTTATAAGGAAAAGCTACTAGGTTAACATAACGCTTATTCTATCAAAAGTTTGAAAGATATTTCAGAAGGAATTTAAGAGTTCTGTTACAGAAAAAACAGATGTTAGCATAAAATATACAAAGCAAGTTCATCACTCAAAAAGAAATTATCATTGTAATAGTGTGTTTCAATGGAAAGAAGTTTCTTTTCTTCACAAAGAATATTGGCTTTTTTGATCATATTTGGGGAGAGAGAAGACTTTTCAATTCCGATGATACTACGTAATCCCAAAAAGATCTTTTCAGTCAGTAACTCTTCTGTACTGAGGGGTTCCTCTCTAATAAGTAGTGGATCATCAATATAGGCTTCTATGTCAGTTTGAGGATAAAAACGTTTGTTTTTTAGAAAACCAACGGCTCCTGCTCCTGCACCTATGTAGTTCTTAATCTCCCAGTATCCTTTGTTGTGTTTGCTTTGGTAGGTTCCGTAATTTGAGATCTCATAAGCTTTGAATCCTCGTTTTTCTATTTCGTTGGAGACAAAAAAAGCCAAATCTTCATTTTCCTGTTTTACTTCTGGTGTGGCAGTAAATTTAGTACCGTCTTCAATGGTCAGTTCATAAGCAGAAATGTGATCTATAGGTAAAGAAAAAGCCTTTTCTATATCGTTTAAAAGTAGGGCTTTGTTGTCTCCTTTATAATTATAGATCAAATCTAAAGAGAGATGTGTAAACCCAAGTGACTTTGCATGAAGTATGGCATCTTTCGCCTGCTGTGGGTTGTGTGCTCTATTGAGTGCTTTGAGTTTGTCAACATTGAAACTCTGTACACCAAAACTGACACGGTTCACACCCAGCTTTCTCATTCCTGTCAGCCACTCTTTTGTCGCAGAGTTTGGGTTTGCTTCGGTGGTGATCTCTGCACCTTTTTGTAAATACGGTTTCAAGAGTGCAAAGATTGGGGCATAAAGTTCCGGTGCAACAGTGGAAGGTGTGCCTCCCCCGATAAAAAGTGTTTCTATACTGTTATTTTTTGCAGCAAAACGTTCAAGTTCAAAGGAGAGTTGTTTGTAAAGTGCTTTCATGTAGTTATCACGTGTATCAAATTTGTCAACATAGGTATTGAAGCTGCAATAATGACATTTTGAATCGCAATAGGGGATGTGAATATAGACTAACACATTAAACGCCTTATAATTGTATTTTTGATAAAATCATATCAGAAAAGAAGCAACTTCTGTTGAAGCGCTTTATTTGAAATTTAATATAAGAATTGACATTATGCAAAGACAAAAGACATATCGTCCAAATGTCGCAGCTGTCATACTTTCTTCCAAATATCCTGATAAGTGTGAGTTTTTTGTCGCACACCGAAGTGATATAAAAAATGCATGGCAATTCCCTCAAGGTGGGATAGATGAGGGTGAAACACCCCGAGAAGCTTTAAAAAGAGAATTGTTAGAAGAAATAGGCTGTGATAAAGTTGAGGTTTTAGGAGAATTTCCTGAATGGATCTCGTATGATTTTCCAAAAGTCTCGCGAGGTAAAACGTATCCTTTTGATGGACAGACCCAAAAATACTTTTTGGTACGTCTTAAAGATGGGGCAGAGATAAATTTAGAGGCATATCATATTCCAGAGTTTGAAGAGTATGAGTTTGTTGAGTATGAAGATTTATTTAGAAAAGTAACCTATTTTAAACGAAAAGTATATCGTAGGGTAATTGATTATTTTATAAAAGAAGGTCTAATATAGATGTTAGTTGTACACAAGTATGGCGGTACAAGTGTTGGTGATGTAGAGCGAATAGAAAACGTGACCAACCGTGTGGCAAAAGCGAGAGAAGCAGGAGATGATATTGTTGTTGTTGTCTCGGCGATGAGTGGTGAAACAAATAAACTCATAGGGTTTGCAGAACATTTCACCAAAGAACCTGCAAAAAAAGAGATGGATATGCTACTCTCTTCAGGCGAAAGAGTGACGGCTGCATTATTATCTATTGCTCTGCAAGCTAGAGGGTATGATGCTGTAGCGATGACAGGACGAGGGGCAGGTATTGTGACGACTGATACACATACGTATGCACGTATTAAGTCTATTGATCCTGCTTCAATAAAGAATGCGATCAAAGCAGGTAATATTGTTATAGTAGCAGGATTCCAAGGTGTCAACAAAGATGGTTCAGTTACAACATTGGGACGCGGAGGATCAGACCTTTCTGCAGTAGCTTTGGCTGCTGCGATCAATGCAGATCAATGTGAAATATATTCAGATGTTGATGGTATTTACACCACTGACCCACGTGTAGAACCTAATGCAAAGAAACTTGACAGTATCTCTTATGATGAAATGTTGGAATTGTCGTCTTTGGGTGCAAAGGTATTGCAGAGTCGTTCTGTTGAATTGGCAAAAAAATTGAATGTTAAACTCTATGCAAAAAGTAGTTTTTCGGATAATGTAGGTACGCTTATTACAAAGGAGAGCGATAATATGGAAGAAGTTTTAGTATCGGGTGTAGTCCTTGACAAAAACCAGGCAAGAGTCACACTCAGAGGTGTCTCAGACAGACCTGGTATTGCAGCAGAGATCTTTACAATGTTGGCGGAAGCGAATATCAATGTCGATATGATCATCCAAAATATGGGTACGGACGGTTCAACAAACCTTGGTTTTACAGTAGCACATTCTGAACATGAAAATGCAAAAAAATTGATGGCAAGCTTTGATCATGACATCGAAGGTATGGACTTTGATGAGCATGTTTGTAAAGTGTCTGTTGTGGGTGTGGGGATGAAGTCTCACTCAGGTGTGGCAGCGACAGCTTTTACCGTACTTGCTGATTCCAATATCAACATACAAATGATCTCAACTTCTGAGATAAAAGTCTCTATGGTCATAGATGAAAAGTATGGAGAACTTGCTATACGATCACTCCATGAAGCTTATGAGTTAGATAAATAATATTATGCAGCAATTGCTTAAATGGACACTCGAAACAATACGTGAAGATGAGTCCTGCTTCTCCTGGATGGAAGAGTACCGGTATGAGTGGGCACCTTTGGTTAAAAGTGCTGTTGATCAGATCCTTGAGGGGAAAACGGTACTGATCTTAACGGATCCATCACATGAATGGTTCTCTAAATATATTGTGAGCACTATCAATGATCTAAATAAAAACAGACCGCTGCTTCCTGCCTACTCTTTACGCAGCTGTTTCCCTGATCTCCAAGGCATGAAATCGACACAGGATATACAACTTCTTGAAGATATGCTTGAGATCTCTTACCCTAACGGATATTTTATTTGGTATATTGGCAAAGGTGATCATAGTTGTACCAAACTTGTGTATAGAAATGAAAATAGTTTTTTATGGATCATGGATGAAGAGGTACAGGATAGTTTTGCGTTTCGAAGTGCAGACCCTTTACTTGATATAAAACTGTTACAGTTATACAAGCTTTTTGATGCTACACTTTCTGCCGCACTCTTTGGGGATCTAGACTTAGAATCATGACACTCACATCTCAGGTTCTCATTACATCACAGCTTGAAAATACTCTTTTAGAGCTTGAAACTCTGCGTAAAGATGAACAGATTATAGAGATATACTCTAAGAGCTTTGCAACAAAATTGATGCAAGGTAAGGAAGAAGAATTGAGTAATCCTAAAGTTCATAGAATTGCAGGAGAAAAACAATCATTTACACTTGCTGATGCAAAAGTAGTTATATCTAAAGCTTACCTGGCAAGTGAAGAAAAAATGGTTATTATTTTGGTAGCTGATCATTTTTCAACGTATGTACAAAATTCACTTTTGAAAGTGATAGAAGAACCACCTAAAAATAAAATATTTATTTTTTTAACGGAGAGTAAATCTGCAATATTACCTACCATTAAATCACGTTTGCCTATTTCTATATTGAGTGAAGTGAAAGAAGAAAAAGAATTGGGTTTAGACATGAAGTACTTGTCTTTGGAGAGTGTGTATGAATTTACCCAAATACATGAACGTACGGATGCAAAGGCTATGAAATTACTGATAGAAGAGATATCTAAAGAAGCAATCCGTTCAGAAGGTTATGACTTGGATGAAAAAACGCTTTCTTTGTTTTCAAATACGTTTATTGCCTTAGATGTAGGGTCACCACCTTCGTTTGTTTTAAATACCCTACTCTTAAAACTGTTGGCACGCAAAAAACGATAAAGTTAAAAACGGTAAAATAGCATATGAATATGTATAAACTCGGAAACATGGCCGATAAAAAAGAAGTCCTCAAAGCACTTGATGTAGAGAGTGGCGGTGTGAGTATTATGGCAAAGAAGATGGAACTGCTTTATTTCTTCATTAAAGACCTTAAAACACCTGCAGCGAATATACTGAAACAAGATGCTTTAAGTATCGGTGCAGAGCTTGCAGTACCTGGCGGTGTCATACTCTGCGAAAAACCTACTTATGACTGTATACTCATTGGTACACGTAAACACATGGAAGTGCTTTCTAAAAAAGAGTTGGCGCAACCTTTTGGACTTAAAAGCGTTGCTGCCCAGTTAAAAAAACTTCTCTCTACAAAAACATATCCTACCCAAATCATGGGTGTGATAAATGCCAATGATGACAGTTTTTTTGAAGGCAGCAGGTTTATAGCCAAAGATGCCATCAGTCAAATAAAAAAGATGATAGATGAGGGTGCAAAACTCATAGATATCGGTGCAGTATCATCTCGTCCGGGAGCTGATATGGTCAGTGCAGAAGAAGAGTTGGGACGTATCAAGCCTATTTGTGACATTATCGTCTCTGAAAAGCTGTATGAGCAAGTGACATTTTCTATAGACAGCTATACGCCTTTAGTTGTGGAGTATGCATTGAGATCCGGGTTTACCTTGATCAATGATATCACAGGGGCAAGTGATGAATCCCTTATCAAACTGGCGCTGAAGTATGAAGCAAAACTTTGTATTATGCATATGCAAGGCACACCGCAAACAATGCAGAAAGATCCACATTATGATGATGTCATGGTTGCAGTGAGTGATTTTTTTGAAGAACGTATCGCCAAATGTGAAGCGCTAGGTCTGAGTAGAGAAAACATTATTCTAGATGTAGGCATAGGTTTTGGTAAAACATTGGAACATAATATTACGCTCATTAAAAATATGGCTCATTTTAAAGTGTTTGGTTGCGAAGTACTGGTAGGTGCGAGTAGAAAATCTATGATAGATAAAATTATATCGTCCAAGACGGAAGAGCGTCTCCCCGGAACATTGACAATCCATTTAAAAGCTGTAGAAAATGGAGCTAACATTATTCGTTGTCATGATGTAGCTGAACATACGCAGGCACTTAAAGTCTTGAATGCATTACGTTAAAAGAGTGATGCGATTTATCTTTTTT
>Ga0164313_10001829_pt1 | contig 19051 bp, 16 predicted proteins | sample GuaBasSedimGuay4_FD_113735 | JGI IMG/M metagenome (GOLD analysis project Ga0164313, IMG submission 113735) | Subseafloor sediment microbial communities from Guaymas Basin, Gulf of California, Mexico - Guay4, Core 4569-4, 0-3 cm | ecosystem: Environmental > Aquatic > Marine > Hydrothermal vents... | reverse complement strand
TTGTCGGGGAAAAGATAGTTTTATCTTATTGTACGAAACCATTGATTCGCGTTGGGAACCATTTACATTCAGGTACATGAAATCAACAGATCTAAAAAACTGGGAAGAGATTCCTGGCGCCGTTTATGGAGGCGAGAAATATGTTGGAGGCCCTGCTTTGTACTATGAAGGTGGTTGGTATTATACCCTCTACCTTGAGTCTATCAAGGGGGGATATGAAACCCGTATAACCCGTTCCAGAGATTTAATCGAGTGGAAAGATGCCCCGATAGACAGACCGTTTATTACTTTTGATCCTACACATAAAAATATTCCCTTAATCAATCCGACAATTGGTGAAAAAAATGTATCTGATGTGGAGTTATGCTATTTTAACAACGAGACCCTTCTTTACTTCACAGGTAGCGATCAAACTACTGCCGGTGACTTACAATGGGCTACTTTCGACGGAACGCCAGAAAGATTATTTGAATACTTTTATAAGGATATTGATCGACAATCAACCATTCCTCCACAGCATCAGGGCGATTGGATCCCCATACTAAGTACTTCTAAAGAACAACCAGAGACTCACATACAATGGATATCGAAGGTAAGTGATAAACCTACTCCCGAACAACTTGCTTTTCAAGAAAGACAATTGGGTGCATTCATCCATTTTGGTCCGGCTTCTTATATCCAATCGGATATGATGTCAGTGCCGGCTGCCGATATTTTTAATCCTTCAAAATTGAATGTTGAGCAATGGGTAAAAACCGCCAAATCATTTGGGGCAAAACATATAGTACTTACTGTTAAGCATCACAATGGTTATTGCTTATGGCCTACTGAAACAACTGATTATTCTGTTAAGGCTTCTCCCTGGAAAACCGGTAATGGTGATATAGTAGCTGAATTTGTAGAAGCTTGCCGTAAATATGATATGGAAATAGGCTTGTATGTTTCGGCAGGTGATAAATATTTTGGTTGTACCAGTACACCTGATCCGCAGGGGCAAAGAAAGCTTGTTGGAGATATTCATAAATATTTTCCGGTTTTTATGGAACAACTGAGAGAACTCCTGGTGAACTATGGAGAGATTTCTTACCTCTGGTTTGACGGCGCATATGATCCTTTTGGATGGGATGTAATGGATCCTAATACCATGCAGAAATTTGGGACGGCTTACGGTGATGCTATCCGGTCAATGGTAAAGAATCTGCAACCAAATGCTATTGTCATGGGAGGAACAAGGCCGGATGTACGATGGTCGGGTAGTGAACAGGGTTGGGCTTCTTATCCACTGTGGAATATTGTGAAGCCCGGGATGGGACTGGAAAATTGGGTAGGGCCCCAAAATGCTGGTTGGTTGCCTGCAGAGGCCAACCTTCATACCAGGGATACTTGGTTCTGGTCACCCGAATCGGACAAAACACTAAGAGATATTGACTTTATGATGAAGGTATATATTGAATCAATAGGGCGAGGAGCCAATCTACTAATCAATATGACTCCGGACACCAGTGGATTGATTCCAGAAATTGAAGTACAACGCCTGGGCGAATTGGGTAATAAAATATATGAATTATTTTCAGCTCCTTTAGGCCTTATTAATCAAAAACAGGTGTATGACACACTTACTTTACAAATTTCCAAAAAAGGTAAAATAGGCTTGATTGAAATTGAAGAGGATATCAGTAATGGGCAGCACATAAAACATTATGTCGTTGAAGCTTATATTTCTGATCAATGGACAATGATTGCATCTGGTTCAAGTATAGGAAGGAAGCGTCTGCATATTATTGAACCTGTAGAAACCAACCAGGTCAATTTAATATTGATTGGTGATAGGGAGAATATGGTTGTGAAGAAATTTGCAGTTTATGCTAACCTGGATTAAAAAAAAATAATTATAAATAAACAATTAAAATATATCCTTTAAGCTCTACTGATGTTCCTTTATTCAATTTCGAACAGCCAGAAAAAATGAAGAGAGCAGAGAGTTTCTGAGATTTTTAGATGGGCGCTCATTTAAGGCATACGCCTCATTTTTCTTGAATTTATCCAATATTCTAAGTTGGCGTAACCATTATCAACAGATATTGAATAATCACCCTAAAGTGTCTCATGTAATACAGTATTATGTGGAAAAATTGTTACTTTAGAATTCAAAAATCAATTAGTACGTTTACATTGCCTATTTTGGAAAGTATAAGTAATAATTTAATAATTTCGGTTGCCATCAACTTATTTTCCAATGATGAATCCAGCTTCAATTGAAAAGCACCTCTCTGCAATAGATAAACTTCTAAATTCTCTCAATACAAGTGAAACGGATGTCAAAAGACACTTGAGGTTTGTGACTACCTTTCCAATCTTTCTTTTCAAAATACCTGCCGAAACTTATGTTTATAGACCCACTCGTCCTCGTTCGGAAACGAGGACGAGTAGGGAATCTCTCAATTCACCCGGCTCTTATCATGCAATCAAATCAGGTCAATTTATAACCTAATGTCCAGTGATAAAATTAATTTGGATAAGAACTGCATACCTGCCTCAACCATCAGATGGCCTTGAAATCGCATCTGTTTTCAGTGGCACAATATCACCGGTATATCCATATATAAAAAATTGCCTAAATAGTAGTAAATTCAAGGGCTGTAACCCGCTTCAACTGCATCGTAAATTGAAAGATTGGAGTTTCGCAATCGGCTACTATTCCAATACAGGCGCGTTGGTGGTAATTGGATATAAAAAGTGGAAATCATTCTACATTATAATATTTTCAACTTAGAATTGTAAATTATAAAATACAAATACAATGAAACAAACAACAACATTAGGACACAGTACACTCAACGTTAACCGAATTGGCCTTGGCTGTATGGGCATGTCAGAATTTTATGGATCTTTTAATGAGGAAGAATCTATTAGAACCCTACATAAAGCTATTGACCTGGGGATCAATTTTTTCGACACAGCGGATATGTACGGTAGCGGAGCAAATGAACAATTATTAGGGAAAGCCTTTAAAGGCCGTTGGGATAACATTGTTTTGGCAACCAAATTTGCCGTTATGCGTGGGCCCAATGGAGAATTTCTTGGATTCAACGGAAAACCAGAATATATACGGAAAGCTTGCGACCAAAGTCTCCAGAATTTAGGGGTTGAAACCATTGATTTGTATTACATGCATCGACAAGATCCCGAAGTGGAAATTGAAGAAATTGTTGGTGCAATGGCTGATCTGGTCAAGCAAGGAAAGGTTAAATATCTCGGTCTTTCTGAAGTTGAACCTGAAACTCTTCGTCGTGCTCACGCTATTCATCCCATCACAGCCCTTCAAACAGAATATTCTTTATGGAGTCGTGAACCAGAACAAGAGCTTTTTGATGTTTGTAAAGAGCTAGGTGTCACCTTTGTGGCATACAGTCCTATAGGACGAGGGTTCTTGACCGGAGCGATTAAAAGTCGTGCTGATTTAGAACCAGGAGATTTTCGGCTCGGTAATCCTCGCTTTACGGAGGAAGCTATTAGAGAAAATCTTAAGTTTGTTGAGGTTGTCGATCATATTGCTCAAAGTAAAGGAGTGTCCAAAGCACAAGTAGCCCTTGCCTGGGTACTGAGTCAAAACGATGAAATCACAACTATTCCAGGCACAAGAAAAGTTCAACGTCTTGAAGAGAATTTCGGTGCGCTTAATGTGAAATTAACCCAAACAGATCTGGCCTTCATTGAAGAATCTATGCCTTCAAAAACAGTTGGCGAACGGTACTAGTAGAAATATAATAATAGCTGAATTATTCATGGAAAAATAAGAAAGATAAAAGGAGAAACGAAAAAATGAAACCTGGAAAATATACTCATTTGAGTATCATTGGAAATATGCCAATTGTAGTTTAGAAAACTACCGACACTAATCCCCATTTGCATCAAGGACTTAATGGCTTTGGGATTTATTTCCGTTTGTATTTAAATAATCTTCTTTGCATTTCAAATGCTAAAACCAGTTCGTCCTCGTTCGGAAACGAGAACGAGTAGGGACGAAATATTTTTGCATAGGCACAGAACCGTATCCCGATATTCGGGGAGTCTCTTGACGGATACGGCTCATATTATGCAATCACTTATTTTTCTTTGATTAGTTGATAACCTAAAGCCCGGTTATAAAATAAATTAGGATATCTGTATCTGCCCCATACTTGTAACCGGAAAATAACAATATACAGTTTTTCGTAAATAAGAATATTTTTGAATCGATTTTTTATTACAGATGGCATCTAAACAAGAAGTAGAAACATACTTAAAGGAGTTAAAGGTAGAGGATTATTCACAAGGCCCTTTAGACGAAAAGATGCACGGCATATTACCTATGTGGGTATTTGGCAAACAGGTAAAAAAGAAAGAAGTGTATATTAAAGTGAGTATGGGTGTAGAAAACAGTGGAGCAGTCTGCATATCGTTTCATATTGCCAACACCCCATGAATTATCCATTAAAAAAGTGAACATCATGAAAAGTCCATTTACAGGTAAAGAAATGAGCATTGTAAAAGAATGGCGAACCATGAGTTTTCGCAAAGACGAATTCAAGGTGTTGTTTCATTCGTATAAATGCGAAGATACAGGTGAACAATTTGAGGATGATGCATTTGCCCAGTTAAATTATAATCAATTGGTAAATCAATACAGGGTAAAATACAGCATACCTTTTCCTGAACAAATTATTGCTATTCGCAAGAAATATGGTCTCTCAGCTACAAAAATGTCGGAAATATTGGGGTTTGGAGTAAATGTGTATCGTCAGTATGAAAGCGGCGAAGTGCCTAATCAATCAAATGCCAAATTAATTCAGTTGGCAGGAAACCCTCATGAATTTAAAAAACTGGTTGATTTATGTACAGCTCTTGACCAAAAGTTTATTGAAAAAACAAATCGTACAATTGAAAATTTATTGGAAGAACAAAAGAAGCATAAATTTGAAAAACAGTTGGGAAACTACTTTTTTGGGACATGCTTGCCTAACTCGTTAACAGGTTTTAAAACTCCAAGCTTTGAGAAATTTTCAGAGATGGTGGTGTTCTTTATAGAAAAGCTACAGCCTTGGAAAACCAACCTTAATAAGTTGTTGTTTTATGCCGATTTCGTAATGCATCAACACACAGGATTTTCAATGAGCGGGGTTCAGTATCGTGCAATCCCAATGGGGCCTGTACCAAACAACTTCAATAGCATATTTGAATATTTTGTAAATAGAAATGAAATTGATATTTATTATACAAACTTTACCGATGGTGGTACAGGAGAACAATTTAAACCAAAACAAAACAAAATGTTTAATTCAGAATTATTCAATGAGACGGAATTGGAAATATTGAATGACGTTGCCGACAGGTTTAAAAATACATCTACAAACGATATAATTGAAATCAGTCATAAAGAAAAAGCCTGGATTGATAATATTGCAGATAAAAAACTGATTGATTACAGTTATAGCTTTGAATTGAATTAGCTCGCCCTGAGGCTTTATTCGACAACCATAGCTTTCGCGAAGACAGTGGCATAGTGACTACAGCTTTTACTATGCAGTCATTTTTTTTATAGCCTTTTAAAATGCCCACGGAATGTAGGCCCATCGTTGGACACGATCCTAAAAAACCGAATTATTCACCCCACCATCAATTTCTACTTCCTGCTTCCTTTTCTCTTTACCCTTTGCTATATTGTGTATAAATATTTTATACAACACTAAACTGTTGGGTGGCAATTAAATAACAAACATATTTAAGACAAAATAATTACATTATACCAAATAATAATGACACTTCTACTTTTCTATTTATTTCTTGCATTAATTGTTTCATTTCTTTGTTCGATAATGGAAGCTGTGTTGCTTTCTACTACGCTTTCTTACTTGACGGTAAAAGAAAAAAATGGAAATCGTTCTGCAAAAATATTTATAAAGCTAAAACAAAATATTGACAGACCTTTGTCCGCCATATTATCCTTAAATACAATCGCACATACGATTGGAGCGGCGGGTGTTGGAGCACAAGCAACAAAAGTTTTTGGAGATGTTTATTTTGGAATTGTATCAGCAGTCCTTACAATTTTAATTCTCGTTCTATCGGAGATAATCCCGAAAACGATTGGCGCAAGGTATTGGAGAGAATTAGCAATGATTTCGGCGCATGCTATTAGAATTACAATTTTTATTACATATCCTTTAGTAATAATATTTCCATATATAACAAATTTTTTATCGAAGAAACAAAATGAACGAACCGCAAGCAGAGAAGAGATTTCAGCATTAGCAAATATTGGTGCCGAAGAAGGAATATTTGGCGAAAAAGAAAATTTAATTATTCAAAATCTAATTCGACTTAAAAGTATTAGAGTATCTGAAATAATGACTCCAAGAGTTGTAGTTACGGTTGCAGATGAGAATATGACTTTAAAAGATTTTCTTAAAAACAAAGAGTTTTTGCGTTTTTCACGAATACCAATTTATTCAGAGAACACTGAAAATATAACTGATTATGTTTTTCGAGAAACTGTTTTCGAGAAACTTGCTGAAGACCAAGTAGAGCTTAAACTAAAAGACATTAAACGAGAAATTATAGTAGTACCCAATACAAATCATTTATTCAAAGTATGGGAAATACTTTTAGAGAAAAAAGAGCATATTGCTCTGATTGTCGATGAGTTTGGTGGTATGGACGGGATAGTAACAATGGAAGATATTATTGAAACCCTTCTTGGATTTGAAATAGTAGACGAAAAGGATACTATTACAGATATGCAGCAATATGCTCGGGATAGATGGAATATGAGACAGAAAAAATATAATTTATTAGACCAATTTAAGAAGGACAATGAATAAAAACACCACCCAACAATTAAGCTACAATGATGCGAAGTAGTGCTTCAGTTAATTGTAGGGTGTGTGCGTTGGGCTCTTACCTCCGGTAGCAGGGTTTGGTATAATAAGCAGTTAATTGCAAATTATGAAAATTTTATGAGGTTGATAAGTATCCAAATCAGTATTATGGCACAATCCTGATACTCTGTTTTTATAACAAGTCTTCATTTGAATCAGAGAAGGATAATATGACTTCTGACTGGATGAAACGCTGAATGATTAAAACATTATAGTGCAAGATCGGGGGAAATTTATTACACTTATAATTACACCTTTAAACAAAAAAAGGCCAACACATAATGTATAAGCCATTTATTTCTTTATATCGTGAATCTGGAGGGATTAACTTCGTTGATCCCTCAGGCACTTCAGTCCTGCAAATCAAAAATAATCGCTGCCGCAATTAACAGATCAAATTCTCACAAAAAAAAGCGAGCTGTTTTTTTGCTCGCTTTTTGATCTGTCCTATTTTGATTTGATCGTGAACCTGGAGGGATTCGAACCCCCAACCTCCTGATCCGTAGTCAAGTGCACTATCCAGTTATGCTACAGGTCCATGCCTAAGAATAAAATTCTATAGCGGGTGCAAATTTAATCAATCCATATTCGTTATAAAAATAAATTGACACCTATTCATTTTTAAAAAAACACTATCTTTGCGGCATTGGTTAAAAAATCAAAAAAAAGGACAAGAGATAATCAGATGAAAAAAATCATTTTATTTAGCATATCAATAATGATAATGGCCGGTACTGTCATGGGACAGGAGGACAAGATCAAAAACAATAAATCCAAACACAGCACCAAAGTAGTACAGGAACAAGCCGGAAGGCCCGACTTGCCCGGTGATTTTATATTTGAATTTGGGCTGACCTATCTGAGCGATGCGCCGGATAATATGCAAATGAATCTATGGGGCTCTAAAACTATCAATATTTATTACCAATATCCAATCCAGTTTGGAGAATCCAGTTTTTATATTTTTCCAGGTATTGGTATAAGCACACAAAAATATAAATTTAATGAAAATGTAACCCTGGGTTACTCTACAGATGACCTAGGCAATCGTGTTGTTGATATTGTACATCTCGATAGTATTTTTACCAATGCCAGTTACAAAAAATCAAAGATCGGAACAGTCTATACAGATTTCATCTTCGAACTTCGCTGGATCAGTAGGAATAATAATCCCAGGCAAAGTATAAAGGTGGCTGTCGGTGGAAGAATCGGCTATAACATTGACAGCAAAACAAAAGTGAAATACGATCAATACGGTGAGACGAAAAAAACCAAACAAAAAGAAGACTTTGCATTGAGTGAAATACGTTATGGCGTTTACGGCAAGATCGGTTATGCAAGCTTTAATACATATTTCTACTATAGCCTCTCGCCGTTGTTTGAAACAAACAAAGGACCATCAAGAACATCCACCTCAGCACTTGAGTTTGGCCTGTCCCTGACCATTTTCTAACAACAACTTTTACAAAAATATATACAAAGAAAAGAAACAGACCAGGAAACCCAACAACCCCCCGGCGTAAACTTCTGATGGCCAGTGGGCATTTAACCTGAGCCTCGCAGACATCACCAATCCAGCAATAAGAATAACGCCTGCTATCGGGTACAACAAGTCATAAGCTGGCTGCCAATACTGTATTCCAACAAGAAACCCTGCAATCCCGGCTAATCCTGCGCTATGTATGCTTATCTTCCAAAAAAAGGTGATAAAAGTAAGTAGTAGTAAAAGAGCTGTAATACCTGCCAGCATGAAGAATATCAGATCATTGAGATGAATTTTTTGATAAAACATGTAAGCTGAGATGCCATAAAACATCGTGACAAATAAAAATGGCAATATCCTGTCCTCCCTGTTATGAAGCAAAAAATCCTTAATAAGCATCGACATTTTAAGTATCCCTATACTTATAAGCGGAAGTATAAAGGTAGTGGCAATCACTATTAGCAACACCCTAAACATCATGCCATTCGTAAGTGGCTCCAAAACCTGTGGAGCAAAAAGTATGATGATCAAAAACAAATAACTGGGCATCAGCAACGGATGCAAAACCACCGAAAGTAAATATGCTGTCCTCTTCCCCACTATAATTCTTTTCTAAGTCTGGCCACCGGTATATTCATGTTTTCCCTGTATTTGGCCACCGTACGCCGGGCAATCTGATAGCCTTTTTCTTTTAATAATCTTTCAAGCTTATCATCAGAAAGTGGTTTTTTCTTATCCTCCTTATCAATAAATTCCTTCAGAGTACCTTTCACCTCCCTGCTGCTTACATCTTCGCCGGAATCTGTTGTGATACCTTCAGAAAAAAAGTATTTTAAAAGATAAATGCCAAACTCCGTTTGTACAGATTTACTACTTGCCACCCTCGAAACAGTCGATATGTCCATATTGATCTTTTCGGCAATATCCTTAAGGATCATGGGCCTCAATTTGCTATCATCACCTGTCAGAAAAAAATCATATTGCAGATCAATAATGGCCCGCATCGTATTGAGGAGCGTGTGCTGTCTTTGCCTGATGGCATCGATAAACCATTTAGCTGCGTCCAGCTTCTGTTTTACAAATGATGCTGTCTCACGCAGTTTCTTATCTTTCTTTTTGGTCTTATCATAGGTCTTCATCATCTCTGTAAAAGAGCGGGACACCTTCAATTCCGGTGCGTTTTTGGAATTTAAGGTCAATTCCAGATTGCCATTGTCATTAGTGATGATATAATCCGGGATAATATAGTGCGTTTTCAGCATTTCTCCCGATGCGAATCCGCCCGGTTTCGGATTGAGTTTAGTAATTAGTTCAATTGAATTCTTAAATAATTCCTCATCTTCAATATTCAGTTTCTTGCGGATTTTATCATAGTGCTTTTTTGTGAAATCCTTGAAGCATTGCCGCAATATCTTCCCGGACAGCGTAGTTATTTCATCATGGTCTTTTTTACGGTCGAGTTGCAACAGGAGGCATTCCTTCAAATTGCGTGCAGCAATCCCCGGCGGGTCAAATGCCTGGATCTCGGTCAGTACTTCTTCCACCTCACTATACGTGGTTTCGATATTCTGTGAGAAAGCCAGATCATTAACTATTGATTCAAGATCCCGACGAATATAACCATCGCCTTCAATGCTGCCGACCAGTTGTTTTCCAATAATCTGCTTTTCCTCATCCAATCCAAGCAAACCAAGCTGTGCCATCAACTGATCATTCAGGGTTGTGGACATGGCCACAGGCATTTCACGGTCTTCCTCACCATTGTTAAACCCATCACCATGCATCTTGTACCCTGCGTAGTCATCCTGTAGGTATTCATCAAAACTGACATCTTCTTCTTTGGTGTCCGCTTGTGTCTCCTCCCCCTCTCTGGATTCTACTGTTTCTTCTGCGGGATCTTCAGCACCCTCTTCCAATGCCGGATTTTGTTCCAATTCCTCCTCAATTCGAGTATTGAGCTCGGCAGTAGGTACCTGTAACAGTTTGATAAACTGTATTTGCTGTGGGGACAGCTTTTGGGTTAGCGTTTGAATTAAACTGAATCCTTGCATATAATTTTATTCGAATTGGATCGAAGTAACAAATTTAATATAATAAATGGTTTGGTAAAACATTAAATACCATTACAGTGATAAACGGATTCTTTTACTAAATTTGCAGTCCTTTAAATACAGCAACAGCGGAATAATGAATAAAAGAATAAAAATAAAAGAATTATTTGCTTCTCAACCAATAGGCAAAATCATCACAGCAATGGGATGGGTCCGCACCAAGCGTGAAAGCAAAAACGTGGCCTTCATAGCTTTAAATGACGGTTCAACCATTCGTAACCTTCAAATTGTGGCTGATCCTCAATTGTTCGGTGAGGAGGTCATGAAAAAAATCACCACAGGCGCATCGCTTTCTGTAAAAGGTACGCTCAACGAGTCTCTCGGAAAAGGACAAAGTATCGAACTCACGGCCACAGAAATAGAAGTACTCGGTGAGGCCAGCCCGGAAGAGTTTCCACTCCAACCCAAACGCCATTCACTGGAATTTTTACGAGAAATTGCACATCTGCGCCCCCGCACCAATACCTTTGGGGCCATTTACCGCATCAGGCATGCTATGATCTTCGCCATACATAAGTTTTTTAACGAACGTGGGTTCCTCAACATGCATACACCGATCATTACAGGTTCGGATGCAGAAGGCGCAGGTGAAATGTTTCTTGTGACTAACCATAACATTGAAAATTTCCCAAAAGATGAGGAAGGCAAACCCGATTTCTCACAGGACTTTTTTGGTCGCGCGACCAATCTGACCGTATCGGGACAACTCGAAGCAGAGCTCGGCGCCCTGGCGCTGTCTGATGTTTATACTTTTGGCCCGACCTTTCGTGCTGAAAACTCTAATACCACACGACACCTCGCCGAGTTTTGGATGATCGAACCGGAGATGGCTTTTTATGACCTTCAAGACAACATGGACCTTGCAGAAGAGTTTCTGAAATACCTCATCGCCTATGCACTTGAACATTGCAACGAAGACCTGGAATTTCTTGACAAACGACTTCAGGATGAAGAAAAGACAAAGAAAAAAGAAGAGCGTAGTGATATGACCCTGCTGGAACGATTACAATTTATCCAGGATCATGATTTTGAACGCCTCTCATATACTGCGGCCATTGATATTCTAAAGAATTCAAAGCCCAACAAAAAGAAGCGCTTCCAATATGTAATCGAGGCATGGGGGGCCGATCTGCAATCGGAACATGAACGATATCTGGTTGAAAAACATTTCAAACGCCCCGTCATCCTTTTTGACTATCCGAAAGATATCAAAGCCTTCTACATGCGCCAAAACGAAGATGGCACAACTGTGCGGGCAATGGATATCCTGTTTCCCGGTATAGGAGAAATTGTAGGTGGGTCACAACGGGAAGAGCGTTACGACAAACTCACAAACAGGATTGAGGAGATGGGACTGGATAAAAAAGATTTTTGGTGGTACCTCGACACCCGGCGCTTTGGCACCGTACCCCACAGTGGTTTTGGACTTGGATTCGAACGATTGATGGTGTTTATCACCGGCATGGGAAATATCCGTGATGTGATTCCTTTTCCGCGTACACCTGGCAATGCAGAATTCTAATTAGTGTTTGTCCATAAAGTCCGATTTCTGCGTTACGCTCGCCCGAAAATTGGTCATCCCGGGGATACTCCCGGGACTCCCAATTTTAGTGCTTCGCAAGCCTTGAACTCGAACTTTCTGAATCAAACACTTGACTTTATAGACAGACTCTATTAGGGTTATTTCTTCTGAAATTTGTAGGCTTTATTGTAACGCATGATGGGATCCCTGATCACCAGTAGGTAATATCCGGGATTATAGTTTCTTACATCAATCCTATACTTACCCCGACTTAACTCATCGACCCCAATATTCAATTTGTTGCCAATAATATTGTATAGCCTAAATTCGACCTGCTTCAAATTAAACTGATCGATTGAAACCATAAGAAAATCAGTAGTAGGATTGGGAAATAATTCAACACTGTTTTGCACATTAAGATTTTTTTTACTGAAATCAAGCAATTCTGTATCACTCCCGGTTTTGATGGGATGATTTTGCCCAAAAACAAGTCCTAATGTGAGTATTGTGGTCAATATGATTGTTAGAATTATCTTCATCAGTTATGTCAAAACTAAGATATTATTCTTGTATATAAATAATAGCAAAAATTGCGCCAAAAATTAATTATGTTTAAAATATCTTTCCCTATATTAATTTAAAACGCAATAAATCAATAATTGTTTAGAAATAATGGAATCTGCACACAAAATGTCGCCTTCCGAACCTTTTCTCAATAATCTACCCTGAAGCAATTCCAAATACTTCTTAACATCTCAGCGACTTTGCAACTTTTTGTGAAACTCATAATTATATACCCTCACCATACTTTAGTGCAATAGATCCATATCACGAACCAGGATCCTCCTGCGATCGAAATTAATGATGTTTTTCTCTTTCAATTCATTTAATACAGTTGTTACCGTCTGCCTGCTCGTACCCGTAAGAGAGGCTATATCCTTATGAGTAAGATAGTTTTTCATCATGGTTTCAAAACCTACTTTTTTTCCTTTTTCCTCCGCCCATTCCCGCAAAAATTCAACTATCCTTGTTCTGGAGTCCTTAAACACCAATGACTCTATCTGCCTTTCCAGTTTTTTGATCCTCAATCCGATCAATTTATAAATCTTCAAATTAAGCGGTTTGTTGTGTGCCATAAGCTCCTTTAGATCATCAATACTCATGGGACATATAGATGTATTGTCATCCAAAGCCTGTGCAAAATTGCTACGCTTATCCTGTCCTACAAGCGCTAGTTCGCCAAAAATCTCCCCGGCAGCCAATATCGCTTTCGTGATTTCCTTTCCCTCCTCAGTGTAAGATCCTATCTTAACCCTGCCTTCTGCTACGAGGTATATATGATCAGAAGATTCGTCCTCAAAATAAATAAAATCATGTTTCATGAAATAATTGAATACATGATTCTCCCTCATGTGAGGCACCTTATGCGGACATAAAACATTGTATAGATCCACATCCTCAAAATACCAGATATTACTTCGGTTATTCATAATTGATCTAGTTGGTTATATAATGTATTATAAAAATATAAATAATGCCTGATCGTTAAACAAAACGGCATTGATATAACAATCAACCAGCTACAATCAACTTTGTTTATCTGATTCGGAAAATAATGGGATTTCTTTTAAAAATGAATATGTCTTCTTTTTGTAATCCACCTCAGCTACATAATGCATCAGGCCATTTGTGAGCACCAAATAGCGAGCGCGATATTGTTGATTATAAACAGATAACTGATCAAAAGTTTTTTGATCCATCTTCACCGTTGCTGCTTTACATTCCACTGCTAAAAACACATTCCCATCACGGTCATACACTATTACATCCGACCTTCGGCTCATATTATTATACTTAAGGCCCGATTCGCACCGTATGAGTGACCTGGGATATTGCAAATAACCGGTAAGGTAATTAACCACATGCTGGCGCACCCATTCCTCTGGCGTGAGGACAACAAATTTCCTCCTGATGATATCAAAAATCAAAGTCTTATCCCCATCCCTTTTTGTTCTGGGTTTAATTACCGGATAGATCCATTTAGACATATATTGTAATGCTCATTAGTTATATCGTAAAGATAACTTTCAATTTATTCCTTTAAAATGGAAATTTGGAACATTCATTATTGAAATTTAATTTAATAACTTTTATAGAAACTAAAGTAACTGCAATAACTTGCATAGTTTTTACTTAAATTAGGAAAAATATTATTACCCCCGGTTTTAAAAAATGATTGCTGAATCCATTCAACCATATTTTGTTATGGCTATTGTGGCCGTACTGTTCTTCGTTATCTACAAAGAATACATGCGTGCTTCTGTGGCTTTTATGCTTGGTGTACTTTTGCTTACCATAACCGGGATCCTGACCCCTAAAGAAGTGCTATCAGGATTTTCTAATGAATCTATCGCCTCTATTATTATGCTGATCCTCATCAGTACAGGGCTGAGAAAACACTATCAAATAGAATTATTATTTGATGCGATTTTTAAAAAAGCACGTAATTACAGGGGCTTTCTCTTTAGAATGATGGGCCAGGCGGCTCTATTATCTTCCGTCATCAATAATACTCCGGTAGTGGCACTCATGACACCCTATGTGGTAAATTGGGGGAAAAAAAATAATATTGCCCCCTCTCGTTTGCTCATCCCCCTATCGTACGCAACTATAATGGGTGGTATGCTTACCCTTATAGGAACATCTACAACACTGGTATTAAACGGATTTATCCAGGATGCCGGTCAACATTCTCTTGACTTTAAAGACCTGTTGATTGTAGGTAGCGCTGTTACTCTAACAGGAGTATTATTTATGGGGCTGGTCGCTTACAAGTTGTTACCCAACCGGAAGGATGCATTAAAACGTTTTAATGAAAATCAAAAAGAATTTATAGTAGAAACCCGAATCCTTCCCGATTCAAAACTGATCAATACAAACGTAATGTCTGCCGGGCTCAGAAATCTGAAAGGTATATATCTTGTCGAAATTCAGCGAGGCAACAGAACCGTATCACCTGTAGAACCATTTGAAGTGCTGCAACAGGATGATATCTTATTTTTTGCAGGAAATACTGAAGATATCGTGGACCTTATTAACTCTGACAAAGGATTGGAACTCCCCTCTACGGCACGGGCTTACAATGACAACCAGCAAATTGAAGTAATTGAAGCCGTGCTCAGTAACGACTCTACACTAATTAGTAAAACAGTTAAAAAGAGTGACTTTCGCAACCGGTACAACGCTGCTATCATTGCCATTCACCGGAATGGAGAACGCATACGAGGAAAGATCGGGGATATTGTTTTACAGGCTGGAGACCTGCTATTGCTATATGCCGGGTACGATTTCAGAAACCGTGCGGATATTTACCGTGACCTTTACATCATTTCACAACTACGTGAAATCCACAAACCCGGCAAAAAACGGTTTTATGCTCTGGGCGTAATATTAACCTTTGCCATTATTCTCCTGTTCTCCGGCCAATTCACCCTTTTCCCTTCCCTTCTAATCATCCTTTCGGTAATGGTAGGGTTTAAGATGCTAAGTGTGCAAGATGTAAAAAGGGAACTCGATATCAACATGATAATCATACTTGTCTTTTCACTCGCCATAGGCGAAGCCATCATCAAAACCAATGCAGGCAATATAATAGCCAATCAGCTAATCGGACTGCTCTATCCTTATGGTATCATTGCTATTCTGATAGGCCTACTGATTATCACAAACCTGCTCACCTCCATCATCGGCAACATTGGAGCTATTGCTATTTCTTTTCCCCTGGCTTACTCCATCTCTAACAACCTTGACATCACGGGTTATCCTTTTTATCTCACCATTGCCTACGCTGCTTCTGCCGCTTTCCTGACACCGATCAGTTATCAAACAAACCTAATCGTGTATGGACCCGGTGGTTATACTTTTAAAGATTTTTTTCGTATCGGTTTACCGATAAATATCATATACCTGATTGTGGCATTATCAACTATCATTTTTATTTATCGCGACATCCTTTTATAAGGACCTGAATTTATTGGCTCATCTTGCGTTCCAACTCATCCAGCCTATCGTTGGCACTGTGTACCATCATTATAAACCTCATGAAAGGCATCGCCACCATTAAAAGGCCAAAAAACAATGCAAATAATACCCAATCCGATTGCATAGCTGTATAAATAGCCCCAACCAATCCGATCAGGGAAGCGATAACGCCACCTGGCATACCCAGGGGACATCTAAGTTTTTTGTTATTTTCCATTATTCAAATAATTTTTAAGTTCGTTTATCAATTCATTTTTTTCAGGAACACTTCTGAATACTATCCTGCCGTCAATCAAAAGTGCAGGCACAGCATGTATCCCAAGTTTCATGGACCGGATAATGCCAACAGGCCCATTAGCAAGCGTCTTACTGTATTCAAATCGATCCCCAAATTCCGGTAAAACCTCCTTTAACATTTGTTTAAGTATTTTACAACTGGGACACATCAAAGTGTAAAACATTTCTATTTTAATTGGTTTGCTACTTCCTATATCCATAACTATCAGGCAAAAAATAATATAACGGTCATAATAATACTTATAACCCAGGAAATTGGTATTTGTTTTAATAGTTATTGATACACGTCAAATATCAAATCTATAAGTTCCCGGTTTTGGTATCGGATAATATCCGTTTTCGTCTGGCACAACCGGTGGTTCAGCTGACCAGGAGAATTCCTTTGGCATCAGATCCTTTTTTGAATTTAAGGCTTCCTCCCAGGTAATCAACTGTCCACTATAGGTCGCCATCCTTCCCATTATGGCGGTCATTGTTGCCTGGGCTCCCAATTCAGCCTGATTGATGTATTCATCCTTACGCAGCATTTTAAAAAATTCAGTCTGCTCAACCTGATGGGGTTCGGTTTCATCCTCCCCCAAATATTTCCAAATGACATCCCCCTTGTTGTCATAAATATAGGATAACTGACGCCCGGGTAAGCTGTGAAATGTCCCTTTCGTTCCCTGACCATCATCCGACCAATTATCCCAGCATCCTTTTTGATGCCGGCACTGGCTATTAAATATCGATCCATCAGAATAGTGATATTCCACATAATGATGGTCAAATATCTGACCGTATTCCTTACCGGTCCTGGTTTGTCTGCCACCCATCCCCTGCGCCTTTACAGGAGTAGAACCTTTCAGCCAATTCATTAAATCTATATCATGGACATGTTGTTCCACAATATGATCTCCACTAAGCCAGTTGAAATAATACCAGTTCCAAACCTGGTATTGCATCTCTGTCATTCCCGGCTTTCTGTCTCTCACCCAAACACCCGCTGTATTGAAATATGCCCGCATATTTAAGACATCTCCTATCATACCGCCCTGCAATTTGTCTATTGTTTCGATACAACTATTCTGAAACCTTAAATGATGACCAACAACCACCTTCAAATTTTTCTCTTTTGCGGTTTTTGCAACCTCCAATATCTTTCTTACACCCGGAGCATCTGTTGCCACAGGTTTTTCCATAAATACATGTTTACCTTGTTTTATAGCCTCCTCAAAATGCATTGGCCGGAAACCCGGAGGGGTGGCTAAAAATACCACATCTGCTAAACTTATAGCCTCTTTATATCCATCAAGTCCTACAAATTTGTGCTTTCCCTTAACCTTCACCTTTTTGCCGTGCAACTTCAGCAGGTTATCATAAGATTTATCTAACTGATCCCTGAAAGCATCAACCATGGCCACCAGGCGAACATCATCACCGGTATTTAGCGCCTCATTTGCAGCACCTGTTCCCCTGCCTCCACAACCTATCAACGCAATCTTAATAGTATTGTCAACATTAACATGGGGATTCCCTGCCAAATTGAGTGGTGAAATCACAACTCCACCTGCTACAGCAGCAGATGTGCGGATAAATTTACGGCGACTACCAAAAAGAAAACTATCAGTCTGTTTCATGATATTTATTTATATGATTTCATTTTAACTTCGTTATTCTATACTTCAATCAAATTTACCCATCAAACTTTGAATTTTCGAATCAAGAGCTTCGAACATCAGCATATGTCCCTGTACATTTGGATGGAGAAAATCAGGCATTAAATCACTTCGTACCTTTCCATCCTTGTCGAGATAAATATTTCCAATATCCTTATAATGGATATTCTTGTTCCTTGTTGGAAAATCTGCAATGATCTTATTAGTGGCCTTATTTATATGATCCCGGTAATTAAGTGTATATCCATAAGGCAGTATCCCCAAAAGCAGTATTTGAGTATCCGGAAGCCTGGTCCCGATGATACTGCATATCTTCCATATAGCAGCCGACAATTCTTCAGGATGCGTAACCTGCATAAAGTGATTCCCATCAGTATTATTTGTGCCTATTAATAAAATAGCAACTTTCGGATTAATACCTTCCAACTCCCCATTTTGAAGCCTCCAGATTACATTCTCAGTCCGGTCTGCGCTAAACCCCATATTGACAGCCTGATATCGATCCAGATATTTCATTCTGACTTCCTCCCGGTCCTGATTATCGAGAGCGTGCAAAATTGAATTGCCAATTAAAATCAATTGGGGATCTGCTTGTAACTCAGACAGCACTTTTTCATGCCGTTCCTTCCACCAAGAACTGGCTAATTTATCCGTAGGCACAAGTGCCAAACGATCGGGTGGAGTTGTACATCCAAGCAAAAAACCAATGATAACGACATAAGCAAAAAAATATCTCATAATAATTATGTTTAGAATATTAAAAAAAACCTATTACCAAAAAATGAGGCCGAAGCTGACAATGATCTATTCAAATTTAATAGATTTATTTAATAAGTCTCATGTTAAAATATTCTTAATTCTCATGGATCCACTAATAGCTCAATTGATAATGAGATATTATCGCATTATCGCATTGTATCATTATCGCATTGTATCATTGTATCATTATCGCATTGTATCATTGTATCATTATCGCATTGTATCATTGTATCATTATCCCATTATACCATCAACTACTCATA
>Ga0164313_10001828_pt1 | contig 19056 bp, 17 predicted proteins | sample GuaBasSedimGuay4_FD_113735 | JGI IMG/M metagenome (GOLD analysis project Ga0164313, IMG submission 113735) | Subseafloor sediment microbial communities from Guaymas Basin, Gulf of California, Mexico - Guay4, Core 4569-4, 0-3 cm | ecosystem: Environmental > Aquatic > Marine > Hydrothermal vents... | reverse complement strand
CCCTGGTGCAGATGCAAGTACTGTAGAGACAAAAGTTACAGACAAGCTTGAAGAAGCCGTGAGTGGGATAGATGGCATCGATAAACTCATGTCTACAAGTTATGAAGGTTTTTCTGTAGTCACGGTACAGTTTGAGCTCTTTAAAGATTTAGATGAAGCAACCAATGATGTAAGAGACAAGATAGGTTCTCTCGTTCTGCCTCGCGCAGTAGAAAAACCCATTGTTAAGAAACTAGGAACTGGTGGTGGTGTTATAAATATTTTTATAGCCACTAAAACGGGTGATACCATCAAACTCATGAGACTCTCTGATGAGAAGATAAAACCTAAACTTCAAAGAATTAAAGGTGTGGGGGAGATCAATATTGTTGGGTATCAAGACAGAGAGATTCGTATTTTTGCAGACCCATTTTTACTTAATAAATATGGACTCACTACATTTGATTTACAACAGATCATAGCTTCTCAAAACGTCAAACAAGGTGCAGGTAAACTGATAAATGACAATCAAGAGATTATCTTAAAAGCGAAATCAGACGCATCATCCGTAGTTGAGCTTGAAAATATACTCATAAAGCCCGGTGTAAAACTCAAAGACATCGCTACTGTTAAAGATGGACTCAGTGATGCTACAAGTTTTTCATCTTATAACGGACATCAAGGTGTGATGCTTGAAGTTAAAAAAATATCAGGTGAAAATGTTTTAAATATCATTAAAGCAGTAAAAGAAATCATGCCTAGACTTACACAAATAGCTGGTGATGATTATGATATGCAACTGCTTCAAGATCAGTCAGATAAGATTATGGTTAACATTAACAATGTGACCTTTGACCTTATTTATGGGGCTATTTTAGCCATTATTATTGTCTTTTTCTTTTTGAGAAACTTTACTGCTACACTTGTATCTGCTTTGGCTATTCCCACTTCTATTATCGGTACTTTTGCTATTATTCACTGGATGGGGTATGATCTTAATAAGCTGACATTGATAGGGCTAACACTTGCCATTGGTATATTTATAGATGATGCCATTGTGGTGATTGAAAATATCACAAAGAAAATGGAAGAGGATTTGGGTGCTTTTGAAGCTTCTTATGAAGGCATCAAAGAAGTGGCTTTTTCCATACTTGCCATCTCTTCTGTCCTTTTGGCAGTTTTTATTCCCGTAGCATTTATGGATGGTATTGTAGGGATGTTTTTTAACTCCTTTGCCATGACTGTAGCTGCAGGGATCGTTATCTCATATTTTGTTGCGGTGATGTTCATACCTACTGTTGGGGCAAGGGTGTTAAATGCCAAACAAAGTAAATTATACTACTTTACAGAACCATTTTTTGTAGGTATAGATAAAGCCTATGTCTGGATGCTCAAACCACTCATAAGATTTAAGACCCTCACCATATTGGCTACTGTTGGACTGCTTGTTGCATCGTTCTCACTAAAGGTAGGTATGGAGTTTCTCCCTATGGAAGATAACAGTGAATTTCAAGTGTTCATTAAGGCACCGGTAGGTACAAATATAGCCAACATGAGAAAAACTGTTAACCCACTACTTAAACAAATAGAAGATGATGCACTTGTAGAGTATTCTGTTTTGTCCATAGGTTATAACGCTGCAAATGAAATACATAAAGCTAAGATCTATGCAAAACTTAAACCTGTAGCCCAAAGAAAAGGTGTATCACAAGAGCAAATAGTACAGAAATATAGAGATGTCTTCAAATCAGTCAAGGGCTTGGTCATTACTGTTGAAGACTTACCTCCATTTGATACTGGTGCAAGTAATGCACCTGTACAGATAGTTGTTACTGGGGATGATTTAGAAGTTTTGGAAAAAACAACCTCTAAACTCATGGCATTTCTCGAAAATACTAAGGGTGCAGTCAGTATAGATAGAGATTATGAAAGTGGAAAACCTGAAATACAGATAAACATCATAAGACAAAATGCTCAGATAGCAGGAGTCAGTGCCAACGACATTGCTGCAATGCTTGGAAGTGCTTATTCAAGTGATATTCCTATTTCATTTTATGAAGAAAAAGGAAGACAGTTTGATATTACCTTGAGGTTTGACGACAAATATAGACAATCCATTGAAGATATAAAAAGACTGCAGGTACGAAGCGCTAATGGTCAATTTGTCTCGCTAGAAGGTCTAGTTAGATTTGAAGAGACGACAAGTATCGCATCCATTAACCGTTTTGACAGAGAAAGAAAAGTGATGGTTACCTCAGGTATCTTTGGTGAGAGTTTAAATGTTGTCATGGTAAAGATAGAAGAAGAGATGAAAGAACTTTTACCAGAAGGGTATAACTATAGATTTACAGGTGATGTTGAAAATATGCAAGACACCAATGCTGCTTTTGCTGGAGCGATCATCTTAGCAGTCATTCTTATCTACTTAATTTTAGCGGCACTCTATGAGTCACTTATACAACCGTTCATCATCATGGTATCTATGCCTCTATCGTTTACTGGTGTGATGGTTGCACTCTACCTTACGGGTAACAATTTTAGTCTGTTTGTAATGATAGGTATCATACTCTTACTGGGTATGGTAGGAAAAAATGCCATCTTGGTAGTAGACTTTGCCAATGAAGCAGTCAAAAAAGGTAAAAGCGTAGATGATGCCTTACTGGAAGCTGGAGAAAAAAGACTAAGACCCATCCTTATGACAACATTTGCCATGATCGGTGCCATGTTACCATTAGCCTTTGGAGGTGGAGCAGGGTCTGAGTCAAATGCACCCATGGCACTAGCCATCATAGGTGGTCTGGTAAGCTCAACTATACTTACACTCTTAGTTGTACCTGCCATCTATAAATTTATGTACCCTCTAGACAGATGGTTGAGAAGTTTTTATGAGAAAGGTGAGGTAAAGTAATATGGAAAATTATTTTGACAAAGAGTTTGAACTAAGATATTTTGAAATGAATAAATCAGGTGAAGCTTCACCTATAACCATGTTGACATTGCTTCAGGAGACAGCTGCTGATCATTGTTATTCTGCTGGGCATAGTCTATTTTCTTTGATGTCAGAGAATCTTGGCTGGGTATTACTCTCTGGTGTGATGCAGATGGATCGATATCCTAAGTATAAAGAGAAAATCATAATCAGAACGTGGATATCAAAGTATCATGCTATTAGAGGATTTAGGGAAAATATTATTTATGATGAAAACTATAATGTCATAGGAAGAGCCAAAGGTTTGTGGGTCTTTTATGATATAGAGAAGAGAAGACCTACTAAAATACATAAGTATTTTAAAGAAAAATGGTTATCCTCAGAAGAGGTATGTATAGAACACACTATTACAAATAAAATAGAAGCCATCAACTCTGCTGAATCTATGATAGAGTTCAAGGTCAATATGTATGATATGGATACCAATAAACATGTAAATAATATTAGATATTTACAATGGCTGATGGAATCAATTCCGGAAGATATCATAGACAATTATTATCTATATTCCATTGATGGACGTTTTATTTCAGAAGCTCAGTATGGTGATGTGATCGTATCTTTAACCAAAAGAGATAGTGAGGAGAATTCGTTTGTCCATACCATACATGTTAAAGGCGAAGAGAAAGTATGTGCAACAGGTAAGACAGTATGGAGAAAAATAGATACATAATGTCATGTAGTAAGTTATATGGCACAAGAAGAAAATACTCTCATCTCAAAACAAGAGAATTTTAGCTCGTTCCAGTATTCTAGGAAAACATAGTGCAACTTTTACATCACTTATACACTTTATTTCTGATACTTTAGATTAGATACACATCGCTTGTTTTATCTTCTCCTGATTCAATTTTTTAATCAGTTTTGTTGAGAGTTCAGCATAACGCTCTTCATCAAGGTGTAAACTTTCCTGTATCTCTTTTTGAGGTATTTCTTCTGCCCATGATTTCAAAAGTTTTAACTCTTTCTTTGTAAGCTTCAATTTAAGTACTTCAAGCAGTTCATCAGAATCTTTAAGAGGATTTACCAGCTTTTTAATGTGTTTTTCTATTTCTTGGTTCAATGTTGACAATGTATTTCCTATTTATTTAATTTAATAGCGACAAGTCGCGTGAGCTTTCTGCTGAAGAAAACTGCGTTAGCATAGCAAAGATGGGTTTTACCCATTTTGCGTACTCAGTATAAGTAGGTACCCGATTCCTGCAAGAAGAATGGTACCAAAAAGGTTAAGTGCCATATTGGCAAAGGCATGTATGTAATGTCCTGATTGAAGTAAGAAGAAACTCTCTATGGCGAAAGTAGAGTAGGTTGTAAGTGCTCCTAGTATTCCTGTCACTAAAAACGTTTTTAGCTGAGGAGAAAGAGAAGTATTAAGGTGAAAATAGGCGAACAGCATTCCTATAAGAAGAGACCCTATAAGATTGACAACGAGTGTACCAAACGGTAGTGCATGAACAATGTGTTTATTTGTAAAGCCATTGATAAGCAGTCTAAGTGTTGCCCCTATGGCACCACCGCTAGCGACTGCGATGATTGTTGTTAAACTCGTCATCTATAACCTTTTGCATATTGTCTCTAAGAGTGGTGTACCAGTCTTTATTAGCGGTATTTACATCAATAGTATCTAAAAAATGATAGTGTACTATAGCAGAATGTGCAGTTCTATTATGTTCGTTTAGCAGCTTTTTACTTCCGGTGATAACAATGGGTTGGATTTTAAGTCCTAACTTTTCAGCGATCAGTTTTGTTCCACCCTTAAATGGAAGTAACTCTTGCCCATCTGTTCTTGTTCCCTCTGGAAATATAGCAACTGGACGTTTATAGACATCCCTAGACTCTTCAATATCAGAGATAAATTTACGTAAAGAAGACTTCCCCCCTCTGTCAATGGAAATTTGTTCTGCATGGACTAGAAGATTACCAAACCAGAAAGTATCAAAAAGTTCTTTTTTTGCTGCCCAACGTACATGATTATTTTGTACTGCTTCAAGTCCTATAATATCTACGATGCCTTGATGATTCATCACATACATATCGGCATTTTTATTCATTTTTCCTTTTTTTAAAGCAATTCCACCCATCATCCAAAGTGTCAAAGAATTAATATGATGTACAATCGTACTTTTATATTTTCCAAAGAGCATTAATGCCGGTATCATAAGTACAGCGGTATTAAATGAGATGATAAATGCACCCCAGTAAAATCTAATTGTTGCAAAGATCTTCATTTTTTATCCATCCTATGATTCCTTCTTTGTATTCAACTTTTTGAAAGCCTTCGCGTTCACCCAATAACATTGTGTCCAACTTTTGATCTATCTTGGTACTTATAGTACTTGTTTGAGTTGGTAAAATGTACAAAGAAGCCCCTTGATTTACACATATCTTTTTATGTGGTATGTAAAAGGTTAAGAGGGTGATAAGTGACACCACAGCAAAGACGAGATAAAAGAAATCTCTTTTAAACAAAAATGTGATGAAAAAGAAAGCGAAGAGAAACATAAACGTATATCTCTTCAGTTTTTCAAAATTATCTTCTTTAGGGTTGAGATCAGATTGTGTTACCACGGAGGCATCTACAACTACTACAGGTACTTCCAAGAATACATATTGTTTTTTGATCGTGTTAAAATAAGTGAATTTAAGCGATTTTTGCTCAACAGGAAGAACCACATAAAATTCTGCTTCCACCTTGGCAAACTCACGATTTAAGGACTCTATGTCAGATTCAGATACATTGTTGAGATACATATCTTCAATGTTTGCCTCAAAGGCTTCTATAGAGAGAGTGACAATATGGTTCTTTTCATCATAGTTGGACACTTGAGAATTTTTGATCTTCATATCTGCAGCGAGTACATGGCAGAAGTCTTCTCTTTTCTTTAATTTTTTGATGCCAATGCGTTGAGAGGAGAAGGTCTCTTCCGTGGTCTCAGAGGAAATATGAAGGGCAGGGATACGCACATCAAGTGTTTCTGCCTGAAAGTAAAAGGTATAAAAACTATCATCACCATTACGTACGATCAGGGGTTCATCAAATATTGGATGGATATTGCTGGACCTGTCGAAGGTAAATTGATTGTTGCTGTTGCCTTTTTCACCTATCCCTATGATCGTGACAGGAAAAAGTTGATTTTCATACACTGTTTTAGGCATATAGCTGTATTTAAATTCACTCTGTGCACTCAATTGTACTGTGTAAGCCAGTATGAATCCAATAAGGAGCCAGACAGAGCGAAAATGTTTCATTAGACCTCAAAACCTTTAAGCATACGTAGACCATCTTCACTTCCAAGTATGGCTTCTAACGCACGCTCAGGGTGAGGCATAAGACCAAATACATTTTTACTCTCATTACAAACACCGGCAATGGAAGTGACAGAGCCATTCACAACAACAGGCGCTCCCTTTTCATCAGAATAACGAAGAAGTATTTGACCATTTGTTTCAAGTTTCTCAAACCCTGCATCATCAATGTAGTAGTTTCCGTCTGCATGAGCAATAGGGATATTAAGTACTTCACCTGTTTCACATTTGTTTAAAAAAGCATTGTCATTGTTGATCACACAAAGATTTTGATGTTTTGAGATGAAGTGCAGGTCATTGTTACGCTTTAATGCCCCAGGAAGAAGTCCTGCTTCTGTAAGTATCTGAAAACCATTACAAATACCAAGCACTCTACCACCATCATTTGCAAAAGATATGACCGCTTTCATGACAGGTGAAAATCTTGCAATAGACCCAGAACGTAAGTAGTCTCCATATGAAAAACCTCCCGGTACCACTACAAGATCAATACCCTCAGGTAAAGTCTCATTTTCATGCCATACAAGCTCAGTAGCATGTCCTATTTTTTCAAAGGCATATTGGGTATCAAACTCACAGTTTGTTCCCGGGAATCTTAATACTGCTACCTTCATATTAGTTGATCTCTACTGTATAGTCTTCAATAACTGTATTGGCAAGAAGTGTTTCACACATCTCTTTGACTTCAGCTTCAGCTTTTGCTCTGTCATCCGTTTCAAGCTTCAGAATGATCTGTTTACCTATACGTACATCCTCAACTCCCGGAAAACCTAGAGAGTCAAGTGCATGATGTGCTGCTTTTCCCTGTGGGTCAAGAACACCCTCTTTTAAAAATACGTTTACTACTGCTTGCATAAAATTTTCTCCTAAAATTTAATATAACGCTTACGCTAAGTATTTCTCAGCGAAAAGCACATCGTACTTGTACGATTTTAAATAACATTTATGTTATTTATCTCTGTTTTTAATTCTATCAAGTACCATTTTGTAGGCTTCAGTAAGTCCACCAAGCCCTTGTCTAAATCTATCTTTGTCTAGCTTTTCATCTGTTTTGGCATCCCAGAGTCTAAAGTTGTCTGGACTTAGCTCATCGATCAAAATAATGTTATCATCACTATCTCTACCAAATTCCAATTTGAAATCTACCACTTTAATATCTAGCTTGGCATAGAACTCTGAAAGGATCGTATTGATTCTTCTTGCCATGTATCTGATGTAGTCAAGTTCAGAAGTGTCTTTCACAAGATCAAGGAGAAGACAATGCTGATCGTTGAGTTTTGGATCACCCAACTCATCATTTTTATAGTCAAACTCTACCAAAGTAAAAGGAAGTACGGTTTTATCTGCTATACCAAGGTTTTTACTCAAAGAACCTGTCGCAATGTTTCTTACGATCACTTCAATATAGATCACTTCTGCTTTTTTATGAAGCATATTGTTGGCGTCTATCATCTCAACAAAGTGTGTGGCTATACCTTTCTCATTTAAATATTTAAAAAGTTCGGTAGATATCTCGTTATTAAGTGCACCTTTGCCTACTTCACTTGATTTCTTTTCACCATTAAATGCAGTGAGGTCATCTTTGAATTCAGAAATATAAAGATCAGGATATTCCGTTGACCAGATTTTTTTTGCTTTTCCTTCGTAGATCAGTGTTTGTTTGACCAGTGTATCATGCAGCATTATTTTTTTCCTTTGTTTGTGATGATAAGTGCTTTTAAAATGTCTACAGCAGATTTTAGCTGTGCATCTTTATAAATTTGTTCTTCAGTGATGATAGTGTCATCAACGATAGTTCCATTACTGTCCATAGTGAGATTACCTTCATTGGATTTTGTTTTGTTAACGTCGATCTTTGCCAATTCACCTTCAAGGTGTTTTTTAAGATCTCTTTCTTTTAGTAAAACAGGGTCATCAATATAATCTATTTTCCCAATATGCACAATAATGTCTGGTGTAACACCTACAGCTTGAATCGTACGTCCGCTTGGAAGATAATAGCGTGCTACCGTAAGTTTCAATGCTTCATTATCTATAGGCAGAACAACTTGTACAGAACCTTTACCAAAAGTTTTTTCACCCACAACAATGCTTCGGTTGAAGTCTTGGAGTGCTCCAGATACGATCTCAGAGGCAGATGCTGATCCACCATTCACCAATACAACAATGGGAGTGTCGGTATCAGTATTTTCTTTCTTGGCATAATGAGCCTCATTTTCTTTTTCGTTCTTGCCTTTTTGACTTACAATCGTACCCTCTTCAACAAATAGATCTACAACGCCAACAGCCTGGCCGAGTAATCCTCCAGGATTGTTTCGAAGGTCAAGGATCAATCCTTCAGTTGCATTGTTATCTTTCATGGCATTTTTGATCCCGTCTACTACTTTTTGGTCAAAAGAAGTGATATGAACATAAAGTAGTTTCTTTTCTATGGTCTTCACATAGACTGACTGTATTTTGATAATGTCTCTGACTATCTTGATCTCAAGGGGTTTAGGCTCTTTTTTTCGAATAATGGTCAGAACCAAAGAGGTTTTAGGTTTACCTCTCATCAACTTAACAGATTCATCAATATTCATTCCGATCGTAGCAATTTCATTGATCTTTAAAATGATATCACCCGCCTTTATACCTGCTTTAAATGCTGGAGTACCGTCTATAGGAGCGATGACTGTCAGGGCACCTTCTTTCATTCCGATAGAGATACCCAATCCGCCAAACTCACCTTTGGTTTGTACGGTGAGGTCTTTATAGTCTTTGGCATCCATAAAGGTAGAGTGTGCATCAAGGTTGACCATGAGGCCTTTGAGTGCTTTATCTATAAGGTCTGAAGTATTTATATCATCTACATAGTTACTCTCTATTACATTTAGAATCTCTGTAAACTTGAGGTATGCTTCCAGCTTTTCTTTTGCTGTAGAGGGTCTATATTTAGTAGTAGTATCTTTTGCCTGAGCAAATGATCCAAATATGTAGGCAACAGCAATCGTTGATGTCAGCCCGGCAAGTATAATTTTTTTACTTTTTTTTATCATAATATTCTTTCATTGGAATGGACATAGAATTAAGTTCATTATTTTATTTAAAAACATCTAAGAGGTTGCTTTTATGTGAACTGTAACTATAGCAAGAGAGGGTTAACCATTTTTCTGTTTAAGAAATTTTTTTATCAGGGTTTTCAGCTCTTTTTGTTTGTTTTTTGAATTTTCATTCGCATAGATCATATGTTCATACAGTCTGTCTATCTCAGCTATTAAAAGTTTTTGAGGGTAACTGTTGCTATAGCGCAGCAGATACTGATGAAGCGTCTCCTCATCACTTCTAAGATGATCTTCTTTTTTTAATCTTTTCAATAAGGGTTGCATGATCGCTAATGTTTCACTACTGTACTGTGGCCTCTTAAAATAAGCAATAATGATAAAGGTAAGTAAAACAAGGGCAATAAGACTCAGAACAAAGCTAACGATAAAGGCGGGGTTTTTTTTCGCATAGTCTAGGAGTTGAAGCTGTCTAATGTGCGAGTAATAGAGTATCCATGTTTCAACCTGATACTTCACATACATGAGATATAGATTGACCTCTTTATAGAGAGAGTTTGAAGTACTTTGCGCGCTTTGATTTGGATCGATGATCTCTCCGTTGCTTTCTACTTTGCTTGCTGTAGAAGTTGTTTCAAAACGTACCCAATGCTCATCAATGTAGAGTTCTGCCCATGCATGCGCATCTTCTTCTTTCACTGCCAGATAGTTTTTTAAACCATTGGCAGGATCAGCTTTATACCCCGTAACAATACGCGCAGGAATACCAGCCATACGTGCCATAGTAACAAAAGAAGAAGCAAAGTGTACACAGTACCCACGACGGGTATCAAAGAGAAAACTGTCAGTGGTATGGTTGATATCAAGTGCATCAGGTTTAAGTGTATAGGTGAGAGATCGCATCTTAAAAAAATGGGTGAGTGCCTTTGCTCTTTTTGGCATTGAGATATAGGCTTCTTCTATTTTCTGTGCCTCTTTATATGTTTGCGGATTTTGTTCACGGTCAAAAAAGGAAGATGCCTGTAGTGTTTTTTTATCTAAAATATCATGAAATCGTGGACTTAGTGAAGAGCTGGCTTCATAATGTATGGGCTCTTTGACAGGCTTTTTGACTGTAGTAATGAGATCACGGTCAAGTGTTGAACCTTTAACCATCCGTGATGGCATATCCAATGTATAGAGCCATAGTTTTTGTGTAGGGTAGAGGCTTATTTGGTATTTTATGGGCAAACCTGTGGTGGCATAAAAAGGTTTTGTTTCACGTTTGACATAGATAGGTAGTCCTTCCCAGTGGTCCTTTTTATCGGTATAAAGTATGCTACCTCTAAAATAAAGTGTATGTGAAGGGGGTATTTTATTTTCAAAACCAACTTCCATAACAATACGTTCTGATGGAACAAGCAGGGCTTTACTGTCAAGATACATCGTACCGTCGTGTCCCATACGTTTTATAGACTCACTTTTAAAACCGTAATTGGCATGTTCAAAAGAGATACGGGGAAAGAAAATAAAAAGTACAACCACCCATGGCAGAGAATACATAAACATGACCATACTTGAAGCAAAGCCATCTCTAACATTTCCTTCCATACGATGTGAAAGTATCATCCACAGTAAAAAGAAGAGCTCAAAAACAACATAAATAAGCATCAACATCCCATGATAGAAAAATAAAGAGAGCGCAAGAAACAAAAACGGAGAAATGAGCAGGTAAAAATTTATCTCACGGGTAAGTCTCTGCATGGCCACGACAATCATCAGGATGTAAACTAAAAGTTCAAGAAAGAGCTTTAAACGAGATAGACCTCTAAAAGAAAATGCCCCGTATAACGATAAATAAAGTGCAAGAACCCCCAGTATAAAAATAAAAAATATCCCTAACTTCTGTGTTGGTGTACGTTTGAATATAAGTATGGCTATCACTATCCCAACAAAGATGAGCATAGGGATCTTGAGAATGAGCAGCAGGGGCAAAAGTACTACAATATAAGTAAGGTCTAACAGTGCCAAAGGAGAGAATTTAATATCTTGCAAGTGTTTCAAGTATCTCATCGATGCTCTCCTTCTTTGAAGTAAGTTGTTTATGTGGCATTTGAATGGCAAAGGTCAAATGCCTTTTTTCGCACTCCAAAACCCATAAACAAAGCTGTGAAAGTCTGCTCTCTTTGTCTCCTGGCAAGGTATTATAGGTAAAGAGAAGGTTATGTATTTTTGTCTCTTTAGTGAAGACTTTTACGGACATTTCACCTTTGGCTACAGAAGCCCAGTGAATGTGTGATACCTTTTGAGAACCGTCATACTCACGTAATCCGTCAAACTCTTTTTCTTCACCGTAATGGGTCTCCTGCTCATGCAAGAAAGTATCTAATGATCTTCCTTTGGGTTCAGGGTAAGCGATGCCTTCATAGACTTCATCAATAGGCTTGGTCAAGCGTGCAGTTGAGAGAGGGTATTTACTCTCCAAATAACAGTTATCATAGGTAAAAGTACCGCGCTTATAGACAAGAAAAGGGAGTACTGCATTTTTTGAAGATTCACCTTTGATCTGAGTGAGAGTAACTTTGGCATCATTATTATCATGTAGGGTTATAGACCAGGAAGAGGTAGATGAAGTATTATTTATATTAAATAATATATTTGTCTCTTTTTGTGCAAAAATACGTCCTTGTATATTAAATTTTGCCTGAATGTTACCTAGGTTTAGTACTCCGATCGGACCTGCTGAAAATGCAAGGGAAAACACAAAAAAGAATGTAATATAAACAAGGTTGAAATCATGCATATAGGCTTCCATAAAAAGTCCAAAAAGCATAATAACCACGAGCAGACTAAAACGTGTGGCGTGCTGATTTATACTTCTATGTATCTGAATGAATTTTTGTAAAGATTTCATGGCTTATTCTAAGTGCGGTAGTGTTACCTTCTTTAAAATGCAAACGGTGGGCGCAGACTATGCCTGTGACCATCTGAACATCATCTGCTGTGGCATATACCCGTCCCTGTAACATGGCCCAGGATTTTACCATGGCAGTCAATGCCAGTGCTCCACGTGTAGAAAGGCCATATTCAAAAAGACCGCTTTCTCTCGTAAAAGCTATGATCTCTTGAAGAAAATCAAGCAGTGTGTCACTGAGTGTCACAGCTGAGGCTTTTTGCATAGTGGCTTCTATCTGTACTGTGCTGAGTAGGGTGTCTATTTTTTCAGAACTTTGTCTTGTATCTCCTGTTAAAACAGCTCTCTCTGAAGCTTTGTCGGGGTAACCAATGCCAAAGGAACACATAAAGCGGTCTAACTGTGAAGAAGGAAGCGGAAAGGTACCCACTTCTTCATGTGGATTTTGTGTTGCCATCACAAAAAAAGGTTTTTTGAGAGTATAAGCAGTTTTATCTATAGTAACAATGCCTTCTTCCATAGCCTGAAGCAGGGCGGACTGTGTTTTTGGCATGGAACGGTTGATCTCATCTGCAAGTAAAAAAGAAGTGAAAATCGGTCCTTTTTTAAAGATGAATTCACCTTCTTTTTGATTGTAGTAGTTCACTCCGAGTATGTCTGAAGGAAGCATGTCGGAAGTAAACTGTATACGGCCAAAATCCAGACCTAAAACCTGAGATAGATGTTTAGCAAGTGTCGTTTTTCCTACTCCTGGAATATCTTCCAAAAGCAGGTGACCTCCTGCAAAAAATGTTGCCAAAGACAAAGCAATCGGTTCTCTTTTACCAACCAAGTGGGCTTCTATAGCATCGATGATAGGTATAAATTCAGGAGAGATAGTATAATTCATAAGAGTATGTTATCGTAATTTCCATGTAATTTGTGTGTATTACTCTATATGATCTTCTCCATGTACCTCTTCTCTTATAATGGGTGCAGGTCTTTTTCTTACAGTCAGTTCAAAGGCATCAGGTCTTGCATAATGCCCAGCAGTATCGAGATTCCATTTTGATCCGCGTAGCATATGCAAGTCAATTTCTGCCATGAGTATGCCTTCTTTTGCATTGAGAGGACCGGCCAATACTTTACCGTTTGGGTCTACGATGAGACTGTTTCCTTTATTGATAAATTCACCCACATCTTTGTAGTAGGATTGAAGTTGTGGAAGTTTTTTCAATACATCTTCTTTTTTCAATACCATACAACATCCCGTTACAAAACAGCGTCCCTCTTTGGCTATATGTCTCATGGAGGCATTCCAAGTCTCACCCTCATCATAAGTAGGTGCCATATATAACTCTATCCCTTCAGCATACAGCGAGTAACGCACTAAAGGCATATAATTCTCCCAGCATATAAGCCCACCAAGTTTAGCCATGTCAGTATCGTAAACAGTCACGGTACTGGCATCTCCATATCCCCAGATCATACGTTCGGCTACAGTAGGGATGAGTTTTTGATGATGACCGAATATCTCTCCTTTTGGTGAAATGAAAAGAAGAGAGTTATTAATGCTTCCTCCGCTGGCCTGCGCATTTTTTTCATTAATACCTATAACCACATAGACGCCAGCTTCTTTTGCAGCCTCACACAAACGATCAGTCTGTTCACTGCCTATAACAACAGATTGTTCCAGTAACATGGCATAGAGATCCTGATTGAGTGCCATATCTCCTGGTGGGACATGCCATACCCAGTCAGGGTAGCCAGGAACAAAGGCTTCGGGAAAAACAACCAGTTCAGCACCTTTATTAGCCGCTTTTTTGATAAGTGAACAAGCTTTGTCTATCGTTGCATCCAAGTCCATAAAAACAGGTGTTGCCTGTATGGTAGCGATGTTAAATGTTTCTTTTTTCATAATATTCCCCTTTTTGATCAGTGAGATAATTTCATATATAAAGTATAGTGATGCTTTGTGTAAGGTGTATGTATTTAAGGTAAATATTTAGTGTATAAACTGCAAAAAGTGAATAATGAAAATCTTAGTACGATAGTCTATAATGTAACTATGATTTATTTTTTAAACTAAATAAACTTGACAAGAGGTGACTAAAGGTTGTATAATAATTCATATTTAAACAATTTTAAGGAGTTAATCTATGAATATATTAGAAAAATTAACAAACCAAATGCAGGGGACTATCGAGTCTGGGGTTTCACTTGCACTACATAATAAAAATCAGGAAGTAGATCCTATACACCTTGTATGGGCATTATTAACAAATTCCGGGTCAATTTTACATCAAGCACTCAATAAAATGAATGTAGATAAAGCAGCTATTGAGTTAGAAACAAAAAGCATAGCCAATAAATTACCAACAGTCTCTTCTGTAACAAAAGAGAACATTAAACTCTCTCAAAATCTTGTACGTACACTACAAAATGCTGAAGGCGTGATGACTGCTAATGGTGATCAGTATCTTGCAGTGGATGCGTGGCTTATGTCAAATGTTGGAGAAAGCTTCATACGTGATACGATGTCAAAATACCTTGATATCTCTGAATTTGAAAAGACTTTAGAGAGCATTCGCGGAGGAAAACAGATAGACTCACAATCTGGGGATGAAACTTTGGAAGCATTAGCGCAATATGCTGATGATCTGAACCAAAAAGCACTCGATGGTAAACTTGACCCCGTCATAGGGCGTGATGAAGAAGTGCAACGTATGATGCAAATACTCATTCGTAAGACAAAAAACAACCCAATTCTCATTGGTGAACCTGGTACTGGTAAAACAGCCATTGTTGAAGGCTTGGCACAACGCATTGTAAATAAAGAAGTACCACTTAGCTTACAGAACATGCGTGTGATGAGCTTAGATATGAACAGACTCATAGCTGGAGCTAAGTATAGAGGTGAGTTTGAAGACAGACTCAAATCTGTTATAGATGAAGTAAAAGAGTCAGCCAATGTCATTTTGTTCATTGATGAGATACATACTATAGTGGGTGCAGGAGCATCTGAAGGTGGAAATGATGCAGCAAACATTTTAAAACCGGCACTTGCTCGTGGTGAGTTACATACTATCGGGGCTACCACACTTAAAGAGTACAGAAAATACTTTGAAAAAGACACAGCACTACAAAGACGTTTTCAACCAGTTAAAGTAGATGAGCCTAGTATCAATGAAGCGTTACAGATACTTAGAGGTATCAAAGGTAAACTAGAAACACACCATAATGTAAATATAACCGATTCAGCTTTGATCGCAGCAGCTAGATTGTCTGATAGATATATTACTGATAGATTTTTGCCAGATAAAGCCATTGACCTCATTGATGAAGCAGCAGCTGAACTTAAAATGCAGATTGAGTCTGAGCCTAAAGACTTAGCAAAAGCAAAACGTGAGATCTCTACACTTCAGGTAGAAAAAGAAGCACTCAAAATGGAAGAGAGTGACAAAAACAGTTCTCGCCTTGTAGAGTTAGAGAAAGAACTTGCAGACCTTGAAGAACATAAGATGACACTGCAAAATCAGTTTGATAATGAGAAGCAGGTCTTTAATGACATTGCCGAAGTCAAAGTGAGTATGGATACACTTAAAACACATGCAGAGACACTCAAAAGAGAAGGCGAGTTTTCCAAAGTCGCTGAGATAGAACATGGACAGATACCAGGAGAACAACAAAAACTCACGGCGTTAGAGTCTAAATGGACACAGATGATGTCTGAAGGTACTTTGCTTAAAAACTCTGTAGATGAAGATATGATAGCAAGTATCGTCAGCCGTTGGACAGGTATCTCTGTTTCTAAAATGCTGCAAGGTGAAAAAGAGAAGATCCTTGCCATAGAAAGCATTCTCAAAGAAGAAGTAGTAGGGCAGGAAGAAGCACTCAAAGCTGTGGCTCGTGCCATTAAGCGTAACAAAGCAGGGCTCTCTGACTTGAATAGACCTATAGGAAGCTTTATGTTCCTTGGGCCAACGGGAGTAGGTAAAACACAAGTGGCAAAAACACTTGCAAAGTTCTTGTTTGACTCTGAGAAGTCACTCATCCGTATAGATATGTCTGAGTATATGGAGAAACATGCAGCCTCTCGTTTAGTCGGAGCGCCTCCGGGGTATGTTGGCTATGAAGAGGGTGGACAGCTTACTGAAGCAGTACGTCGTAAACCATACTCTGTTGTACTCTTTGATGAGATAGAAAAAGCACACCCTGATGTGTTCAATACACTTTTACAAGTACTTGATGATGGACGTTTAACAGATAACAAAGGGGTAACGGTAGACTTTAAAAATACCATCATCATTATGACATCTAACATTGCCTCAGATAAGATCATGACCATCACCGATAAAGAAGAGCGAAGAGAAGCCGTAAATGACGAACTTAAACGTAACTTCAAACCAGAGTTCCTTAATAGACTTGATGATCAGGTTATCTTTAACCCATTGGACCTAGAAGCGATTACGAGTATTGTAGATATCTTGTTCCAAGGTATCCAAGCTAAACTTGCAGAACGTGACATAAGTATCACGCTTACAGCAGCTGCAAAAGCATATGTTGCTGAAGCAGGATTTGACCCGGTCTATGGTGCACGTCCGTTAAAAAGAGCGCTATATGAGGTCGTTGAAGACAGACTTGCAGAGCTTATACTTGAAGACAAAGTGGTGGAAGGTTCTTCTGTCGCATTTGATGTTGTAAATGGTGAAATAGAAGTAAATATTTCCTAATTGACTTAGATAGTTTAAAAGCATCATTACCTTTGGTAGCTTTTAAACTTCTATATATACAATCATAATTTTTATTTATCACTAACAATTAACTTTATGCTAAACTATTTATTATAAAGGACAATTATGACAAAATTAATCAAAAAATCATGTTTACTTCTCACAGTATTACCTCTAGCACTATTTGCAACAGAGGTATCAGCCCCTACCAAAACAAAAGATTTGGCTATCTTCTATACTTCACCTGCAAATATTGAAGCCAAATACAACAAACTCGTAGATGAAAAACTTCAAGATATTGGTTTTAATTGCTTAGACCCACGCAAAAGAATCAATGATAAGTATAAAAAAAATTGGGGTTCTACCGAATTAGATGTACTTAGCTTTATGCCAATTGTAAATAATAGTACTATACTTCCACTTTTAAATATTGATCCCCGTATTGCTGGATTTTCACCATTTAACTTACTCATACATAAAAAACTTAATGAAAACGTAACACATGTCGGTCATTTAGCTCCTGAAGTTATGTTAGATATTCTAGGTATTGAAGATAATGAAGTCAGAAGAAAATTCTCTAATAGCTTTAAAGCCTTAGATTCTATGATAGCGCAAGAACTAGGTGTCAATGGTGAAACAGTACCCTATAAAAAACTTTCCGAAAACACAATGATTAATTTTGAGTATGAATTTGAAACACCTAAAGATATGGAAGATTTTATAGATGAATTTCAAATGAATTTTGAAATGACATTTACTGATAAAGGATATATGATTGCGGGATATCGTAATTTTATGAAAGCGGATGATGCTGAAAAAATCCTTTCTAGTTATGATGGATTTTGGACATATTCTCTCTGTCACATGGAATTATCTTATAAAATATTTGATACCAAAGGTGCTAGACCAGATATGGGACTTTTTGCTCCATGTAGTATGTTTATGTATATCAAAAAAGGAAGCAACAAAATAGTAGGTGGTATGCCAAGGTTTAAAAATTGGTCTGATCTTCTAGAAGTGGGAGATGAAAATAGATTAAAACTTATACAGAAATACGATATGGAAATACCAGAGGTACTTAAAGAATTTGGTATGAAACTTATACCAAATACCAACCCTCTATTGTCTCAAACAGCCAACTGAGATAAACAACTTTAGTATGATACCCTTTAACCATTTAGGTTGGATATTTAAAACCTTTGGACCTGTTATTTATCCTCAGTCTGTCCGAACTTCTCTTTGTAATGCTTTAAGCACTCTTTCACCTCATGCCACTGTTTTAGATGTTGGTGGGGGTACAGGAGTGATGTGTGAATTTGCTTATACATGTAGAGATGATCTTGATTTTACAGCAGTTGATCCTGCCGAAGGTATGCTTAAACATGCCAAAGCATATGTCAAGACACATAAGGCAAGTGCAGAAGAATTACCTTTTGAGGATAATAGTTTTGACATGATACTTATGGGTGAGGCTTTACATCACTTTAATGATATTGATCTGGCATTGAAGGAAACAGTACGTGTCCTAAAAAAAGAGGGTGGATTGTTTATTTATGATTTTAATGTCAACACATTTAAGGGTAAAAGTATCTGTACTATGGAGAAGTTACTGGGAGAACCCGGGAACTTTTTTGAACCATACGATTTACAAGAAAAACTTGAGAAGTATGGATTTAGAAGCACCATCACAAAACATGGATGGCGTTATACAGTTGATGCTTCATTAGCCTTGTAGTTTAGTAAGCTGCTGCTCTGTCTTTATTATCTTCATTATTACCGATCGCTGCACCTGCAATGGCTCCAACACCGGCTCCAATAATCGTAGCACCTGTATTACCACCTATAGCTTGACCAATGAGAGCACCAGTACCAGCACCGACAAGTGCACCTGTTTCCGCTTTGGTTGCACATCCTGTAAACATAATGAGAGCAGAACTTGCAACTGTCAGTAAAATTAATTTAATCGTTTTCATTTTATAATCTCCAATTTTTAAGTTTATACCTAATTATAACACAAATCTAAAAAACTGATACAAGCGTAATTATGGCAAAAACAACTACATTATTTAATGTATTTAGTTAAAAAAGCATTGAGCTGATTGGCAAAGGCATGGGCATCTTTTTGTCCAAATGCTTTTG
>Ga0164313_10001827_pt1 | contig 19062 bp, 16 predicted proteins | sample GuaBasSedimGuay4_FD_113735 | JGI IMG/M metagenome (GOLD analysis project Ga0164313, IMG submission 113735) | Subseafloor sediment microbial communities from Guaymas Basin, Gulf of California, Mexico - Guay4, Core 4569-4, 0-3 cm | ecosystem: Environmental > Aquatic > Marine > Hydrothermal vents... | reverse complement strand
GGATGGCAGGGCTTCAATCCGATGATCGCCGTCAGCCAGGATGACCGCCGAGAGCTCTACGGCCGGGACTTCCGGCGCTTTCACTGGCGCGCCGCAGCAGAGCAGCTGCGCTTCAGCCACTTCGAAAACGACGTCTATCAAAGCATCGACGTCCCCGCGCTCCTCATGGCCGGCGCCGAAGACAACTTCCTGATGAGCGAGCAGCGGGCGATGATCGTTCACCTCGCCGAACTGATGAAGGCCGCCGGCATGCCCGGGTGGTGCCGGATCCCAACGCGCACTGGCCACTCGATTCACAACGAGCGACCGCGCTGGCTCGCCGGGACTCTGGACGCCTTCATCGAGGCGCACCCGGTTTGAGATCGGTCGCGAAGGCGCGCAACGCTTGTATCCTCACAGCAGGAACTGCAGTGGCCGACACAGTGGTCATGAACCGGCCGTGAAGTTCGAAGGAGGGCGCAATACGAATGAGGTCATTTTCGGTCATGGAGGAGGGAGCGACGTCGTGCCGGACCTCGGGTTTGGAGGCGACGCTCCGAACCGAGGTCCAAGTCTCGTTTGAGTCGGCCGAGCTATTGGGTCCGGCACGTGAGTTCCTATTCCGGGTCGGAGACTACGTGTGCGAAGGAAACAGGATCGAATCTGGACAAACGATGAGCCACGGGTTTTGGGTCGTCCGTTTCTGCGCCGAAGATGGAATCCTAAACACCTATGAGTTTGACGACAAATGGCTGGATTCCGTTCCGGGCGCGACGCGAGCCCTGACCTACTGGAGGGACCAAAAGGCAACGTGCGAAGCGGTGGACTCCGACTTCGATCCTCCTCTCGCCAACGCAAAGGCAGCGATCTCGGCCGGGGTCATCGAGGGGGATCCAATCGAAGCGATTCGGTATCCGGCACCGCCGCACATGTCCGGTTGGTATCTCACAACGGCTCGGTATGACGGCAACGTGGAGAGCCTCAAGGTCGTCCATCTCCACCACGTCACACAAGCGAGACCAGATCTGCTCAGGCACCTCGCTCTCCCTCCGGGCTCCTACTTTGATTTTTCAAAGTCACCGAAAGTTGGCTTTTCGCAGGAAGTCGCGAGTGAGCAGCCGTAGCCCCAAACTCACTCCGACCCATCCCCGTCGCCCAGGGCAATAGCGCTGCGCATCGCTACGACGACCTCTACCGCCTGACGTCGGCAACCGGGCGCTTCTCGTCGCACCGGGGTCACTACGAGACGTACGAGGTGGACCTGTCGTACGACGCCATCCACAACGTGACGGCGAAGACGCAGGAGCACGAGCTTCATACGCCCGGGGGGGGCGACGGTGCCGCAGCACCGGACGTCGTACGACTTCGCGTACGAGTACGGCTCCAGTCGGCCCCACGCGCCGACGCACGTCGGGGGGCGCCGCTTCCAATACGACCTCAATGGGAACCAACTCGGCTGGGACGACGACCGCAGCGGGCGCCGCCGCACGATCCTCTGGGACGCGGAGGACCGGCCGCAGTCCATCTCCGACAACAGCCGGCGGCGAGGGCCCCGAGCCCTCCCTCATTTTGTACAGCAGCTGTACATTCTGCCCCGCATTCTCTGTTGTTTCGCGCACTTAGCCCTCGCCCGAAACAATCCCGAAATGTGTTCCCGGGACGGCTTTGACCCGCGGCTGCCGCGAATACGACCCGCAGCCGAGAAGGCTGAACTTGGGGACGCGTGATTGCCTAATTGCCTTACGCCAGAGGCCGGCTACCGGACTTGCGCCTCGCCGAGGACAACTTCGTCGACTTCTACCACCCGGACCACCTCGAGCGGTCTCCCCAAGGTGGCCGGCGAGGCGCCGTTTCAGCGGCGGTGAATCACGGGCTATACTCACCGTGATGCCTCCCGCCGCTCCAGAAGCCACGATGACTGCCGAGCAGTATTTGGCTTGGGAGCGTGAGCAGCCCGCGCGTCATGAGTACTTTCGCGGTGACGTATTCGCCATGGCGGGGGGCACGCCGAGGCACAACGCCCTCGGCGCAGCCGTGACCATCGAACTCGGCGGGGCTCTGCGGGGTATGCCGTGCCGGATCCTGTCGGCCGACCAGCGCATCATCGCCGGAGAGCAGGACCACTACGTCTACGCTGACGTGAGCGTCGTCTGCGGGGAGCTCGAGCTTCATCCTGGGACGGCCGATGTCCTCCGTAATCCCAGCGTTGTCGTCGAGGTGCTTTCGAAAAGCACCGAGGCCTACGACAGAGGGCTCAAGTGGGAAGCGTATCGGCGCATTCCTTCGGTCCAGGACTACCTCTTGCTCTCGCAGGGCGCGCCCCACGTGGAGCACTATCGCCGGGATCCGGCCGGCGAGTGGCGCTATCGTGTGGCCGAAGCGGGCGGCTCGGTGACGCTTTCCAACAGCGCCACCCTCGATGTCGACGCCATCTATGCCGGCGTGTTCGACGTAGCGGGGGAGTGAGCCCCCGCTGACCCGGGCTCAGAACAAATCCAGCACTTTCCGAATCGGATTTCCCCGCCGGAAGAGCAGCCGCATCCCCTTCAACGCCGCCTTGTACGACTTCTCGCCGTACGGGTACCAAAGCGGCTCCCGGCTGCCGATGGCGACCCGGTCATAGTTCACGTGGCGCACCTCGCACTTCGAGAGCAGCCCCTCTTCGCCGTGAACCCGGCCGAAGCCGCTGTCCTTGACCCCTCCGAACGGCGTCTCCGCGGCAGCGTAAGCAGAGAGCACATCGTTGACCATCACCGTCCCCGAGCGCAGCCGCTCTGCGATTCGCCGGCCCTCGCCGCGGTCGGTCGTGAAGACGTAGTTCATCAATCCCAGATTGGTATCGTTGGTCAGTTCGATGGCCTCCTCGATGTCGGCGACCTTCATGATTGGCACGACCGGCCCAAAAGTCTCGTCGCGCATCACCGCCATGTCTTGCGTGCAGTCCGAGAGCACCGTGGGCTCGAAAAACTGCCCTGCCCCTTCGCGACGCTTGCCGCCGGCCTCGAGGCGCGCCCCCTTCTCGAGGGCGTCCGCGATGAGCCCCTCGGCGACCTCGATCTGCCGGGCAAAGGTAACCGCCCCCATGTCCACGTCGTAGCGCGTCGGGTCTCCCTGGCGGATCTCGTGGGTCAGCTCGCGAACCCGGGCGACGAGAGCTTCGTAAATCGCATCGTGGGCGTACACCCGCTCGACACTGATGCACACCTGCCCACTGTTGGCGAAGGCCCCGAAGACGATGCCCCGACTCGCTCGTTCGATGTCGGCGTCTTCACAGATGATGGCCGCGGCCTTGCCCCCGGCCTCGATGACACACGGAATGAGCCGCTGGCCGCACGCGGCCGCCACCTTGCGTCCGGCCGCGACGGATCCCGTGAAGACCACGGCGTCGGGCCCCGCGTCGATGAGGGCGGCCCCGGTCCCTCCGTCGCCGGTGACCACCTGGAAGAGGTCCTCCGGCAGCCCGGCGGCCTCGTAGACTTCCTTCAGCTTCAACGCGATGAGGGGGGTGATCTCGCTGGGCTTGAGCACCACCGCGTTGCCCGCGACCAATGACGCGACGACGTCGCCGAAGGGGATGGCCATCGGGAAGTTCCACGGCGAGATGATGCCCACGACGCCTCGCGGCGCGTAGTGCACGTAGCTGCGCCGATGCTTCAGGAGATGCAGCTTGATCTCCCGCGGCGCGAGGATGCGACTCGCGTGATTTGCGTAGTAGGTGGCGAGATCGACCGACGCCATCACCTCGTGGGTGAGAGCCTCGGCTCGAGGCTTGCCGCACTCGGCGACGATGAGGTCGACTATCGCATCGGCCTCGTCGACGATCGCGTCCCGGAGGGTACGGACGTGTTCGACGCGCTCCTCGAGGGGAAGGAGTGCCCAATTCTTCTGAGCATCTCGCGCCCTTCGAAAGGCCGTAGCGACTTCTGTTGCGCCCATCACCGGCACATCGCCGAGGGCCTCCCCGGTCGCCGGGGCGTAACTCGTAATCGTCGCGCCCTGGCCCGATTTCTCGCGCCGCGGCGCCTCGCTTTGCAGCTGCCCCATCGCACCCTCCCCCCTCTGGAGAGGAAACCTAGCGTACTTTGGTCCGCTCGCCGAGGAGCGAGGGTGCCGAGCCGCGGCCCGCCATCGCCCCACGGCGGGACATTCCGAACCGGGGATAGCGCGCCAAGCCCTTGGAATCAGCTGGAGATCGTCTGTAATCCAGGTCGATCTCGGAGGGGTATTCCGTCGAGGCCGTGCGGGCCCAGGTGCTCACCGGACAGGGAGAGCAGAGCTCCCCGGGGAGCTCACATCACGTAGTCTTTGAGGCGGCTGATGTCCTGAATGGCCTGGAGCTTCGCGAGGCCAGCGGTCTCTACCTGGCGCACGCGCTCACGGGTCAGGTTCATGATCTCTCCGACGTCCTCGAGGGTGATCCCCCCGCGGTCGGCGACGTCGAGGGCGCAGGTCTCGGTCATCTCCCAGACCTCGACGTCCGGGAAGTTGAGCTTGATGGATCCACGGACGGGGTGGACGTCGATGTAGAGGTGGTACTTGCAAGATACGAAGGGACACGGCCGCTCGAGGTCCTTGCACTCCATCCGCGTCTTGGGCTTCCAGTAGTCCATCTCGGGATAGAGCAGACGGCCGCGGTTCAGCTCCGCCTTGCTGAGCCTGCGGATGGAAATGGTCCGGGCGCGCTGACGGCTGCGGCGCTTACGACGCCCGCGCTTCTTCGGCTCCGGGCCCTCTTCAGTGCTCGGCTCGATAGCTAACGCGAGGGATCCCTCGGTCATACCCTGCACCGTCTCTTGTCCGCTCGCCTCTTGGCTCACCGACTCGCCCGCCGGTTCGCTCTCTGGCTCGTTCCCTTGCGCCACTTGTTCGATCATCGATCCCTCCAGATCTCTTTGCTTCAGAACGGCGTCTCAGCGCGCCGTTAAACCACTGCCCTTGCCATACGGGCCTGCATCGAAAGCCGTCGTTCGACGGCCTCGAGCTTCGCGACCAGGCTCGTCGCGAGCTGCCTTGCTTCTTCGAGCCCGCGGTCCGCGAGCTCGTCGCCGGGATGCTCCGCTACGGCGGAATCGAGGGCGTCGAAGACCCGCGCCAGCTGGCGCCCGAGGGCCTCGATGTCGCCGCGGACGAAGAGGAACTCCCGCTGGATCTCCTCGATCGTGAACCCCTGGGCCATCAGCCGCCGGAGGTGCACGAGCTGGCGAATCGCCGTCGAGGGATAGAGCCCCTGGGACCCCCGGTGCTTGCCCTTGCGACCAACCCGGACGCTCCGGGGGAGCAGACCGAGCTGCACGTACTTCCGGAAGGAGGCTTCGCTCAGGCGCTCACCGGATGAGGTGAAGGTCTCGACGATCTGCTGGACCGTCATTCCCTTGGGGAAATCCGCCTCGATCTTGGCCAGATCGGCGTCGGTCCACAGGGCCTTATTTCGCGTCGGTAGAGTCATTTCCAGGGCAGGCAACGAATGTAATCTATTGAATAGAAATGGGTCAACAAAATTGTGCACGCTTGGGACAGTACCCAGAGCAGCACCGTATTCGCTTGAAATCATGCACCTTTTCGCTCTACTTCGTCGCGAGGCAGCAGTTCCAAGATGAGGACGAGTCGCATGAATTTGGCCCTCGGTCCAGAAAAGTACAGATCGTGAGGCATTCGAGACGATCGCCGCCCATTGGACCCCAGACCGCACTTCCCCGGTCTTTCGCCACCAAGGCCCGGCAAGCTCTTTCGGACAGTGAAATCAAGGCGCGGGGCATGTATCGTCCCGCCCCGAATGGCGTCTTCGACCGACATGGGTTCGCGCATCGGAGCCTTCTTCTTCTCCGATCCCCGAGCCCTCCGGCGCTTCCGTAAGAACCGCGGGGCGACCGCGGGCCTCGCCCTGGTGGTCCTCGTCACCCTCACGGCGGTCGTCGGACCCCTCCTGGCCCCCCACAGCCCCGAGGAGCAGAACCTCGAAGAGCTCCTGCACGACAACGGGCTGCCCATCGCTCCGGGCGAGAATCCCGCTCACCCCCTCGGCGCCGACACCCTCGGCCGCGATGAGCTCTCGCGGCTCCTCCACGGCGGCGCGGTATCGATGCAGGTCGCCCTCTTCGCAACTGCTCTCGCTGTCTTCATCGGCCTGTCGATCGGCATCATCTCTGGCTACTTCGGCGGTGCGGTCGACATGTTCGCGATGCGCGGCGTCGACATCTTGCTGAGCCTGCCCTTCCTGCTCATCGTCATCGCCATCCAACGCGTGGTGGACAGACCGGAGCTCTGGACCCTCTTCCTCTTATTGGGTTTGCTCTCGTGGACGACCCTGGCCCGGGTCACCCGCGCCAAGACGATGCAGGTCCGCGAGCTCGAGTACGTGCAAGCGGCCCGGGCCCTCGGCATGTCGCGGCGACGCATCCTTCTGCGCCACGTCCTGCCCAACGTGATGGGCCCGGCAATCGTCATCGGCACCACCCTCGTGGCCCAGATGATCATCGTCGAATCGGCGATGAGCTTCCTCGGTTTCGGAGTCCAGCCGCCAAACGCGAGCTGGGGCTCGATGCTGCGCGAAGGGCAGCAGTACCTGAGCCATGCCCCCCGCCTGGTCCTCTACCCGGGCCTCCTGATCATGGCCACGGTATTCGGCTTCAACCTCCTCGGCGAAGGGCTGCGCGATGCGCTCGACCCGAAGGATTGACCGCTACGGGCCCTTGCTCGCCGCCGGCCTCGGCGCGGCGATCATCGCCTACATCGCGTTCTTTGCCCCGCCCGAACCGCAGGCGCCCCGATGGGACGGCGCGGGTTCCACGGAACCACAGCACGGCGGCACCTTCGTCTTTCATCACGAGTCGGTGATCCGCACCTTCGACCCGGCCATCGCCTACGACGAACTATCATCCATGGGCATTCGCCTGCTCTTCGACGGGCTCCTCGACTACGACGAAGAGACGAGGCTGGTCCCCTCCCTCGTCGAAGCGATGCCCACCCAATCGGAAGACGGCAAGACGTTCACCTTCCGGCTCCGCCGAGGGGTCGAGTTCCACTGCGGAGGGGAGCTCACCGCCGACGACGTGCTCTTCACCATGGAGCGTATGCTGGGACCGGACACCAGCTCCCCCGGCTACGTCTTCTACGCAAACATCACCGGCGTCGATGAGTACCGCGCCGGCGAGTCCGCCCACATCCGCGGGATCCGGGTCGTGGACGACCGCACCATCGAGTTCGCCCTCGACGAGCCGGACCAGACCTTCCTCAACGCAATGGCGATGCCGTTCGCGTATCCCTTGCCGCGCAGCCACTACGAAAACCCGACCGTCGACGTGCGCACTACCGCCTGCGGCACCGGGCCCTTCACCCTCGACCCCGACGATTGGGAGCACGGAGTGCAGGCGGTCTTCGAGCGCAACCAGAACTATTGGAACGCGCCCCTGCCCTACGTCGACCGGATGATCTACCAGGAAAACCTCACCCGAGACGTGGCCACCATGCGCTTCCGCAACGGTGACCTCGATGCGGTCCATCGCTTCAGCCCCGCGGACTACATCTTCCTGCGCAACGCGCCGGCGTGGCAGCCCTACATCGACGAGCACCCCAAGGCGAACCTCTGGGGCGTCGGCATGAACACCCAGATGGCGCCCTTCGACAACGTGCACGTTCGGCGCGCGGTCGCCTTCGTCGTCGACCGCGAGGCATGGAAGCGGCAGCGCAGCAATCGGCTGATGCCCACCGGGCAACCTCTTCCCCGGGGCTTCATGGGCTACCGGGAAGACCTCGAAGGCGCCCACTACACCGACCTCGACCGGGCCCGGGAGGAGATGGCCCTGGCCGGCCACCCCGTCCACCGGGACGGCGACCGGTGGGTCGCCGAAGGCCTCGAGGACACAGAGATCGAGTTCTGGGTCGGCGAAGGTGACACGGGGCGTCAGTACGGGGAGATGGCCCAGGCCGACCTCGCGAAGATCGGCCTGCGCATCTCCATCAAGCAGGTCTCGTTCCCCGTGTACCTCGAGGAAAGCGGCAAGCCCGGACGAGTCCCCCTCCTCCTGACCGGCTGGAACATGGACTTCCCGGACCCCGCAAACTTCCTCGACGTGCTCTTCAACACCTCATCCATCTCCGAGCAGAACTCCAACAACCGGACCTTCTATTCGAACCCGATCGTCGATGATCTCCTCGACCGCGCGCGGATAGAACAAGACATCACGGCCCGCGAACGCATGTACGTCGAGGCCCAGGAGCTGATCGTCGCCGATGCCCCCTGGGCCTTCATGTGGAGCGACCTCACCATGGAAGCGTGGCAGCCCTACGTGCGGGGATATCACCCCAGCCCGGTCTACAGCATGGACTACCGGGACCTCTGGCTCGACCTGCCCAAGCGGCGCATGCAGGCGCGGCACGGCACGGATCTTCAGCCGAGGCACCGGCTCTCTGGCCTTCTGCCGTTCGGAGGCAATCTCTGATGCTCGAGTTCGCCCTCAAACGCGCCGCCTGGGCGAGCTTCGTCATGCTCGCGGTGATCACCATCGTCTTCATGCTGGTCAGCCAGATAGGCGACCCCTGCGCGGCCCGCCTCGGCGCCAACGCCCGGCCCGAGCAGATCGCGGCGTGCCACGAACAGTACGGCTTCGATCAACCCCTCACCGCCCAGTACGGCGCCTACCTCGGTCTCTCGTCGTGCGTGCGCAAGAGCTCACCGAACTACGACGGCGGCGAAGGCCATTGCGGCATCCTCCAAGGCGACCTCGGCGAGTCGATGCGCATGGAGCAGGACGTGGTGGAGGTGATCCTGACGCGTCTGCCGCGTTCCATGCTCCTCGGCGCCATGGCCATGGGCTTCGAGGTCCTCCTCGGCGTCTTCATCGGCATCATCGCCGCCACGCGCCGCAATACCTGGTTCGACACCGGCGTCATGGCGACAGCCTTCGTCGGCATCAGCGCGCCGACCTTCCTGTCAGGCCTGCTCTTTCTCTACTTCTTCGCGTTCCGACTCGGCTGGTTCCCCGTCGGGGGCTACGGCAATACCCCCCTCGAACACATCTACAGCGCAATTCTCCCGGCCTTCACCCTCGCCATCATCGGCGCCGCGACCTACGCGCGCATCATGCGCTCGGAGATGGTCGAGACCCTCCGGGCCGACTACGTGCGCACCGCCAAGGCGAAGGGCCTCGGCCCCGTCGCCGTCATCATGAAACACGGCGCCCGGAACGCGCTCCTACCCATCGTCACCCTGATGGGCTTGCAGCTCGCGATCCTCGTCTCCGGGGCGATCATCACCGAGTCCATCTTCGCCTGGCCTGGCGTCGGGCGCCTCGCCATCGAGTCGATCCACAACCTCGACGCGCCGATCATCATGGGCGTCGTCATCATGGTTTCCTTCACGGTGCAGTTCGGGAACTTCCTGGCCGACGTCGCCGTCGGCGCCCTCGACCCCCGCGTCCGCGTCGACCAGGAATGACAACGCCACCACCGGACGAGGAGCCGCCGTCTTCGCGTGCCGAAGGCGAAGAGCCGTCGACTCCCCCGGGGAGTGCCGCACCGACGAAGACTCGCTGGCATTTCTTTCTCCACATGATGCTCTCGCCCATGGCGTTCCTCGCCCCGTGCGTGAGCTGCGGGGCGGCGGTCAGCTTCCACCACACCTTCGGCACGGTCGGTGGGCTGCTCGGTGCCATCGGCGGCTTCATCCTCGGCACGGCCCTCGTCGTCTTCTGGTATGTCGTCGTCGAAGACGTCTTTGGCCGAGACCGACAAGCGCGTTTTGCCTCCCAGGCAATCGAAGAGGCCGAAGCCGGACGCTTTCGTCGACGCCTCGGCGGCCCAGCGGCCGAGGGCCAGAAAATGCAGAACGTCGAGGCCGTGCCTCTGTACCCAGAGGCGATCGACATCGACACGGGAATCGGCACGGCCATCGCGCGCATCGACGCCCACGGCGATGCCAAAGAAGCCCTCACGGCCGCCGAGAAGCTGCGAGACCGGCACCCCCGGGACCCCCGGACAGTCAGCGCCCTCGCCCGCGCCCTCCTACGGGCGGGCAAACCGAAAGAGGGTGCGCGTCTCGCCTCCGAGGCCCTGCACGCAGCGGTCCTCGCCGGCCACCTCGGGCCGGTGGCCCCCCTGGTGCAGTGCTTCTGGGCACACCGCGAGGCCCTCGCCCTCGACTCCGCAGTCGCCCGAGCCGTCGCCAACCACCTCGACGGCGTGGGTCAGCCCGACCAGGCTGCGTACTTCCGAGCCGGTCGCACCTCCCTCGTCTGAAGGCCGAAGCCTTCAGCGACGACGGCGAGGACTGAGCCGGAACACCTTCCGCGCCCGGTCGTCGACGCGGGGCGGCGAGACCTCGAGGTAGTCGAGCTTGATCGCCTTCCGGCCGCCGTTTTCGAGACGGATGATCAGCCCGCCGCTCTGGGTCTCGCCTTGCACCCGGCAGAGGCCGAAGACCTCATGGTCGACGAAGTCCCCGATCTCGGGGACGAGCTCGTCGAAGAATTCTTCTTCGGTCTTGCGCTTGCGGCTCGGCAAGGGCGCCCGGGGAGCCCCCCCCTGGGTAGTTTTCTCGGAGCGAAAGCGCTGCTTCTTGTCCTCGACCTGGCGCACCTTGGCGAGGCGCCGTCGTTCGGCGAGGGAGAGTCGAGGAGTCGCAACGGCTTCGGCGGCCGGTACGGTCGCGGCCAGGACGGGGCGCTCGGCGACCGGGCGCGGCTTGGGAGCGTCGACGCTGGCGTCGGCGACCTGAGCCCACGAGACGGCGCCCGCATCCGGCGCGTCCGGCGCCGCAGCCGCTTCTCCGGCAGCCGACGGCATGGGTGGGGGAGGAGACTCGGCTGTCGGCGCGGCGTCATGCGGGGCGGCAACACTGCCCCCCGCGGGAGCCTTCGGACTCGCCTCCATGGTCGCCGTCATGCGATCGCCGGCCCAGAGCGAGAGGCCTGTCCCGGGGTCGTGCTCGCGGCCGAGGGCGATGTCGTCATAGATGTCGAGGCGCACCTCACAGGCAAAGGCTTCGCCGCGTACCAGGCGACCGCCGAGCAACTCGACGTCCCCGCCCTCGCGCCGCGATACCGTCGCGTGCAGGTGCACCGAGGGCGCACCGTCTTCGAACGAAATGTTCCCGGTCAGGTTCACGATGTCGGTCGGGGCATCGACCTGCCGTGCAGGCTGATAGACCCGGCTGGCCGGGTCGTACCCGGTGAGCTCACAGCTCTCGAATACGCCCACCCCCGTGATCCAGGCGGCGCCGATGCTGCGCTCCACCGCGAGGGCAGTGAGGGCTTCGTGCAAGTCTTCGCCGCGGTCGAGACGAGCGACGACGTGGCGCACCTTCTGGCTTTCGAAAACGATCACTCTCGCGGTTCCATGAACATCTCGCCGGTCAACGCCCGAGCCAGAGCGGAGCCGCTGCGCCCCGGGGTATGCCGGAATGCCGCGACGATCTGCCACTCGGGCGCTCCGAGCTCGGCGTTGAGCCCTCCTCCGGCGCCGACGACGATAGCCGTCCGCTCCCTATCCAGCACGACCCGGGCCTCTCCCATGAGCTGGGCGGGAGTGGCCGCATTGCTGGTCAGGCCGAGGAGGACCTGGGCCTCGACCGCGAGGACCAAGTGGTCGCTGAAAAAATTGTAGGCGACGGCTCCCGCGAGCAGCACCTGGCTGCCCCAGGTGACGTCGATGATGGTCGCGGTCTCGCGCAGCCGGACCCCCGACTGGGCAGCGAAGCGCAGGTTGCCCCACCTCGCGTTGCCCATCACGTCGAAGTAGCCGGACCAGGCCGCGGAGCCGCTGAAAGCGACGCCATCACCGGTCGGCGCGAGCACCCCCGCACCGAACCCGAGGTCGAAGTCCACCGAGCCCAGGGCCGGGTTGACCTCGAACGGCATGTAGGCGAGGTCGAGGCGAAGGTCACCGACAGCGCCGGCGTTCAGCCGATCGTCGGGGTCACCGGTGAACGCTTCGATGCCGGCGCCGCGCTGAAATACGAGAGGGACCGCGATGGTCCCCTGGAAGTGGTCGAGGAAACCGACGCCGTACATGATGGCGAAGGTCGACCGGGTCTCGACGACCGCGACCTCGGTCCCGAGGTTCGGATCCGTGACGACGAAGGGCCGATGGATGGCGTCCAGGTCGAGGGCGAGGGCGTTCGACGCGTGGGGCAAGACGCGGGTCCCGCGCACGTAGGCGAGGTCACCGTAGGAGAGCCCGGGGATGCGTGTCTGGAGGTCGAAGGCGAGGGTCTGCGCCGCTACCTTCCCGACGGGGCCGGAGAGAGCGAAAAAGAGAGCCACGAGACCGAGAGCCAGACCGCGCACGGGCCGCCTTTTACCACGCCCCGGGGCCCGGCGCTCGCCCCGGCGGCCCCGGCGGCCCCGGGGATCGTCGGGCCCACGGACGACGCCCATTCGCGTCTATAGTGCGAGCCATGAGCGTTCAAATGCTGCGGGCGGTGAGCCCGACGACGGGCCAGGTTCTGACGGAGCACCAGGCCCACGATGGGGCCGCGATCGAGGAGCGCCTCGCCGCGGCCCGGGCCGCCTTCTCGAGCCACCAGCGTCGCCCCCTCCCCGCCCGGGCCGAACTCCTCCGCAGCGTCGCCGAGGAGCTCCGCCTGAGACGGGACGAGCTCGCGACCCTGATGGCGCGGGAGATGGGCAAACCCCTCGGCGAAGGCCGGGCCGAGGTCGAAAAATGCGCATGGGTATCGGAGTACTACGCCGAGCACGGCGCCCGAGCCCTCGCCCCGGAAGACGTACCGAGCGACGCCCGGGAGAGCTACGTGAGCTTTCAACCCCTCGGGGTCGTCCTGGCGGTGATGCCTTGGAACTTCCCCCTGTGGCAGGTCTTTCGTTTCGCGGCCCCGGCGTTGATGGCGGGCAACGCAGCGTTGCTCAAGCACGCATCGAACGTGCCGGGCTGCGCCCTGGCCATCGAAGACATCTTTCGCCGCGCCGGCGCCGCGCCGGGGCTCTTCACCACGCTCCTCGTCGGGAGCGACCGCGTCGGTGGTCTCATCGCTGATCCCCGGGTCGCTGCGGTCACCCTCACCGGCAGCACGCCGGCGGGGCGGGCCGTCGCTGCCGCCGCCGGGCGCGCCCTCAAGAAGACCGTCCTCGAACTCGGCGGGAGCGATCCTTTTGTCGTCCTCGGCGACGCAGACCTCGATGCTGCGGCCACCGTCGGCGCCCGCAGCCGACTGCTCAATGGCGGACAGAGCTGCATCGCCGCCAAGCGCTTCATCGTCGTCGAGGGGGTCCGGGACGCCTTCCTCGAGCGCCTCACCGTCGCCATGAAAAGCGCCGTCATGGGCGACCCAGAGCACGCCGACACGACCCTCGGACCCCAGGCGCGCCACGACCTCCGGGACGAACTCGCCGACCAGGTCGAGCGCAGCGTCGCCGCGGGAGCGCGCCTGCACCTCGGCGGCGAGACCCCACCGGGGCCCGGCGCTTTCTACCCGGCCACCATCCTGACCGACGTCGAGGAGGGCACACCGGCCTTCGACGAGGAGCTCTTCGGCCCAGTGGCCGCGGTGATCACCGCCCGGGACGAGGCTGACGCGATTCGCTTGGCGAATGCGACGAGCTTCGGCCTCGGAGCAGCGGTCTTCACCTCGAACCTCGACCGGGGGCGCGAAATCGCGGAAGTGGAGTTCGAGGCAGGGGCCTGCTTCGTGAACGAGATGGTCAAGAGCGACCCCCGGCTGCCCTTCGGCGGTATCAAAGAGAGCGGCTATGGCCGTGAGCTCGGGGCCTTCGGCATCCGCGAGTTCGTGAACATCAAGACCGTCTACGTGGCCTGAGCCGCCCTACTCTTCTTCGGTCTCATCTTGGGCAGCGGCTTCGTTTTCATCGTCCGCCAGACGCTTTTCTTTGGCGTCCACGGCGTCGACGAAGAGCTTGAGGTACTCACCGCCGCTGGTGAGGGCGAAGACCAGGCTCAGGTAGAGCAGCGCCACGCCCACTTGATTCAGGTCGGCGTGAATCGTGGCGAAGCCGAAATGGATGTCGTAGGGGTGATGAAGGATGAGCAGGAGGATGGCGACCATCTGGAGCGCCGTCTTGTCCTTGCCACCCCGGCGTGCGGCGATCACCACGCCTTCGCTCATGGCGATGGTGCGGAGAGCGGTGATAGAGAGCTCGCGGCCGACCATCAGAATGACCGCGGCGACCCCGACAGACGTGAGCCGCCCCATGTAGACCAGCCACACCAGGGTGGCCATCACCAGCAGCTTGTCCGCGAGGGGGTCGAGGAACTTCCCGAGCACGCTGATGAGACCCTGGCGCCGCGCCAGCCAGCCATCGAGGGCATCGGTAATAGCGCTGACGATGTAAACCATCGCCGACCAGAAGTTGGCGGCCGGCGTGCCCTCGGCGAGCAGGAAGAGCACGACGGGGATCAGCGCGATGCGCAGGAACGTCAGCAGGTTCGGCAGATTGATGGCGTCCTGACGAATGCTCTTCGGTCGCCGGACCGGCTGCGCAGAGGCGGAACTCATGCGACCAACACCACGCCGTCTCCGCGGAAAGAGAGCGGCGGCGCGACAGCGCCGTAGGGAACCGTCCCGCTTCGCCGGGTCGACGGCAGGAGACGTCCACTCCAGCCGACCAGGCGTGCGGCGTCGACCGACACCGGGGTGTTCTCGTCGACCGCGACTCCGCATGGGGCGCGGTCGAGGCGCAGGATCACGACGCCGGACCCGTGCAGGGAGAGCATCGCCGTAGACGGCGACTCGGCCGGCAACAACCCGCTCTCGTAGCCGAGGCGCCCGTCGAAGCCCCAGACCAGGTCTTCCCGGACGAAGAGCACGTCGTCAGCCATGGTGAAGTCGTAGAAACGCCCGGGAAGGTCCGGCGCCACGACCGCCGCGACGGGCCCCCGGAGGCGCATGATGGGACGTTCTTCCCCCATGATGGTCTCGAGTTCGCGGGACCGGACGCGGCGCTTCACCGGTGCCATGCGCAGCTCGCCGCGCACCGCGATGAGGCCCTCCATGCGGCAGTAGCCGTCATCCGCGATGGAAACGAAGAGCTCGCCGCCGGGGCCAATCGACAGGGGCGAGTCGTCCCGGGCCGATAACGTCCACTCGACGAGTCGCGTCTCGAGGCTGGGAGCAGCGGCGTTCGGCGTGGAGGTTTGGACCGCCGCCAATCGCGGCAGGTGGGGCTCCCCCGGTTCGGCGACGCGCCACGCGCCGCTCCGGGTCCGAGTCGCAGGCGGAGCGATGGACAGGGGGACCTGGGCGGCTTCGAACTGCTCGATGGCCTGCTCGGCCGCCGAGCGCATCGCCGCCCTATCCGAAGGCTCTGCTTCGACTTCGACCGGCACCGTGCGCTCCGGCTCCCCGGAGATGCTCGACAGTACCGCTTCCATCCGCCGCGCCATCGACGCCTGGCCACCGCGGAGGAATGCGTCCCGCGCTTCCTTGAAGCGCTCGAGGCGCCAGTAGGTGAGGCCGAGATACCCCCAGGCCTTCTCGTGGTCCGGCGTGATGGTCACCGCGTCGATCAACAGGCCGAGGGCTTCTTCGTTTTGTCCCGTCTTCACGAGGGCCAAGGCGAGGTTCACCTTGAGCGTCCCGTCCTTCGCGTACGCTTCGACGAGGCGTCGCCAGATCTCGATCGCCCGAGGGTAGACGCCTAGACGAAAGTAGACGCCGGCGAGCAGGTCCTGTCCTTTGGCATCCTGGGGCTGGAGCGCGAGGGCGCGCTCGAGCTCGCCCTTCGCCTCGTGCACCTGATCCTTGAGGAGCAGCTCGCTCCCCCGATAGAGGTGATAGAGGAAGTCATCCGCCGCCTCCGCCGGACTCTCGATCGACTCATCGCGTGACACAGGGCCGGCAGGGTAGCCCGTCGGACGCGGCCGTGTCAGCCTCCGGCCGTGCCGGCCCCTGCCAGCCCCCGAGAGCCCTCCCCCCTGCGCCGTACCCGCTGATGCTCCTGGTGCTCCCCTTGGCGATTTTCCTCACGGCGCCCTCCCCGGCGTGGGGCCAAGACATGGGCCAAGACATGGGCCAGAGCGCTTCGGAGGCCGAACCCCCGCCCCAGCGCCAAGACGGTGCGGGCCCGGTGAAAGTCGACCCAGCCACAGGCCGCCGCTATCGAGAAGTCCGCCCAAGAGAGGCGATACGACGGGGCAGCTTCCGGGTGCCCAGGTGGGTGCCGGCGGCGCTTGGTGCGGGGGTGACCGTCATCGCCCTCGGCGTCCTGGCCGTGGCCCACCGGCGCAGGAGCCGCCGATGACCCCCGTCCAGCAAGAGGAGGCCCCGGCCCCGAGCGGCGGCCTCGGTCGCAAGATCCTGATAGCGACCCTGATAGGCGCCCTCGTCTTCGCCGGCCTCAGCATGTATGGCGATGTGCAGGCGCTCCGGGACAACCTCAGCACCTACCGCTGGGAGATGCTCGGCCTGGCGGTCGCCCTGGCCACCGGAAACTACCTCCTCCGTTTCCTGCGTTGGCAGTACTACCTCACCCGGATCGGGTGCCCCACGCCTCTCGGCGAGAGCTTCCTGATCTTCCTCTCCGGCTTCGTGATGAGCGTGACCCCAGGAAAGGTGGGGGAAGTGTTCAAGTCGCTGCTCTTGCTCGAGTCCCGGGGCTATTCGGTAGTGAAAACCGCGCCCGTGGTGGTTGCCGAGCGCCTCACGGACCTGATGGCCCTCGTCATCCTCACGGCCATAGGCGCCCTCAGCTTTCCCCAGGGCATCCCGATCGCCATCGCCGGGGCGGCCCTCGTCAGCCTCATCGTCGCGGGCTGCGCCATCCGTCCTTTTTCTGAGTTCGGGTTCGCTGTGGCGGCCAAATTGCCGGTGATTCGGGGCCTGGTACCTCGGCTCCGGGAGGCCTACGAGTCCCTCCATTCGCTGACGCGCTTGGGCCCCCTGGTCTACGCCACCGCGCTCTCGACCCTCTCCTGGGGCCTCGAGGTGGTGGGCCTGGGGGTGATCCTCTCCGGCTTCGACGGGGTGAGCCTGGGATGGGAAGCGACCTCCTTTGCCTACTCGGCGTCGACCATCGCCGGGGCTTTGGCGATGATGCCCGGGGGCCTCGGCGTGACCGAGGCGGGCATGACCGGGCTCCTCCAGGCCCTCGGCGACGAGACCATGACCCCGGCGGTGGCCACGGCGGCCACGATGCTGGTGCGCCTGGCCACCCTCTGGTGGGCCGTATTGGTCGGCGTCTTGGCCCTCGCAGCCTATCGACGTCGGGCGAAGGTCTCCGAAGCCTCGTAATTCGTTAGCTTGCCCTCCCTCGGGCTCTCACGCATGGGTAGTTGCCCTGAGCCCCCGCCCGGTCTAGGCTGAACATGCTGGCCAATACCGGCCAGGCGGCCGGTTAAGGACTCGGGGAGCCTTCTCAGTGAAAGCTGCACTACGGATATGAGGGCCATTACAGAGTCGGCGCCGCGCACGCTTTCGGCTACCGCGAACACCCTCTTCGCCCAGATGGCAGCCCACGACTGGCTCGTCATCGGCTTCCATTCCTACATCAGCTTCCGCATGGCAATGGCCCCGGACAGCGCCGACGCGAGCATGGGCCGACGCACGTCGATGGTGCTCCTCCTGATCACGGTTTTCGTCGTGGGCCTCACCCGGGCCGAGATCCTGCCCAAGAACCGCTGGCGCGCTCTCTTCTACCGCGTGGGCCTCTTCGTCCCATCGGCGCTCTCGTATTTCGAGCTGCGCTACGTGATGCCTGCCCTCGCGCTTCCGCTCCTCGACATGCCGCTCCTCGCCATCGACCAGGCGCTCTTCGGCGTGACGCCATCGATCTGGCTCCAGCGCTTCAACCGCATGCCCATCGTCGAGTGGTTCGCATTCTTCTATTGGAGCTACTTCGTCATCATCATCTTGATGTGGGTCCCGCCCCTCTTCCTCGAGACGGGGCGACGGCGCATCGAGCTCTACGCCGGCAGCCTCTTCGTCGGGCTGATCGGCCCCGTGGGCTACACCCTGGTGCCGGGCCTGGGCCCCTACGCGACCCTCACCTTCGACGCCCCTCTCGCGGGGGGCATGTGGTGGGGCATGGTCTGGTCGACGGTCTCCGAGGCCGGCGCGATGATGGACATCTTCCCGTCACTGCACACGGCCCTGCCGACCTACTTCCTGCTCCATACCTTCGCCCACCGAGACCATTGGCTCTGGCGCTACGTCTGGCCGGTCCTGGGCTTCTTCGTCGTGAACATCATCATCGCGACGATGTTCCTCCGCTGGCACTACGGCATCGACATCGTCTTCGGCCTGCTCCTGGCCTTCGCCTCCCGGCGCATTGCCGTCTGGGTGGGTGAACAGGAGATCCGCCGAGGCCAGGACGGCGACACCCGGCAGAAGGTCTGGGAGCCGCTCTTCCCCTGGCAGGACTAGGGCCTCCACAAGAAGGCGCCGCGTAGGGCGGGCCGAGGCGGGAGCGCGCCGGAGGCGTCAACAAGAAGGCGCCGCGAAGGCGGCCCGAGGCGGCAGCGCGCCGCAGGCGTGCGAAGCCGGCAGGCCGCCGGCCAGGCGCCGGGAGTGCGCAGGACTAGACAAGACTAGGGCGAGACCTCGGGGCCCGTTGCATGGGCGCGCAGCGCATCGTGTACGTGCTGCACCGCCTCCCGACGCAATGCTCCCGGCCGATGGAGTAGCCAATAGGACGCCCGGGGGAGGCCGACGAAGGGCCGCGATACGAGGCGCCGGGGGGGCGTACAGATGCCGTTGACGACGGCGACTCCGAGGCCGAGCCCGGCATAGTGCATCAAGACCTCCCAGCCGTGGGCCTCGACGGCCACCTCGGCAGATACACCCGCATCGGCGAGGGCAACGAGCACCGCCTCTCGATGAGGGCGACCGCGAGGCGGCAGTACCAAGGGCTGACCATCGAGGTGTTTCGCGTACACGCGTTTGCGCTCGGCCAGGGCATGCCCCTGGGGCATCACGACCTTCGCGCCAACCTGACAGAGCACGTGGCCTTCGAGGTCCTCCGGCCGTTCTGGGAGCACGGCGACGGCGATCTGCGCGCGACCACTCCGAAGCGCGTCCACCGCCGCCTCCGCCGAAGTGGTCATCAACCGCAGCCGAGCATCGCCCCGGCGAACGATCGCGCGAACTCCACTCGAGATGAGATAAAGGAAGGCGCCCTC
>Ga0164313_10001826_pt1 | contig 19067 bp, 17 predicted proteins | sample GuaBasSedimGuay4_FD_113735 | JGI IMG/M metagenome (GOLD analysis project Ga0164313, IMG submission 113735) | Subseafloor sediment microbial communities from Guaymas Basin, Gulf of California, Mexico - Guay4, Core 4569-4, 0-3 cm | ecosystem: Environmental > Aquatic > Marine > Hydrothermal vents... | reverse complement strand
TTGGTCAAAGACCTGGTCTCCGGTCACATGGGTGCCGGCAACCACAGTGTCGTGTGGAAGGGAAGGGATAACGGCGGGCGGCAAGTCGCGTCCGGCGTGTACTACTACAAGATCGATTCAGGGAAATTCAGCGAAACCAAGCGGATGACCCTGGTCAAATAACATCTCAAAAATGGCCCGGCGGGATTTTTCGATCCCGCCGGGACCCCGACAAAACCGAAAGGAAAAAGGGCGCTCACAAGAGCGCCCTTTTTATATGTCCCCGACTGCGGGCTGGGGGATGAGATCCCTTCGCCCTGTTCTTCGCTTATGCCTCGCTTATTCGTCCACCATGCTGATGGCGTCTTCGGGGCAGGCGTCGACACAGGCTTCGCAATCGATGCACTCTTCGGCATTGACGAAGGCTTTGCCGTCGACCATGGAGATGACTTCGGTGGGGCAGGATTCCACACATTCCTCACACGCGTTGCACTTGTTCTTATCGACTAATGCGGGCATTGCTCATCCTCCTGTGGACATCTAAAAAACGGGCGTTACCAACCGCTGCAAACTGCATAGAACTACTGAAAAGTAACCTTTGATTCGCTTTTGTCAAATCGGTGATGAATGTCAATTTCACAGTTAACTGTCTTTATTGCAGTAATATAGATTGTTCATATAGATAATCTGCAAAGTTTATTTACGGAAAAACCGTTCCAATCCGAAACCGGAGTCCTCGGCCAAAAGGGGAGGAAGGCATAACAGGAACAGGATCCCGTCGCGCCACAACAGATCGAACCCCACGCCGTGACCTCCGTCGGTGTTGAAACAACCGCAGGAGATATCCAGATTCCGGATCAGTGCGGAGGTAATGCCAACCATGAAAACCAGGGTCATGGCGCAGGCCAGAAGTGCCGCGCCCCGGCGACCGATACCCAGCACCAGGGCGGAACCTGTCACGAATTCAACCACTGGCAACAGGTGGGCGCAAAGGTGGAGCAGAGGATAGGGAACGATGCGGTAGTGGCTGATGGCTTCGGCGAAGGCCTGGGGATGGACCAATTTGTCCAGGGAGGCGTAGATAAAAATTCCGCCGACAAACAACCTGCATCCAAGGACCAGAATTGCCTTCATGATCCGTCTCCCGTCCGCATGGAGATTTCTCCGCCGGCAGCACGCCAGGCTGCCAATCCCCCCTTGAGGATAAACAGGTTTTCATAGCCGCGCTCCTTCATCCGCGCGGCGATATTCGAGATGGGCAACAGGTTTCCGTCGCCGAAAAGGATAAACCGGTCCTCGGGACCCATGAAGTCGAAGTACCCGAGAAGGTCGTCATCGAACGAGTCTTCACTGATGAAGAACGCTCCGGGTATGGTCTGGAATTCATCTGTTAAAGAAGGGCGCGCGTCGACAAAGAGGTAATCACCTTCATCGTAAAGGGCCAGGGCCGGGTCGACCTGTATCAGCGGGGCCGCCAGCTCCAACTCGTAACCGATCGGATCGGCGGTGAGGGAGAGCCCGTCACTGCGCAGAAACCAGGAGACGCCGGTGGCCAAAAAAGCGATCAGCATCAGCAGTCCGGCTTCCCGAAGGGAGACCGGCCGCCAGGATCCCGCTGTGGGAGTAGTGGACGGAGGCACCTGGAGCATCGCCATCCTACAATCGAACCATATAGGTCACCGGAATGCGGATGACCGGGGTATCGGCCAGGTTGGTGTGGATAATCAGGGTTCCCTTGATGTGGCCTTTTGTCTCCACGGCACGAGGATCGGTACTGCTGATCGGTTTGCCCGTCAGGATGACCTTGGTCTCCTGGTTGGGAATGGTTTCCAGGACCTCGACGGAAATCTCGGGCAAGTCGATCTCGGCACCGGTGACCTTGTACTCGGTCCCTTTTTCGAAGGGGGAAATGCGAACGGTCTGCATGAAGGATTTTTTATAGCGGAAACTGACCTGCTCGGGACTGGCGGTCAGGTTCTGTGTGATCCAGGCCTGCATTTCGATGTCCACTGTCGGCATATCCTCGATGTTGGTCTTGACCCTCACATGGTCCCGGTGCCGTCCCGGTTCCATGTCCGCCGGTACGGTGATCTGCAGGGTGGACACCTTGGGGTCGTCTTGATAACCGTTGACGGTTTCGACCTGGAACAGGTTTTTCCGCGTCTTGGTGGCCTGGATCTCCAGTTTGGGCAGGTCCACCGCGGTGAAGGTGACGGTCTTGGTGAAAACCTGACCCTGGACCGAGCGGGAAAATCCGACCCGCTGGCTGACCGGATCGATGATCAGCGAAGTGTGGACCTTGGCCTTGATCATGATATCGACCACGGGATTGATGGGGTCGTTCGAGGTGATGTTGACCGTCTTGATCACCGTCCCGTTGAATTTTTTACTGTTGAACGTGATCTCGATCTGAGTGGATTCCCCCGGGCCGAGCGTGTTGTCGGTCAAGGTGGGGACAGTGCAACCGCAATCGGCATGCACGTCCTCGATCATCAGCATGGCGGCGCCTTCGTTGGTGACCGTCACGATGCCCACTTTGGTCTGTTGCTGTTTCATATCCCCGAAATCGAAACTCTGGGGATCGATGGAAATGACCTGGGCCGAAGCGGGGGCCACAAGCAGTGCCATAACCGTCATGATGAAAAGGAAACTAGCACTAGCGTTTCGCATGGGAAACCTGCCTGGGTTTGTCGCTATGATTGATTGTCCGTCCGGATTCGGTGAAAACCCGGGAGACCGTATCAGGTTCCCCCCAATTTTGTTCCTTTTCCTTCCGGTGGCAAGCCATTAGGATAACCGCAGAAGGTATGGAGGCCACATGTTCGATTCCAAAATGAGTTTTCGCAGCGTGATCAGGGGGGTAATCTTCCTGATTCTGGTGCTGGCCGCGGGTACGGTCTGGTTCAACCTGATGGAGGGATTCACCCTCCTGGACGGGCTGTACATGACGGTTATCACCGTGAGCACGGTCGGGTTTCGTGAAGTTCACGAACTTGACGGTTCGGGGCGGATATTCGTTGTTATTCTAATCATCAGCGGTTTGACCGTGATGACCTATACCCTGGGGTCACTGGGCCGGGTCATCGTGGAGGGATCCATCCAGCGATATGTCGGGAGGAAACGGATGTTGCGGGAAATAGAAAGTCTCAAAAGCCACTACATCGTTTGCGGCCATGGTCGGATGGGGCAAATCCTCTGTGAGGAACTGGTCAAGGAAAAGGTCCCTTTCGTGGTTATCGAGGGCGACCCTGAATGCGCCGAGGGCCTTATTGAAAAAGGTTATCTGGTGGTCGAGGGGGATGCCACCGAAGACGAGACCCTGCGCAAGGCCGGTGTCGCACGCGCCCGCGGCCTGGTGGCGGTCGTCTCCAGCAATGTGGACAATCTCTACATCACACTTTCGACCCGGGTGATCTGCCGGGAGGAAAACCCCAAACTTTATATCCTGTCCCGCGCCACCGACCGCCAGGCGAGTGAAAAAATCGAACGGGCCGGCGCCGACAGGGTTGTTTCGCCCTACGAGATAGGTGGCATGAGGATAGTCCAGGCCCTGTTGAGGCCCACGGTGAGTGATTTCCTGGAGATCGCCACCCGCACCGGCGACCTGGACCTGATGTTCGAGGAACTGGCCATCGGCGGCGACTCGTTCCTGGATGGGGTGGCTCTCAAGGATTCGGGAATCCGCAACAGCTATGACGTGGTGGTCATCGCCATCAAGAAGAAAACGGGGGACATGGTTTTTAATCCCGGGCCCGAAGCGGTTCTGCATAATGGGGATATGCTGGTTACCCTTGGCGACAAGGACCAACTCGATCGCCTGGCCTCGGCTCTGGCCTGAAACAGGCCCGGTCCGGAGCGGATGGTGACGGGACCGGTTGCTGAAAACATAACTGTTTTTATCATATATATTCACCCAGTCATATTCTGTCCCGAATTCCCTGGGGGCGGACATTTCCTGACCGGCGCGTTGAGTCCAGGCGCCGCGCGGAGGTATATCGATGAGCGGAATCATTCATGACGACATTACCGAGTTGATCGGATCCACGCCGCTGGTGCGTCTGAAGCGATTGTGCCGGGGGCCGGGGGAGTTGGTGGCCAAGCTGGAGTCCTCCAATCCCATGAGCAGCGTTAAGGACCGGATCGGATTGGCCATGATCCAGGCGGCGGAAAAAGACGGGCGGCTCGCTCCCGGTGGCGAGATCATAGAATCGACCAGCGGCAATACCGGCATCGCCCTGGCTTTCGTGGGGGCCGCCCGGGGGTACCGGGTCACCCTGGTCATGCCCGACAGCATGACCATGGAGCGCCGGGCGATCCTGCGGGCTCTGGGGGCGGAGTTGATACTGACCGAGGCCGCCGGCGGGATGAAGGGGGCCATCGCCAAAGCCGAGGAACTGCTGGCGGCCAGGCCGGGCGCCTTCATGCCGGACCAATTCAACAACCCGGCCAATCCCGATGTTCATTACCGCACCACGGCCGAGGAAATTTGGGCCGATACCGGGGGCAAGGTGGATGTTCTGGTTTCCGGTGTGGGGACCGGAGGCACCATTACGGGTGTGACGCGGCGGCTGCGGGAACTGAATCCGGAATTGATCGCCGTGGCGGTGGAACCCGAGGATTCCGCCATCCTTTCCGGCGGTTCACCGGGCCCCCACAAGATTCAGGGCATCGGGGCGGGATTCATTCCCGGCAACCTGGAGACCGATCTGATCAGTGAGGTCATTACCGTGGGCAACGACGAATCCATGGCCATGGCGCGGCGGGCGGCGAAAACCGAGGGCCTGTTCGTGGGTATCTCCTCCGGCGCCGCGTTGCTTGCCGCGGCTCGGGTCGCCGAACGGGAGGAAATGGCGGACAGGAGGATTGTCGTCATCCTGCCTTCTTTCGGGGAACGATACCTGTCTTCGGACCTGTTCAAGGAATTCATATATTGAGGATGTCATGACCAACGAAGACCGGAACAACAAACTGCGGGACGTCACCCGGGAAATCGTGGGAACCTACGAGACGATCGGGGGCATCAACCGCATCGGGGAGAAAAACCTGCCTTCCCAGAAGGTGGTCGTCGGGATCCTGGAGGAACTGCTGGCGGTGGTTTTCCCGGGCTATCACGGTGCGCCTGTGCCGCGGGATGCCGACCTGGAATTGCTGGTGGGGGGGCGTCTGGACAGGGTGAGCCGGCACCTCATGGAGGTCATCGAACGCACGCTGGTGTTCTGTCAGCACCTCCGCTGTGAGTGTGAAAACCTCTGGACGATGGTTGCGGTCCCCCAGGACGAGAATCGTTATGCCGCGGCCGCGAGTTACGTGACCATGTCCTATCTGGAGCAGTTGGCCGATACCAGGTTACTGCTGGACCGTGATGTCCAGGCGGCCTTCGAGGGCGACCCCGCGGCGACCAATACCGAAGAAATCATTCTGTGTTATCCGGGCATCCAGGCCATCGCCGTGCACCGTCTGGCCAATCCGCTTTACAGGATGGGGGTGCCCCTGCTGCCCCGGATCATGAGTGAATGGGCCCACCACCTTTCGGGTGTTGATATTCACCCGGGGGCCCATATCGGTGAGTATTTTTTCATTGATCACGGCACGGGAGTTGTCATCGGCGAAACGACCCGGATCGGCAACCGGGTCAAGATCTATCAGGGCGTGACCCTGGGAGCCCTCAGCTTTTCACGTCACCAGGACGGTTCGCTGGTCAAGGGGGGGAAGCGCCACCCGACGATCGGCGACAAGGTCACCATCTATGCCAATGCCACCATTCTGGGTGGTGAAACGGTGATCGGCGACGGGGCTGTCATCGGGGGTGGAACGTGGATAACGGATTCGGTGCCAGCGGGTAGCAGGGTGGTCCTGGGTCAGTCGGGTTCCATTCCCAAGGCTGATTTTTAGAACTTAATGTGTTAGCATTCAAGGCATGAATACACCTATTGGATCTACTGCGCGCTACTTGTGCGGTTGGGTAATGGCCTCCGTCCTGGTGACTGCGGCATACCCTGCCACCGCCTTCGGAAACCCGTTGCCCCATGGTCCCCAGACCCGCCTGGAATTTGAAATGGACAAGTCCGTGCCTGCGGGCTCCCTCACCAACAAAAACGGTGAGCTGGGCGATGCGGCGGCCGGCAGCGACCGCTACGATGTTTTGCGCTACGATCTGGATCTGAAGGTATTTCCGGGAACCCGCACCATCGAAGGTTCGGTAAACATGGTCTTCTCCAGTGAGGAGGCCGACCTCACTGATTTCGTGTTCGATCTGCGCCACACCCTGACCGTGGACCGGATTGATCATTCAACCGGCTCCCTCGTATTCATTCACGATGCCGATTCCGTTTCGGTGGTTCTGCCCGTGCCTCTGGCCCTGGGGGTCCAGGATTCGATCGTGGTCCATTACAGTGGCTGGCCCCGGCAGCCGGTGGTTAACCGGGGTCTCATGTTCAAGACCCATACCCGCCTGCCCGGTGGACCGCTGGACGATACCTCGCCCATCATCGCCAATATGAGCCAACCCGGTTACGCACAATCCTGGTGGCCCTGCAAGGACAAGCCGGGCGACAAGTTTTTGGTGTCCATGAAGCTCACGGTGCCCGACTCCCTCCGGGGGATTTCCAACGGCAAGCTTCTGGGTGTAACGGTGTCCGAACCGGGTTGGGACACCTACTCCTGGCGCGAAGACTATCCCATCGCCGCCTACCTGGTATCGGTGGCGATCAGCGATTACATCCTGTTGGAGGAGAATTGTGTTACCGCGGGGTTGGGTTCATCCGTTCCCCTGAAAAACTGGGTGTTTCTCTCCGACGTCAATGACGCGATCATCGAGTTCGAGCCCCTGTGCGAGATGATGGATTTCTGCGAATCCCGCTTCGGGGCCTATCCCTTTTTGGGAGAAAAATACGGGCACGCCGAGTTCATCTGGCCGGGGGCCATGGAACACCAGACGGTGACCAGCATCGGGCACGCTTCCTTCGACGGGTTGGGTACGCACGATTGGTTGGTCGTCCACGAACTGGCCCACCAATGGTTCGGGGACAGCCTGACGGTGGACAAGTGGGCCGACATTTGGTTGAACGAAGGCTTCGCCACCTATACCGAGGCCCTTTGGTTCGAGAATACCATCAATCAGGACGCCTATTTCACCTACATGGCCAACCATCGCAACGAGTTTGAGTGGCGAAGCGAGGGGCCGGTTTATGATCCGGTTCCTGTTTTTCCCGGTCGCGTGATCTACGACAAGGGAGCGTGGATCCTGCACTCGCTGCGCGGACGCATGGGGGATACCGCCTTTTTCGGGATGGTGAAGGAATGGGCCGACGGCGGTGGCCGGCGGGGCTCCACGGTGACGACCAAAGGGGTCGATGGGTTCATAGCGCTGGCGAGTTCCTGGGCGGGCGAATCCCTGGATAAATTTTTATGGCCCTATCTGAACGAAATCATCCTGCCCCAGATTTCCTTCGACTATGAAATAGGCACGGGCACCGGGGGCGCCGACACCAGATTGACGGCCACCCTGCGCCAGAATCAGACTCCTCATTTCGACAATGTATTTCCCCTGGTGGTTACCACGACCACGGGGACGACAACCATGCGGATTCCCTTGAACTCCAGCAGCAATACCTTCGAACTGGATTTCCTTGGGGCCATAATGAAGGTCGAACTGGATCCCGAAAAATGGGTGATCTGGAACGAGTTCATTCCCGCTCCCGAACCCCAGGGGCTGACCCGTATCTATCCCAATCCTTCTCGTGGCGGGTATGTGATTTTCGGATACAAACTTGATGTGCCGTCCCAGGTCCAGGTCCGGGTCATGGACTCCATGGGACACCAGGTTTTTTATCACGATCTCGGCCTGGTGGATCCCCAAAGCGGCGGCAACGAGTACACCTGGGATGTGCAAACCGGTTCCGGGGCCCGGGCTCCAAGCGGTATCTACTGGGCGACCCTGGAAATTGCCGGCGTGCGTCACGTCTCCAAATTTTCGGTGGTGCGGTAGCGAGGCAACCATGGTTCTCGAGTTCGACGGGTAGATCCCGTCCCGCTGCAAGTAAAAAGCCGCCGTCCCTCAAGACAATTCGAAATGTCCTCAGGCCTTCGGCCCTGCGGATTATTCGAATTGTCTTGAGGGACGGCGGCTTTTTACTTCCAGTGCGACGAGATGAACTCGTCGACCTCGGGGATCCCACCCTGGAAGACAAGGTACCCGTTGTGGGGTTCTCGTAAGGTTGTTTCGCCGTTGACCGGCGTCAGCATGATGCGCTTGACCTCAGCCGGATCCTGGGATTGGCCCAGTGCCCAGCCGAGCTTCACATAGGCGACTTCGGGCAGCATATTGGCTGCCGGAATCACGCCCTTGCCCATGATTTCGCGCCCGGTTTCGTAGACGTACATCTGCACGAAGCCCCACAGGGTCTGGACGGTCATGTATACGTGGACGCCGGCCTCCCGCGCCCGGTCCAGGGCGGGGTACAGGGGTTTGTTGACGTGTCCGAGGCCGGTGCCGGCAATGACGATCCCCTTGTAGCCATTGTCCACCAGGGAGTCGATGATGTCGGGCTTCATGGCGGGGTAGTAATAGACGAGGGATACGCGATCATCGAAGACGGCGTTCAGTTTGATCTGCTTGTCATCACGCCGCCGGTTGTAGTCCTGGCGGAAGGGGGTCACCCCGGTTTCATCGATCTTTCCCAGGGGAATGTCGCTCAGGGTGCGGAAGGTCGAGCGGTAGCTGGAGTGCATCTTGCGGACCCGGGTCCCGCGATGAAGCAATCCGTACTTGTCGCTGGTGGGTCCGAACATGCAGACCATCACCTCGGCGATGTCGCTGGTTGCGGCCGTGCGGGTGGAGTTGATCAGGTTGATGGCTGCGTCACTGCTGGGGCGGTCGCTGCTGCGCTGGCTGCCGACCATGACGATGGGCACCGGCGAATCCTGCAGCATGAAACTGAGCGCGGCGGCGGTGTGGTGCATGGTGTCGGTGCCGTGGCCGACCACAATTCCCGACACGCCCGTGGCGATTTCCGCCGCGATGGCATTGGCCGTGCCGATCCACTCGTCGGGTCCCATGTTTTCGCTGAACACCCCGTACAGCTTTTCGGTCTCCATGTTGCAGATGTCCGCCAACTCCGGTACCGATCCGTAAAGTTCACCGGGGCTGAAGGCGGGAATCACCGCGCCGGTCCGATAGTCCAGGCGACTGGCGATGGTGCCGCCGGTGCCGAACAGTTTCACGCGCGGTTTTTTGGGGTCGAAGGGGAATTCCTTTTCCGGAATCTGGTACGTGGCCACCTTGCGCCCGGTGACGTTGATCTTCTCCACGGTGTCATGCCTGACACCGATGTTGTAACCGGTGTCCAGTTTGAGCACGATGTGAAGAGCGTCCGCGGTTTCGCTGCGGGGCAGGATCAAACCCGAAAAATTGCCGCCGGTGGTGTGCAGGGTGACCTGGCTCCAGACCGGGGCCTCATGCTTCCGGAGAAGATCCAGGGTGGGAGACCGGTAACCTTTGTAATCCTCGGCCGTGTTGCTCATGCCAGTACCTCTTTCACCCAGGTGCGGACAGTCCTGCCCGGTATCCGCCCCCGCAATTCCCCCATCACATGGCCCATGATGAAATGTTCCCGCACTTGTGCGGTGTCCGGTCCATCCTGGGGGAGCTGGGACATCTTTTCGTCGAAAATTTTCCGGCCGGTAATTTCGTCCAGTCGGACAGTAATGGTTTCCTCGCTGTTCCAGATTCCCTCGGGGATGATTTCCCCCGCCAAAAGCCGGTCCAGGGTTTCCTCCCACCAATCACCGGCCACCGCGAGGCTGGCGGGCCGGGGGCAGGACCGATCCAGAAGGAGGGATGCCAGGGCGGCGGGGTCGAAGCTTGCGGACCGGTCGAGTTTATCGACCAGGTGGGAAAACAGGCGCCACACGCGATGGCGGCTCAATCTCTCAGCCAAGTCGTCACCCACGCCCAGTTCCAGCAATATCGCTTTGCGTTCCCAGGGCCTCATGGGCAGGGATGACCTTATTCTTTCCACCCGTTCATCTTCCAGCGGGATGGGTGGCAAATCGGTATCGGGATACATGCGGTCGGCCCCGGGCAGGATGCGCTCGAATCCGTTGGTGCCGTCATCCAGAGCCTGCCGGGTTTCCTGGGGCACTCCTTCGGTGGCTTCGCACGCGCGGATGGCCACTTCACTGATCGCGGTTTCCACATCCTGCCTGCGCCCCCAGATCACCATCACCGGAACTTCGGGATCCACCTGGCAGATCTTGCTGACCCGGTCCCATTCGCCGCTGGAAAGAGTGGGCACATCCTGGGTGGAAAGGGCGAGGTTGGGCAGGTCGTCGATACAGGCGATGACCCGGATCCGGTCGCTGAACTCCTTCAAAAATGAAGTTCGCGGTTGGGTCTGCACCTGGAGCAGGCCCTGGAAACCGGGCAGGGGGATGGCCATGACGCTGGCCCCCTTGTCGATGGCTTTCTGGATGAACTTGCAGCCGGTTCCCCGCACGACGGGGGTTACGTCATAGCCTTTGTCGCTGATATTCGCCGCGGTAATCCCGCGTTTGGCCAGCTCGGATTGGATTCCCACCAGGGAACGTTGCCTGAGCGCTTCGTTGTGGGTCAGGCGGGGGATGGCCCGCAGACTCGACACACCCTTGATCTCGATGCGGGTTCCCCCCGTCACCGAAACATTGACGTCCTGCCGGGCGGCCCCGCTACCGGTCCGCACCAGGCCGCTGACCCGGCACATATGACGCAGGACCTGGCCGACGGCCATGGATTCTTCAGGGGTCTTCATATCGGGGTCGGTCACCGATTCGATAAGGGGCATGCCCAGGCGGTCGGTGCGGTAGGTGCGCAGGTGCCCCTTGTCGCTGACCTCGCGGCAGGAGTCCTCTTCAATGCTCAACTGGCGGATGTGGACCGTCCGACCGCGGAAGGGAATATCGCCATCGGTGCCGATGATGGCCGTCCGCTGGAAACCCGTGGGAATACTCCCGTCGAGGTACTGCTTGCGGGTGATGTGGACTTCGCCCACCACGTTGCATCCCAGCAGCATGGTGACGGCGATGCTCCGATCCAGGGCCTGGTCGTTGATCTCGAACGGGGGGGCGTCATCCATCTCATAGGTGCAAACGGTTTCACGATCCAGCAGATAAACGATTTCCTTGCGGGTCTTGAATTCCATCAGGGCGGTGCCGTCGTATTCACCCATTTCCGACAGGGTGGGACGCATGTGGCGCAGGATTTCGGCATGATGCTCGATGTTGTTGTATTGGCCGGCCGGACAACGGCAGAAGAGTTTCCGCTCGGTATCGAGCTGCTGGTGGACCTCCAGTCCGCACATGAACCCGATGTCGGCATAGTCGGCGTCGGTCATCTGCCCGAATAACGGCAGGGGATTGAGCAGCCAGGGATCGGAGAGGGCGAATTTGCTGTCCATTTTTACATCCAGTGCTGAATTCCGCAAAATCCTTGAATAAGGCCGATGGGATCACTCCCGCCGGAAGGGGCAAAGATAGAGATTGGCGCCGAAAAGCTCCAGCATTTGTTGCCCGGCAATGGTGATTATTGGTTTCGCTTAATCACTTGACGCTGATAGTCAATAGGTCTATTGTTGAGTTGTCAAAACCGTAACAGAATGCTGTGAGATTCGATACAATCTGTTAAAATTAAAACATACAATCGGAGGATGTGGCCTTGGCGAAGAACAGGAAAAGTTGCGAAGTACCCGATGCCACCATCCATCGTCTCCCCCTGTATCTGGAAAAATTAAAACTGTTGCAGGCCATAGGGGTGGAAGACGTCTCAAGCCGGCAATTGGCGGAGTCCCTCGACATCAAAGCCAGCCAGTTGCGGCATGATTTCCATTATTTCGGCGGTTTCAGCCGTCCTGGGCGCCCTTATCAGGTTGAGAAGCTGGTTCCGGCCCTGGAACAGATCATCGGGATAGCCGAACCGGTGCCCACGGCCATCATCGGAGCCGGTCACCTGGGTCAGGCCTTGGCTAACTACCAGAATCTGGATTTGCAGGGGTTTCCGGTCCGCGGGATTTTCGATGCCAATCCAAAACTGATCGGTCTGGAGATGCGGGGACAGCCCGTTCGTGACATGGACGACCTGGAAACCGTCATCAGGGATGAGAAAATCAAGATCGCCATCCTGACCGTGCCCTCGGCCCACGCCCAGGCCGTGGCCGATCGGCTGGTCAAAGCGGGCATCATCGGGATATTCAACTTCGCACCCACGGACCTGAAGGTCCCCGAGGGTGTGGCCGTGCGTAACGAGCGCCTGGCCGTGGGAATCATGTCGTTGAGTTTCAAGGTGAAGTGTATCCTGCAAAGCCAGGAAGAGGGCATCGCGGAAGTCTAGGTTCTTACCGGTTCAGGACCTACCAGCGGACCAGATTTGCTCCCCAGGTAAATCCGGATCCGAACGCCACAGTTACCAGAAGGTCGCCTCGTTGCAGGCGGCCTTCTCTTACCGCCTCGGCCAGGGCAATGGGAATGGAGGCCGCGGTGGTGTTTCCGTACTTGGCGATGTTGGAATACACCCGCTCGCTCGAGAGCCCCATCCTGGCGCCCACCGCATCAGTGATTCGTTGGTTCGCCTGGTGGGGGACGACGAGATTCACGTCGGCGATGTCTGCCCCGCCCTTTTCCAGAACTTCCCTGATGGATTCGCAAAACCGGCGCGTGGCGTGTTTGAAGACCACGGAACCGTTCATGAACGGATATTGGCGGCCCTGGGCCAGCAAATCATCATTGATGCGGCCGGCGATGGTGGACATGGGGACTTCGCCGATCAGCTCTCCGGCAAAACGGCCCTGGCTGTGAAGCACCGAAGCGATGACTCCCCGGTCCTCATCCGTGGCCTGTACGATCACCGCGCCTGCTCCGTCACCGAACAGGACCGCCAGGTCGCGGCCTTCGTTGGACAGGTTCAGGCCGGTGGATTGGATTTCCTGCCCGACGATGAGGATGGTCCGGGCGGTGCCGGCCCGAATGAAGCCGTCGGCGGCCGCGAGGGCATAGATAAACCCGGTGCACTGGTTACGGATGTCCATGGCCCCGGCCGTATTGAGTTCCAGAAGGTCCTCGATGAAAACACCGTTGCCGGGAAAAAAGACGTCGGGGCTCAGGGTCGCGTAAATGATCAGGTCGATGTCGTTTTTGTCTATACCCGCGTCGGCAATGGCCATGCGGGCCGCGGTCGCGCCCATTTCGGCGCCCGTCTCCACGGACTTGCCGTTGCTGTCCATCTCCACCCAGCGGCGTTCCTTGATGCCGCTGCGCTCAGTGATCCACTCGTCGGAAGTGTCCATCCAACTGGTGAGGTCCTCGTTGGTGATCGTGCGGGCAGGGACATGAAACCCTGTGCCGATGACGGCTGCGTGGGACATGGGGGAGCTCCAATCCATCTTCTGTCAACGATGCGCCGGAATAGCGCCGGGCATGACTTTCCTGTTTTGCCGGATGAAGGCCTGGGCCTCGGTCCGGGACTTGAAATAGCCGATCCTTACCCGGTAGATAAGTTTGTCGTCCGAGGTGTTGCCCATTTTGACCCGGGCGTCGAATCCCTTGTTCTTGAGCCGGGTCGCTTCCTTGTCGGCGTTGGCTGAATCACCGAAGGAACCCGTTTGGACCAGGTAGGGTCCCCTGGCAGATGGTTTGATGAGTTGGGGAGCAGGCTTGGGGGTGGTGGGTTTGGTAGTGTTGGTCGTGGTGGCCGCCTGTTTGACGGGAGGTTTTTCGACGGGTTTTCCCTCGGTTTTTCCGGTGGGTTTTTCAGGAGTCAGGGTGGTGGCCTGATCGTTGATGTCCACATCGCCCGAGCGGGGTTCACTGTTTTCCGGGAGGTTGGTTTCGGTATCCGGAGCGGTGACGACAGTCTGATATTCCCCGATGCCGGTGGGCACATCGCCGCCCTGATCCCGGAAAATGAGAACCGCCCCGATGATGCAAACGGCAATGGCCACCCACATGATTCGCGGAAGGCCCCTGCCCTTGCGGGAGCGGCGGGTCCTGGTTCGGGATTTATTACTGCTGGTCATGGCTTTGCGTCATCTTTCACTTTGATGTCCCATCCCGCACCCGGACCTCCCCGGGCATGAACCACCATGTCGTAATCGATCAAATATCCGTCTGCAAGCAAGAATGGAGCCGACTGGACCTGTTACCCAAGGTAGCCCAATGGCCAGGGACGACAAGTTCGACCGGGGCGGCGTCCAGACAAGTCAGACATCTGTGGATATCTTCACTGATATCACCGGCCGATGCAAGCAATTGACTGGCGGACGTGGATGTCACCGCGGTAATGGATCCGGCACCAGGGATGGCGGATTAATTGTGTTGGCGTCATATTAATGCCCTGTTCCCCGTTTGATCAACAAGGCAATCCATGTAGGAGTATAGTTTTGCCCATCTGGTTTATCGAAATGCATCCGGTCAAACAGGCCCTGGTCGCCACCCTGTTTACCTGGGGAGTGACCGCGCTGGGCGCGTCCTTTGTCTTTTTCTTCAAGACGGTCAACCGCAAGCTCCTGGACGCGATGCTCGGGTTCGCGGCCGGTGTCATGATCGCCGCCAGTTTCTGGTCCCTGCTGGCTCCCGCCATTGAAATGGTCGAGGCCGAAGGGGGGCGGCCCTGGGTACCGGCGGTCATCGGTTTTCTGGCCGGCGGAGCTTTTTTATGGGTCGTGGACAAGATCCTGCCCCACCTGCACCTGGGTTTTCCCATGGAAGAGGCCGAAGGTATCAAGACCAGCTGGCACCGCTCGGTTCTGCTGGTGCTTGCCATCACCCTGCACAACATTCCCGAGGGATTGGCCGTGGGAGTGGCTTTTGGCGCGGTGGCCGCGGGAGTCGATTCGGCTTCCATGGGTGCGGCGGTGGCGCTGGCCCTGGGTATCGGTATCCAGAATTTTCCTGAAGGCCTGGCAGTGGCCGCCCCTCTGCGCAGGGAGGGTTGGTCGCGCCGCAAGAGCTTCGCCTATGGCCAGGCTTCGGGTCTGGTCGAACCGATCGCCGGGGTAATCGGGGCCGCCGCGGTGCTGATGATGCGGCCGATCCTGCCCTACGCCCTGGCCTTTGCCGCCGGGGCCATGATCTACGTCGTGGTCGAGGAACTCATTCCTGAATCCCAGTTGGAAAAAAATACGGACATCGCCACCATCGGGACCATGCTTGGCTTTGCGGTGATGATGGCCCTGGACGTGGCGCTGGGTTAACCTTTCCGTCCGATACCTTTTGCTGGGCCAGATCCTCAGGATGGTGCAGGGCTTGTAATGAACCCTGAGTGAGCAAAGTGCGGGAATACACAACCGGCTGTGCGAAAACCGAAACAATGATCGACCCGCATCGAGCCTATGCTTGCCTCGGCACGGCCGGGCCGTATATCCTCACGAAACAGGGGAAATTTTCGCAACCTGGAGGTTGGGGCATGGGAAATTACAAGGGTATCCATCCCGGGGCCCTCATCTTCGATCTGGACGGCACCCTCATCGATTCGGGTCTGGACATCGTCCTGTCCGCCAATTTCACCCGGGTTCATTACGGTTTGCCGGAGTTGCCTGTCCCCACGGTGAAAAGTTTTGTGGGGGACGGAGTGGCCAAACTTCTGAACCGAACCCTGGGGCATGATGTCCGTTCAGGACAGACCGGCGCGGGGGGGCTTCCGGTCAGCGAAGATATGCTCAGCGAAGGTTTGGAGGTATTTGCCGATCATTACGGCCGCCACCTGCTGGACAACACGACTTTATATCCCGGGGTCCTGGACATCCTGGCCCGGTATCAACGGATTCCCCAGCATCTGGCCACCAACAAACCCCGGAGTTTTACCGATAGGATCCTTGCGGGGCTGCATCTGGCGGGGGCCTTTCGCAAGGTGGTCTGCGGAGATGAAACACCCGCCCGCAAGCCGGATCCGGTCCACCTCGAGGTAACCATGGAGGGCCTGGATGTCGCGCCGTCCGAGGTGGTGGTCATTGGCGACAGTCCCAATGACATCCTCGCCGCCAAGGCTTTCGGGGCGGTGTCGGTGGCCTGCACTTTTGGACTCGTGCAGCCGGGCCTGCTGAAGTCGGCGGACCCTGATTTTACCATCGATTCCATGGGTGAACTGGCCGGCCTGTTCCCCTCACGATAGGACTTCATTCATGAGCGACCGCGTACCTCCTCTTTATCCCTGGTCCCTGAACCGTTTGCTGCTGCGTGTCGCGGCCGAGTGGTCCGACCGGAAGGAAATCTTCGGTCTGGCCGGGCGCCGGTTCTTCCGGCCCGATGCGGCGGTCGATCTGGGATGCGACATCGCGGGGCACCGCGTGGGTACGCCCGTGGGGCCGGCTGCCGGTCCCCACACGCAGATGGCCCAGAACATCGCCTTGTCCTGGCTGGCCGGTGCCCGGACCTTCGAGCTCAAAACGGTGCAGATCCTGGATGAACTGGACATCGAGCGGCCCTGCATCGACATGGAGAACGTCGGCTACAACATAGAGTGGAGCCAGGAACTGACCCTGGACGAATCCCTGGCCGAATACGCCAAGTCGGCTTTGTTGCTGGCTGTATTGCGCCGTTGGGAGCCATTGACCGATTTCCTGGGGGATATGTCCGGGCCGGACGCGGATTACGCCTTCGAGCTTTCGGTGGGCTACGATCTGGCAGGTATCCAATCCGACAGGATGACGGCTTTCGTATCGGGGATGCGCGATGCGGGTGACAGGATCGACCGCTTCCGGCGGGATATTCCCGCGCCCTTCCGCAGCCTGCGGGATGTGCCCGTTGCTTCGCGGATCGTGGATCATGCCACCCTGAGCACTTTTCACGGTTGTCCGCCCCACGAGATCGAGGACATCATCAAACATTTGATGACGGTTCACGGGATGGATGTGACGGTGAAACTGAATCCCACTTTGCTGGGGATGGATACTGTGCGGGAAATCCTGCACGATCGCCTGGGATACACCGAGGTGCCGCTGGTTCCCGAGGCTTTCGCGGCGGATCTCAAATTCGATCGCGCTCTGGAAATGATCACGAGGCTGGAAAAATTCGCCGCTTCGCATGGCCGCCGGTTCGGTATCAAGCTGACCAATACCCTGGTGGTGGGCAATGAGCGCGGAGTCATGCCGGGCAAGCAGATGTACCTGAGCGGAAAACCGCTGCATGTTATGGCGGTCACCCTGCTGGACAGGCTGATCGAGGCTTTGCCCGGGATGTTCGGCCTCGGTGGCGGCGAAGGTTCCGTCCCGGTGGCTTTCAGCGCGGGCATCGACAAGGATAACCTGACCGATGCGGTGGCGCTTGGCCTGACGCCGGTGACCATCTGCAGCGATCTGTTGAAACCCGGGGGATACGGCCGCATGGCCCAGGGGTTGCGGAAACTTTCCAGGACGATGAAGGAAAACGGATTAACAAACCTGGATGAGTTAAGAAGCAAGGCGGACACCGAGGCCCGCAAGGCGGGTCACCGCGATTCCGTGCAAGCGCTGGCCCTGCATCTGGCCACTCCCAAAGGCGCGGCCCCATACGCTTTGGCGGCTACGGGAAAACCGCTGCGCAGTGTGGATAATCAGTTGGAGATGTTCGACTGCGTGGCCTGCACCAACTGCGTCACCGTGTGTCCCAACGATGCTTTTTTCCATGTTCCCAGCAAAGATACCGCCGGACTGGAAGCCCGTTCACAGTACCTGGTCCTGGCCGAATTGTGCAACGATTGCGGAAACTGCACCACCTTCTGTCCGGAAATGGGGGCACCGCACCTGATCAAGCCCCGTCTCTTCACCTCGAATGATGCCTGGGTGACGGCCGGCCGCCAGGGGTTCCTGTTGGGTATATCAGGGGACGGCCTGGTGAAGGCGGAAGGTCCGGTCGCGGATGAAATCGCGATGGTCAATAATCTGGTGGAAAACGAAAGCTGGCTGAAGTCCTGTCTGGAAGGGGAGTAGGCCGCGTCAGTCTTCGTCCAGGTTATCCAACAGGTCCTGGAGAAGATCCCTGACTCCGGCCCGTGTGTAGGGGTCGTCCGGGTGGGGCGGTTTTCCCTCGGTCTCGAAATGCGGCCGCTCATCATAATCCCGTCCCCAGCGGGCGTCGGTGTCCCGGACCAGGGTGTCCAGCAGGGAGTCTGACCTCAAGGTCGCGTGGAGGAATTCCTCCAGGGCCCCGATCGGCCGGTCGAAGTGGCGCGCCAGCAGGGGTGGATCGATTTTCAGGCGGGCCAGGATGGTCCGTGTCAGGGATCCGTCGGAATCTTCCAGCCGGGATTCCAGGGTGTGCTCGATTTCCAGAAGGACCTGTTCGGCCCGGGCCACCGGCGAGGCCCCCGACATGGCGCCGGCGGCTTCACGGCCCACGGCCTCGGCCAGGGTAAACTTCCTGTCCCGGCGGATCAGGCTTTCCGTTGACTCGGAACCGGATTCGGGTTTTTTTGGATCATTCATGACCACAGGATAACAGAAGGTGATTCCCCCGTGAACCCGAACCGGACAAACTCTTCCCCTGATGCTCCGGAGCACCTGGCCGGTGGCGCTCCGGCCGCGGGGGGGCAGTTCATCCTGGAGCGCAGGGCTCGTCTGGTCAGATCCCTTTTTCCGTTGGAACGGGGCCATCTGGTGGATTTCGGCTGTGGAAACGGGGCCCAAACACTGCTTTTCGCGGATGATTTCGACCGTTTGACCGGGGTGGATATCAGTGAAAATTTCCTGGAGGATTTTCGCCGGGAGATCGTGACCCAACATCTGCACGGTCGTGTGGAAGCCGTTGCCACCGGCGGAGGACCCATCCCGTTGCCCGACGGCGCGGCGGACGTAGTGACCTCGTTCACGGTTCTGGAGCATGTTCCCGACGAGCAGGCCGCCCTTGCCGAAATGCGTCGCATTCTGCGTCCCGGGGGGAAATTGATCATTTCGGTGCCCAACCGGTGGTGGATATTCGAAACACACGGCGCAGATTTGCCGTTGTTACCCTGGAACCGGGTGCCCCTGGTCAGCTGGTGGCCCAAAAGGCTGCACGACCGCTGGGCCCGGGCCCGCATTTATCGACGGCGGGAAATCGAAAATATTCTTGTCCAGTCTGGTTTTTCCATCGATGTCAGTTTCCGTATG
>Ga0164313_10001825_pt1 | contig 19068 bp, 14 predicted proteins | sample GuaBasSedimGuay4_FD_113735 | JGI IMG/M metagenome (GOLD analysis project Ga0164313, IMG submission 113735) | Subseafloor sediment microbial communities from Guaymas Basin, Gulf of California, Mexico - Guay4, Core 4569-4, 0-3 cm | ecosystem: Environmental > Aquatic > Marine > Hydrothermal vents... | reverse complement strand
CTGTGCATTGGCATAAGGATCATTTTTCTCAGCCATGAACTCATCAATAGCCTGTTGTTCGGTAGGATCCTCCGATACAGCTTCTGCCGTGGGGGAGACAGCAGCATTTGGATCATAGTTGGTGATATAATCCAACAATACATCCAGTTGCTCATCACTCAGGTCGTTAGGTGGCATTGGGATCTTATTATATGCTTCGAATTGCTTCACGGCATATTCATCACCCCCGGCTATCACCTCTTGCGAGTTCCTGATAAAAGGTTTTAACCATTCTCTGTCCAGCCTATCGGTAACATCCTGGAGATCGGGACCAATGAGTTTGCCCTTACCAATGGTATGGCATGCCGAGCAAACCTGGAAGAGCTGTTGCCCATCGTCCTGTGCCTGAACCTTAAATCCAAATAAACTGATCAGGATCAGAAGAGCTGAAATGATTGAAAGAAAACGTTTTCCCCGAGTCTTTCTGAATGACTTATACATAAAAAATTGATTTAATATGAAAGACAATTTCTATTGATCATATAAAAATAAGAAAAACCTAGGTTGAGAATTCTGACCACCGGTCAACCTACCCTCATAGAAGAGCATTTTATAAAAAAAAATGCCAGGTACTCCGCGGTTTTTGCGGCGTATCCGGCTCGATATTTCCGGCAATAATGTTGCTGGTATTGCTCTTGATTTCTCCTATTCCCACTACAAATACAATGTTAGTTAAAAATGCAATGGTAAAAATATATTGAAAAAAGAGAAGATACAAAGATTCAGGTAGTGAAATACCTGAATATGAGGTGATTTATAAGGGTTCTAAATAAGTTAGGTAATTACCAGCTTCCACCGGCACCACCACCGCCGAAGCCACCACCGCCGAAGCCGCCAAAGCCACCGCCTCCGCCACCACCACCAAATCCTCCGCCGGATGAGCCACCCCAGCCTCCGCTGCTGCCGCCCACCATAGAGCCGAGCCAGAAAGCGGTCCATGGCGACATGTTTTTGCTGCCAATGGTCTTTGCACGGCGTGAAGCCCGATTGATAAGTATGAAGATAATAATGAAGATGATAAATGGTATATAGGCGAACCAGCCTGCAGACTTGCTGCCGGTATATTCATCGGAGCTATATTCGCCGGCTGCCAGTTCCATCAGAACTGTTGTGCCTGCATCTAGGCCTCCATAGTAGTCGTATTGTTTGAAATAAGGGATCATCTCATAGTCGACGATCTGCCCCGCTGTAAAATCAGGAATGGCACCACCAAGGCCATAGCCAACAGAAATGAATGCATCTCCACGATCATTGCCTACCTTGGGTTTGATCACTACTACAACACCATTGTCAAATTCGCGCTGTCCTACACCCCATTTATCTCCAATGCCGCTTGCATATTGCTCAATATCATAGCCAGCAAGGTCGTTTGTAAGAATTACCAGGATCTGGTTCGAGCTTGTATCATTAAAATGGACGAGCTTGTTTTCCAGTGCCCGTACTTCATTTGCTGAGAGGGTACCCGTATAATCCACTACCAGACGGGGAGGGGTAGGCCTGTCGGGAAGATCCTGAGCTTTTATGGATGTAACACCAAAAAGCAGTATGAAAAAAGGTATAATGTATTTAATTGCTTTCATGGCATTTGCTAGTTTTCCCCAAAGGAGATCTCGTCCGATAATTCATTTACATCATCTGTTTGATATGGAAAGTGCTTCTTCAGGTATGCACCCGTTTTGGTGATCCCATCGACCAGGCCATCGGTGAACTTCTCTTCCCTGAAGGCATCCAGCATCTCTGCTTTGAGCTCATCCCAGAAATCATCCGGCACCACTTCGTTGATGCCCTCATCGCCGATCACGGCAAACTTGCGGTTCTTTACTGCCAGGTAGAATAAAACCCCATTTCGTAGTTCTGTTTTATGGATCTTGAGCTTCTTGAATACGTTCAAAGCCTTGTCCATCACCTCACCTTTGCATTTGGAGTCGATATGTACCCTGATCTCGCCGCTGGTATCCAACTCGGCGTTCATGATAGCCTGTTTGATATCATCACGCTGTTCGCGTGTGAAAAAATCCTGTGCTGATTTTGACATCTTCCTTTGTATTAGTCGAGGTAATCACCCACGTCAGGAGCTTCTTCAGCACCTTCTTTGGCTTCAAAATATGTTTTCTGTTCAAAACCGAACCACGACGCAAGCATGCGCGGGAAAAACCTCCTGATATAGGTATTGTAATCCCTGGTGGCTTCGTTGAACTTCCGCCTGGCATTGCTAATGCGGTTCTCAGTGCCTTCCAGCTGCCGTTGCAAGTCCATATAGTTCTGGTTGGCCTTGAGGTCAGGGTATTTTTCTACCACAACCAGCAATTTTGAAAGTGCACTTGTAAGCCCTTCCTGAGCCTGTTGAAACTGCTGTATGCTCTGAGCATTGAGGTTGGTTGGATCAACAGTAACGGATGTAGCTTTGGCCCTTGCTTCTACCACCTCAGTGAGTGTTTCCTGCTCATATTCCGCATAGGAGCGAACAGTCTTTACAAGGTTGGGAATGAGGTCGGCACGACGCTGATAGTCGTTTTCAACCTGCGACCACTTTTCAGTTACGCCTTCGTCGAGACGGACCATTTTGTTGTAAGTAGAAATGCCGGAGAATAGCAGTACCAGTCCGATGATAAGTATCAGACCAACGATAATAATTCCGATCAGTGCTTTAGGTTTCATATGATATTGGATTAAAATTAATCTATCAAATCAATACTTCTTTTCACAAACTCTGTCAGGGCCTGGCCTTTAAGCATATTTTGTGATAAGAGCGCGAGGTCGTATGCCTGTTTAATGACCTTGTCTTGCTTTTCATCTTTCTTCTCGCCCAGGATCTTGCCCATGATCGGATGGTTGGTATTCACCACAGGTTATACTGTTCGGGAAAGTTTTCCATGCCCATCATGCCACCACCACCAAGGGCCGACATGTCTTTCATCCTGCGCATAAACTCAGGCTTGGTAATCATGAAAGGTACGTCATTTTCGGATAAGTTTTCAAATACAACGCTGAATTGCTCCTTATTGATATTCCTTTCTATCACAGGCTTAAGCGTTTCTTTTTCCGTATCCTCAAGCTTCGATGGAACCTCCTCATCTTTATTGATCAGCTTGTCTACGGTATCGGAATCTACACGTGTGAAACGCGTAGTACTTTCCTTCTGTTCCATAGTGTTGATGAAATGGCTGTCGAGGACACCATCAAATATCACGATGTCGTATCCTTTTTCTTTAGCTGCCTCTATATAGCTGTGTTGATCTTCAATATCACTGGTATACAGGATGATGAGGTTTTTGTCTTTGTCTGTCTGCTGCTTTTTAATATGCTTTTCATATTCATCGATAGTGAAGTACTTGCCTTCAGTATTTTTATAGAGCATGAACTTCTTGGCACGTTCGGAAAACTTCTCCTCGGTGATGATGCCATACAGGATAAATACCCTGATGTCATCCCATTTCTTTTCAAAGCCTTCGCGGTCTTTTTTGAAAAGCTCTTCCAGCTTGTCGGCCACCTTGCGCATGATGTATCCTGAGATCTTCTTCACACTGGCATCGTTTTGCAGGTACGAACGGGAAACGTTCAGCGGAATGTCCGGTGAGTCGATCACACCGTGCAGCAGTGTAAGGAAATCCGGAACGATGCCTTCGACAGAATCGGTCACGAAAACCTGGTTGCAATAGAGTTGGATCTTGTCTTTCTGGATCTCAATATTTTTCTTCACCTTCGGGAAATAAAGAATCCCGGTCAGGTTAAATGGATAGTCTACATTGAGATGGATCTGAAAGAGCGGATCATCGAAAGTCATGGGGTAGAGCTCACGATAGAACTTCTTGTAATCTTCATCTGAACAGTCTGTAGGCTTCTTTTTCCAGAGAGGATCTGTGTTATTGATGATCCTTGGCTTTTCTACCTCAATGGTTTTGTCATTGCCTTCTTCATCTTTCTCGCCTTCTACGGTCTCAGTCACCTTTTCCATTCCGAACTGTATCGGCACCGGAAGAAACTTGCTATACTTGTTCAGCAGGCCGAGGATGCGGGATTCTTCCATGAATTCTTTTGAATCTTCATCAAGGTGCAGAACAACCTCTGTTCCCCTGTCTTCTTTCTCTGTTTCGGTGAGCGTATACTCAGGGCTGCCGTCACATTCCCATTGCATGGCTTTGGTCTGGCCGCCTTTTTTGTATGTTTTGGTGCGCAGAATAACTTTGTCTGATACCATGAAAGCAGAATAGAATCCGAGTCCGAAATGCCCAATGATGGCATTTTTTTCTGCTTCTGTCTTGGTCTTGAATTTTTTCACAAACTCTTCAGCACTTGAAAAAGCGATCTGGTTGATATATTTGTCAATCTCTTCCGCGTTCATTCCAATGCCACGGTCCTTCACAGTTAGTGTGCCCGCCTCTTTGTCGAGGATAACCTCAATGCTCAGATCACCCATCTCACCGCTGAACTTACCAGCCGAGGCAAGGGTTTTCAGTTTTTGAGTGGCGTCAACGGCATTAGAAACGAGTTCTCTCAGAAATATCTCATGATCTGAGTAGAGGAACTTCTTTATAATCGGAAAAATGTTTTCGGTCTGTACGTTAATCTGTCCTTTTTGCATGTTATATCGATTGTTTTATGTTCTGAAAGGGTAAAATCAAAGCCTGTGCCAATGCACTGTTTCTGCCATTATGACGTGTTTTGTATATTTACCACGGATGGGAACAATCATAAATGTCGCAGCTGTCATTATCGGCAGCCTCATAGGATTGCTGATAAATCAGAAATTGCCAAAGAAGATCATCACCATTATCTTTCAGGTGATGGGGCTTTTTACGCTTGTGCTGGGGGTTAGCATGTCGCTAAAATCAGAGCATTACCTGGTGATAATAGGCAGTTTGGTATCCGGGGCTGTGATTGGCGAATGGATCGATCTCGACAAGTACATGAAGCGTTGGAGCGAAAAGTTGAAGAAGCGCCTGAAGATGGGCAATGATAAGTTTTCCGACGGCTTGATCACAGCTTTCCTGCTTTACTGCATGGGAACGCTGACGATACTGGGTGCGATTGAAGAAGGTGTTGAAGGAAGCTACGACATCCTGCTTATGAAGTCGCTGATGGACGGTGTTTCTTCCATTGCCCTGGCTTCTGCAATGGGCATTGGGGTTCTGTTTTCTGCTATTCCCTTATTGGTATACCAGGGCGGTCTCACACTCTTCTCTTCTTTCATTGGTGATCATTTTACCGATGTGATCATCAATGACCTGAGCGCTACAGGAGGCATACTGCTCATCGGATTGGGGATAAATATCCTTGAGATCAAAAGCCTGAAGATACTGAACATGATACCTGCCCTGGTAATCGTTGTGATCCTGTCATATCTCATCTACTGACAGACATCTACATTTTTACAAGCTTACATGCAGTGGATCGCTGACCATCTGAAATGCGCACGATATAACTTCCTCTGTTCAGCTTCCCGATATGAAGTTGCGGATCCATCCCGGCAGGGAAATATTCACAATATTGCAGCTCTGAAATGCTATTGTATATTTCTACACTGATGCCACTTGTTGTGCTTTGCGATAATTGTACCTGAACACGATCATGAGCCGGATTTGGGTAGAGGGTGGCCTGAAGTGAGGGCATCAGGTTTTTGTTTACGATGATCTTTTCTCCGGTATTTACAATAGCTGCATTATGATCTTTGCTGTTGCACTCAAAATACATATCAGGATCGGCCTTCACACTAAGTATGGCGCCATACAAAGCTGAAAACCCCTCCCTCAACATGGCTACCGCTGACGCTTTGATATCGAGATTTCCTCCTGCATGAACTGTTACATTCCCTTTTGGCAGCAGGGTAGTCACATAGTTTCCGGCAACAACTTTCTTCCCGAGGAGGCTCCAGTTTCCGATCACATGAACATTTTGAAAATAGGTATCGGTGAGGATGACCTCATTTACCACTTCTTCGAGGATGTCGAGAGGCAGCACATCATGCCAGGAGGTTTGTTCCGGCTCTATGACAACATCGAACATGGAATTGCCGTCTCGCAGGTCGATGGCACTGTAATACGGTATGTATGTAGGGTCGGTGAAACGTTCAAATTCAATAGTAGGATAATATAAGGGCTGGATGATGGGTACCAGCAATTGAAACCACCAATAGCTGGCCTGTTTGATGATGGGCGACATGCTGGTCAGATCTTTTGGGAGCCATGATCCCGGAAGCCGTTCTGCATCCGTCAGGTCGAAGGTTTTGACCGTGCCACTGAAGGGCCCTGTGTGGTAAGTTACCTTATACCATCCTCCGGAATTGGGATTGGGTTCATTCGTGGAAAATGAAACTCCGATATTCCTGGTGTAATGTGGGTATCCATCACCGTTCATGCTGTTGAGTTCATTGAAGAATGCCTGATGTACACCACCATCCGGATCATACGTATTGTAAATGAGCAGCTGGCGTGCAGCCTCATTGCTCAGAGCATGCTTTGCGAATTCGTCATCCGCCTCATTGGTCTTTTTGAAGTTTTGCAGTGGCTCCGAAATGAGGGCACCCTGGTGAGGGGAGTCGATCGCAATAAAAGTATGCACCGGTAGCGGATCTCCATCCCGTTCTGCTTTCGCGAGTGCATAGCGGGAGATGATACCACCCATGCTCACGCCTCCTGCCACAATAAGCTCTTCTCCGTTGAGGAAAGAAACATAGTCTACAGCAGATGCAAATACCGCAGCATTATTTCTGATGTTCTGTGTGCCAAAAAAATTGTCGAGCAGGTATACGTCATAGCCATTGCTGTTGAAGCATTGGATCAGATCTGCCGCAGCTTTATAATACATCTCCTGCCCATTTGTGTTATACGCATCGAAGCCTTCAGAAAAGATGATGGCATTGAGGCCTCCGGGATTGTTTCCTGCCCACTTGCGTATGGTGTTTCCGGCATTGTCTTTATAGAGACTCTGCGAAGCAGGAATTACCTTGACCTTATATTCCCTGCAGCGGATACTGCCGTCGAAAAATACCACCCTCATCAGGAGTTTGTACTCTCCGATATCAGGAAAGGCATCTGAGGAAGCGTACCATACCACATCCTGCTTCGCGGAGCCATTATATATTGTTGTGTACCCCTGATCGTTGATATTCACTTCCACCTGAAGCATATATAGCAATGCTTCTGAGGGGCTGAAGCGGCTGGTGAAGTTGATATAGTTGTTGCCCTGCTGAACATATATGGGGATAACATCTGCATTGAGGACACAGAGATGAATGCCCTGTATGTTGTTGGCTTTTTGTTCCCATTGGTAGAAGGATGGGTCGTTGGGTGTGTTACCGGTTACGACGTATGCTGTGGATTGGGCTTTCCAGTCGTCACAGATCTGAGCATTTACCGAAATGCATGTTATTAATAGTGCTGGTAGTAAGGGTAGTAATCGTTTCATAATGATAGTTTATAGTTTTAATCCGATTTTAATGCTGATGTCGAAGCTTGGAAAGAATTGAGCTCCTGATTCGTAGTCTTTGTTGTAAATAAACTCATGCTGGCCGGGATCATCCCCCATTTTGTTTTCATTCCTGCTGCTGATAAAGCGAAAACCAAACCCCAGTGCAGGATCGAAATACAGCGGACCGGCGATGCGGATCTGATACCCGGCCATGGCATGAGCAGCAATCATATTCCGGTATACCTGGTAGGTGTTGGGAATACCATTCTGGTATGTTTCGTACATGTCCGCTTGTGTAAACTGGTAAGCCAGCCGGGGTCCGAGATGGAAACCGCTGAATGCTTGTTTCCCGGTGATGAGATAGAAGCTGTAATCAGCCGAAATCAAAAAACCCACTGTCTTCTCTGTCTCAATCCTTGTATAAGCCTCCCCACACGATGTGCATGGGAAAATATACATGATATCGGCACTCAGGCTCTGATCCCTGCCGGTCATAAACTCAACGCCCAGCCGGACACCCATGCTGCTGCTTACCTGGTCACCAAGGAGGCTGATTACATCATATTTGAGGAGCCAGCCTCTCGGAGTAACTTCTTGCGAACGAAGTGAATTGTTTGCTAAGCAAAACATTATAATAATTATTGATATCAAATACTTTTTCATGGGGTTTGGGTTTAAATGGCATTAATTGCTTTCCATTTTTTTGATTCTTTCATCCTGCCGGATGATATAGAGGGTCAGCTCTTCGATCTTTTTCAGAAGCAAATTTTGCATCTTGCCTACTTCAATGCCGTTCTCTTTCAGAGCTTCCGCTGCCGGTATGTCGGGAAGGTGCCCGTGCTCGGAGATATAATTTTCCAGCTGTGTGATGGGCATGAGCTCATATCCTTCCTCGAAAACATAGTCGGGCCAGTCTTCCCTGATCTTCACGGTGACCTCCTCGCAGATGATGGCGCCATTTACAGCCAGCTTGTATCCATAGGTTTCGCTTGTACCTATCCCAACATAGCCATCAAGCCTGTAAATATTATTTCCGCTGATGGTCCAGTCGTCATCGGCCAGTACAGAAGGATTTGTCCAGAAGGCATTGCCTTGTTTGTCGGATCGCAATACCCAACCTTCGATATTTTCTTTGTAGAGATCACTGTCGTACAGCTTGAATTGCCTGGAAAAGATGCGCCCTTGTACATCCAGCTCACAGGATGGGTTGAGTGTGTTTATCCCCATTCGGCCATCATTGAAAATATAATTCTTCGCTGAGAGAAATACAAGCCCGCAGCCGTCCATGCTTATGATTCCGTGCTCTTTATCACCCAGGTAAAAATCGCTACGCCTGAAGTTTACCTGCTCTATAAACAGGCCTTCATGTTCTCCATGCTCTGTCAGGATATGCAGTTTGGCCTGGGGGTTAGTCACATTGCCTATGCCTACCTTGCCGGTGCTGAGCTTTGATGGTGAACTGCTGATGAAAAGGGTGGGGTGGATGCTGTTGAACCCGATCATCAGGCTGTTGTCGATATTGTTTGTCAGACGCTCGCCGGATTCACTTCCAAAGCCTTTGCCAACCACCATGGCCCCGCTGCCAAAACTGTTTGCATTGCTCCCGAAGATCATGGCCTGTGCGCCATCGGCCTGTATCATATTTCCAATGCTCGTCGATTGCTGACCATTTGCGATGGCTTTGAAGCCGGAAGCAAAGGAAGCCTGTCCGCCGGCAATAGTATTGATGCCGATGGCGCTTGACGAATAATGCGGGTTAGATTGTGCTTCCCGGCAATTGGTGCATTGTGCCTGCAAGCTGCCGGAAGCGATGAATGCGGTATTCACCAGCGTGAAAAGGATGATGGTAATAGTACGTTTCATAATAATTCGTTTAGGTTATGAGTAATTGATGCGTTGCTGAGGCAGTGCCTTCAATGGTTAATACCGGAATTGTAAAAATGTCCACACCCTGAAAGAAAATATTTATCAAAAAGTGTGTGGAACGGCCCACTTATTTTTAAAGAATTTAGATGGCGGATATGTATTTATCTTGAATATATTTTCTATTTTAGCAATAATCATTTTTCACCAGAACTTAAACAGCAGCACTATGCAAGATATTGAATGGGGCAGCCTCCCTTTCGGCTATTTCAAAACAGATTTTAATGTCAGGTGTTATAACCGCGACGGTGCCTGGGGCCAGGTAGAGGTTACCGACTCAGAATACATTACTATTCATATGGCCGCCACAGCGCTTCATTATGGGCAGGAAGCCTTCGAGGGGATGAAAGTTTTTCGTGGAGTGGATGGAAAGATCCGTGTGTTCCGATGGGAAGAGAATGCCAGGCGCATGCAACGTTCTGCTGAAGGCATTATGATGGCTGAGCCTCCGCTGGAACTTTTCAAGGAGATGATGCTCAAGGTGGTGAAACTGAATGAAAAATATATTCCGCCTCATGGAACAGGAGCAGCACTTTATCTTCGTCCGCTTCTGATCGGTACAGGCCCCCAGGTAGGTGTGAAACCTGCTGAGGAGTATATGTTTATGATCTTTGTTGGACCGGTAGGCCCCTATTTCAAGGAGGGTTTCCATCCCGTAAGGATGCAAATCGTAAGGGATTACGACCGTTGTGCACCACTGGGAACCGGCCATATCAAGGTAGGTGGAAACTATGCTGCCAGCCTGAAGCCCGCCGCACGTGCAAAGGAAGAAGGCTTCGCTTCCGTGATCTTCCTCGAAGCCAAGGAAAAGAAATATATTGATGAAGCAGGCCCGGCCAACTTTTTTGGTATCAAGGGCAACAAATATATCACCCCCGACTCGCATACCATCCTCCCGTCTATTACCAACATGAGCCTGCGCCAGCTGGCCAAGGATTTGGGTATGGAAGTGGAGCAGCGCCATGTGATGGCTGATGAACTGGGTGATTTCGACGAGGCGGGTGCCTGTGGTACTGCAGCCATCATTTCTCCCATCAGAGAGATCTACGACAGGGAGACAGGCAAATCCTTTACCTATGGTGATGGTGAACCCGGTCCGGTGTCAACCAAGCTTTATAACAGGCTGCGTGCCATTCAATATGGCGAAGAGCCTGATCCCTACGGCTGGACCCTGGTGATCGAATAAAAAAGGTTAGCAGATCCCTGCTTTTGTAAGAATTTCCTCCATTTGCTGTTGAAGCTTGAGGGCTTCTGCCCTGGCTACATCTGCAAAGTCAGTACCTTCCCCGGCATAAATGATACCCCTGGACGAGTTAACAAGGAGCCCGCAATCCTGGTTCAGGCCATATTTGGCCACTTCCTCCAGGCTTCCTCCCTGGGCACCTACTCCAGGAACAAGCAGGAAATGATCAGGAACGATCTTACGGATACTTGAAAGCATTTCTGCCTTGGTAGCGCCAACCACATACATGGTATTATCTGCAGAACCCCATTTTTGGGATATTTCCAGCACACGTTCGTAAACAAGCTTCCCGCTCCCGGTCTTTATCATCTGGAAATCATCCGTTCCCTTGTTGGAGGTCAGTGCGAGCAGAACGATCCACTTTCCTTCTATATCCAGGAATGGCCCCACGGAATCCTGTCCCATATAGGGGGCAACGGTGATCCCGTCGAAGTTCAGGTTTTCAAGAAATGCTTTTGCATACCTTCCTGAAGTATTTCCAATGTCCCCACGCTTGGCATCAGCAATATTAAAAACCTCTTTTTTACGGAGGTAGGCAATGGTCTTCTCCAGCGACTCCCATCCTTTGGTGCCATAAGCCTCATAAAAGGCGATGTTAGGCTTATAGGCGGCAGCCAGATCATGGGTAGCATCGATAATTTCCTTGTTAAATGCAAAGATGGGGTCGTCCTCTTCAAGGAGGTGCGATGGGATCTTTTCAAGGTCAGTATCCAAACCGATGCAGAGGAAACTTTTTTTTCGCTTGATGAGGGAGATAAGGTCCTGGCGTGTCATAATGTTTAATTATCGAGTTCCTGTTTCAATCGTTCGGCATTTTCGGCAAGCTGAAGCTTATCGATCAGCTCCTGCACGTTGCCGTTAATGATCTCCTGAAGGTTGTAGAGGGTAAGGGTAATCCTGTGATCGGTGACCCTTCCCTGTGGCCAGTTGTAGGTCCTGATCTTGGCAGATCGGTCACCGCTGCTGACCATGGTCTTCCTTTGTGAAGAGATCTCATCGAGATATTTCTTGTATTCCATCTCATAGAGCCTGGTTCTCAGTACTTTCATTGCCTTGTCATGATTTTTGAGCTGAGACTTCTGGTCCTGGCAGGTCACAACGGTATTGGTAGGTATATGAGTAAGCCTGACGGCAGAATAGGTGGTGTTCACAGATTGTCCACCGGGCCCGGAAGAACAATAGGTGTCTCGCCTGATGTCCTCCTGTTTAAGCTCTATATCGAACTCATCTGCCTCCGGCAGGACCACTACAGAAGCTGCTGAGGTATGAACCCTTCCCTGTGTCTCGGTTTTGGGCACACGCTGTACACGGTGCACACCTGATTCATATTTCATTTGCCCGTACACATTATCGCCGCTGATTTCGAAAATGATCTCCTTAAAACCTCCAACGGTACCTTCGGTCAGGCTCACCTCTTCCACTTTCCATTTCTTTATCTCGCAGAATTTCACATACATCCTGTAGAGATCACCGGCAAATATGCTGGCTTCATCACCGCCTGCTCCTGCCCTGATTTCCACCATCGCATTTTTATCATCCTGTGGATCTTCCGGAATCAGCATGAAGCGGATATCCTCCTCCATCTTGTCTCTCTTCTCCAGCAGTTCCGTCAGTTCCAGCTTTGCCATCTCCCTGAACTCCTCATCCTTTTCTGTTTTCAGCACAGCTTTGGTTGAGTCGATGTTGGCCAGTACGTTGGCATATTCCTTATAGGCATCAACGATGGGTTGCAGTGCTTTGTAATCCTTGTTGAGCTTAATGTATCGCTTCATATTTGACATCACATCAGGGTGTGTCATCTGCTCTCCAATCTCCCTCCAGCGATTATATATGCCTTCTAATTTATCTATCATGTTTTTCTTCTTTCGGTTTGCAAAGGTATGATAAAATCATATGGACAGCCCCCTGCCGGGATGCCATACAACATGAATAGTCTATGATGTCGTTAATAGAAAAATGTTCCCTGTTCGCTCTCGATGGTCACCGCCGGGATTTCACTTCCTTCCACATGTCCGACGATCTGTGCGTCGACATTGAATGATTTTGCAATGGATATGATATCACCGGCGAGTGTTTCAGGAACATATATTTCGAAACGGTGTCCCATATTAAATACCTGGTACATCTCTTTCCATTCGGTATCAGATTCTTCCTGGATCATGCTGAACAGTGGAGGGACCGGGAATAAGTTGTTCTTGACCACATGCAAGTTGTCAATGAAATGCAAGACCTTGGTCTGCGCGCCACCGCTGCAATGCACCATGCCATGGATATGTCCCCTGTATTCGCGAAGCACTTCAACAATTATTGGTGCATAGGTACGGGTAGGGGAGAGTACGAGCTTGCCGGCATCAACACCGGGTACTTCTGTTGGATCAGTCAATAACTTTGTTCCTGAAAAGATGAGTTCCTCAGGCATCTGCGGATCGTATGCTTCCGGATACTTCTCCGCATATTTCTTTTTGAATACATCATGCCTGGCGCTGGTGAGCCCGTTCGATCCCATGCCACCATTGTACTCAGTCTCATAGGAAGCCTGACCGGATGATGACAGGCCAACGATCACATCGCCGGCACGGATATTCCTGTTAGTGATCACATCCTCCCTGTGCATACGTGCTGTTACTGTGGAATCCACAATGATGGTTCTGACGAGATCACCCACGTCGGCAGTTTCGCCTCCGGTAGCATGGATTCCGATCCCAAGGTCATGCATCTCAGAAATAAATTCATTGGTCCCATTGATAATAGCTGTGATTACCTCTCCGGGGATCAGCATCTTATTGCGACCTATTGTTGATGATAAGAGGATCTTATCGGTTACGCCAACACACAGCAGGTCGTCGAGGTTCATCACGATAGCATCCTGGGCAATCCCTTTCCACACCGACATATCTCCGGTTTCTTTCCAGTACATATATGCCAGTGCCGACTTGGTTCCGGCACCGTCGGCATGCATGATGGTGCAATGCTTCTCACTGCCCTCCAGTATGTCAGGTATGATCTTACAGAAGGCCTGGGGAAATAGGCCCTTGTCGACAGATTTGATGGCTTTGTGTACATCCTCCTTGGAGGCTGACACACCACGCTGGTCGTATCTTTTATTCCCGCTCACGCTTCTTAGTCTTCCCTGTATTTGAAGGTAATCTCTCTTGCCGCTTCATTTACCGTGTAGGTTCCGATCTTCAACAGCGTTTCCCTGCCAATAACAATGTCATTGGTTTGCCTGTGCAGTACGGCAAACGTCACGTCGGTAATGGTTTTGGTCCCTATCCTGATCTTGTCAATGGTGAATACGCTGTTATTCCTTATGGAGTTGTTGGCAAGAATATCAGCCGGATCGCCTTCGAAGTCATCCTTGTCGATAAGGCCTTCGTTCAACATTTCCAGCGCTTTTGCCAGGGAAACCTGCGGAGTAGCTCTTTCTTCGAAAATGAAATCATCGGTAAACCCGTTAATGGTCATCGGAATGATGAGGAAACCTGTATTGGGTTGAACACTATACTTTACCACATCATCATCGGGGTTGATCAAGATGGCCACCTCGCCGGGCTCCTCGCTGATCTCTGTCCTGGGCACATAATCTTTCCTGAGTACACTGAAGTCAGTCCTCCTGTTCATCTGATGTGCAATTTCCTGTATTTCTACAGTTTCGAGGGCTGCAATATATTCTTCTGTCAGGACGTCGCCTTCCGTGAAGTTGTATCCGTCACGGGTCATGTCTTTGAGTATCTTGCGTGGGACACGCTCGCCATATCCTTTGGCAACCAGCCTTTCTGCATCGATACCACGAAGGACGAGGTAATCAACTACCGACTGCGCTCTTTTCTGGGACAGTATATCGTTACGCTCATGGCTGTCGCGTGCATCGGTATGTGACGCAAGTTCGACTACCAGCCTTGGGTTCTCATCCAGGGTGGTGATCAGCCCTTGCAGTGAATCTTCATATTGTGGTTTGAGGTTCCATTTGGCCAGGTCGTAGAGTATCTCCGGCAGGACAATAGGCTCCTCAGGTATAGGCATCAGAAGGAAGTCCTGGGTAAAGTCTTTTCCGGCCTCATGCCCGACTGTGGTCACAGTGGCTTTGCTGTTGAAATAGTCCGGCTTGCTCACTTCGACCTCATAGGTAGTATTTTGCATTACCTGTGATTTCCCGAAGGTATATACGCCTTCCTCTGTTGTTCTTGTTGAGACAGATGTACCATCGGAACCAACCAGACTCACGTTGGCATCCATCACGAACTGTAAGGTCATCTCGTCGGTGACTACCCCTGCAACGGTGAATTCCACCGGTGGGACGATAAAAGAATAAATATCTTCCATTCCCTTACGTCCACGTCGGTCGCTACTGAAAAAGCCTCTTTCCTCCTCAGGATGAAAGACGATACCAAAGTCGTTGAATTCGGAGTTCATCGGGGGCTTGATATTTACCGGAGCACTCCAGTTGCCTTCTTCATTTATGGTAGTCACGAATATATCCAGGCCACCCATGCATACATGACCATCAGAGGCGAAATACAATACGGTATCTGAACGCAGGTAGGGAAACATCTCATCTCCCGGGGTGTTGATCACCGGGCCCAGGTTAAATGGCCTGCTGAACTCTTCCTGCCTGGAATCACGGAAGGCAACCCAGATGTCGTTTCCTCCAAAACCACCTTTACGGTCGGAGGTAAAATAAATGATAAGCTCGTTTTCACTGATGGCGGGATGCCCGAATGCATCAGAGGAGTCGTTACTTAGCTTAACCATCTGCGGTTTGCTCCATATCCTTCCTGTGCGGTCTGATGAATAGATCTGGCAACCGTTGATCTTTTTTTCTTCGTTCGGACAACGGGTAAAGTAAAGGGTGCTGTACCTGCTATTCATTATGCCGGCACCTTCATTAGCTTCAGTATTGACCCCTTCTTCGCTGTTATCGAGCAGGGTGGGTTCAGCCCATTCTTCTTTTCTGTCGATACGACTGGTGAAGAGGTCGCTGAAATTCATGTCAGTCCACTCATCGGTCTTCTTGCCAAGGGCACCCTCGCGGGTGGAGGTGAAGATGAGTTCATTGTAGTTGTCGTTGGACCAGGTAGGGCTGAAGTCAGATTGCCGGCTGCTAATCTTTTTGATGTATTCAACCTCATACTTGCTCGGGTATTCAAGCCATTCCTCTATCAGTGCAATGGATTCGGCTCCCGCCGGGCCACGTGGGTCTTCAGGCGCTACTTCGGCAAATAAATTATAGTATTCCAGGGCTTCATCATAGAAGCCTTCTGTTTTCATGATGTTGGCGTAATGAAGCAATATTTCGGGCTCTTTCTTGTCGTAACCGGTCTTGTGAAGCCTTTTGTATTGTGCTTTGGCGGCTTTTGGATTGCCTGTAAGACGGTAGCACTCAGCCATACGGAACGACACACGGTCTTTCTCTGCTTTGTTGTTCTTGATCTTGCCCTGGGCCTTTTTATACCGCTCGATGGCAACAACATATTTACGATCTTCAAAAGCCTCATCACCGGCACGGGCATAATTCTTACGTTGACCGAAGGCTGTTGTTGAAACAACGAGGCTGATCAAAAAGAGGAAGGTGAGTCTAATTATCAAGTGCATAGAACACTGTTTATTAATATATCTTTTATGCTAACGTAAAAAAAACTGTTTTATTCAGTCCCTTTATCTATTTCTGCATTACCTGTTTCAGGTTCTTCTTTCTCTGTTTTTTCTTTAGGCGGATCACTTTCATTTACCATGCGCTCCATATCGAGGTCGGTTTTATATTTACTTACCTCGGTATTGATCTCCCGCTGGATTTCCGTCGAAGCCTTTTTTACCTGCCGTACGCCCTTGCCAACCTTTCTTGCTATTTCCGGGATCTTCTGTGGCCCAAAGATGATGAAGATCACAGTGATAATAATAAAGATCTCCCCGAAACTGATATCGAGAAACAATATTGGAGGCAATATACTATTAAGAGTTGTGATCACCTGAGCAAAAATAATAAAAAAAAGTCCTGAGATGGCTCAGGACTTTTAACTTATCACATATGTGAGTTATTTTTTCTTTTTCTTCTGTACCTGTTTTACCATTTTGGTCGGTACTCCCTTTAGCTTTTTGTCTCCACCAAGAAGGTCGTAAGCGACCGGGCTAGCAGTAAAGAGCGATGAGTAGGTACCGATCAGGATACCCATCAGAAGGGCGAATGTAAAGCCCCTGATCACTTCTCCACCAAATACGAAGATAATGGCCAATACAACAAGGGTTGTTCCGGATGTATTCAAGGTACGAGCCAGTGTGCTGTTCAGCGCTGCATTCATGTTTTCACGTGTATCCCTTTTAGGGAACAAGCCCGAAAACTCCCTGATCCTGTCGAAGATGATCACCGTATCATTGATAGAATAACCAACAATGGTAAGGATGGCCGCAATAAAGGCCTGGTCAATCTCCATGCTAAATGGCAGGATGTTGTAGAATATCGAGAACAAACCAAAGACAATCAATGAGTCATGGATCAAGGCCACGAGCCCTGCCAGACCAAATTGCCATCTGCGGAACCTGATTGCGATATAGATAAAGATCACGAGCAGTGCAATACCAATAGCACGCCATGCCCTGGCCATGATATCATCGGCAATTACGGGATCAACCTTTTGAGAGCTGAGGATACCCATCATCTTAGATTCATTTTCCGCATCGGTACTGAAATCCCTGTATTCCATCTTCTGATCAATATAAAATGGTTTCAGGCTGTTAAACAGCTTCACCTGTATGATGGAATCAACTTCAGCTGATTTATCTTCGATGAGGTACTTGGTTGTGATCTTAACCTGCGTGCTCGGACCAAAGGTCTTAACTTCAGGAGCATTGTTGTCAAACTCAAGTGTGAGGGCAGTTCTGATGTCCCCGGTAGATACCGGTTGATCGAAGCGTACTATAAAAGTACGTCCACCACTGAAGTCGATGCCCGGGTTCAGACCCTTGGTAAAGAGGGAAGCGACACCGGCAATGATGATCACAGCGGATAAGATATATGCTTTCTTACGCATGCCCAGGAAGTCGATATTAACATTAACCAGCCAGTCGCGTGTGAATCTGTTGTCGAAAGAGAGCCTGATGTTTTTATTCAACAGGGTGGTAAAGATCAGCCTTGAGATAAAGATCGCAGAGAACAATGATGAAAGGATACCGATGATCAGTGTGGTAGCAAATCCCTGTACGGGGCCTGTACCAAATATGTAGAGTACGATACCGGTCAGCAATGTGGTAACGTTACCATCTATAATAGCTGAATAGGCATTCTTATAACCGTCGGCAATCGCCAGGCGCATTCCTTTACCTGCGCGAATTTCCTCTTTAATACGTTCGTAGATGATCACGTTGGCATCCACCGCCATACCAATGGTAAGCACGATACCGGCGATACCCGGGAGTGTAAGTACTGCCTGTAGTGAGGCCAGCACTCCGAATATGAAGAAGATGTTTGTAACCAGAGCCAGGTTGGCAATCCATCCTGCCCTGTTATAGAACAATACCATATAAACAAGTACCAGGATAAAAGCGATCACAAACGACCACAGCCCGGCATTAACGGCTTCGGCACCCAGTGAGGGTCCTACCACCTCTTCTTCCACGATTCTGGCAGGAGCAGGAAGCTTACCTGCTTTCAGGATGTTGGCAAGGTCTTTCGCTTCGTTCAGGTCACCGATACCGGTGATGCTCGACATCCCGTTGGGGATCTCTCCATTTACGTTCGGGTATGAATATACATATCCGTCGAGGACGATAGCGATCTGTTTTCCAATATTGTCGGCGGTCAGCCTTCTCCAGACTTTCGAGCCGTCGCTGTTCATACTCATGGATACTTCAACCTGTCCCATCTGGTTATAATCCTGACGGGCATCCACGATCACGTCACCGGTTAGAGGTGCGCGTTTGTCGCGGGTTGTTATCTTGAGACCAACGAGTTCCAGAATTTCTGAGTCAACTTCCCTTGGCTTGTTTAGCCAGGCAAACTTCAGATTTATTGGGAACACTTCTTTGGCCCTCTTCAGCATATTGTTAATTTGTGCGGTATCCTGTATGCGGGCATAGCCCATGGTTGCTGAATTCATTGGCCTTCCTTCCTGGTCAACTCTCAGTTGGAGGAGGGAGCGCAGTGGATAGTTCTTTTCAGCATCTTCCATAGAAGCGTCAGGCATATCCATGATAGAGTCTGATTCCAGCTGGTCGAGGAGGGCAGTAGCTGCATCGGTAGTATCACCTTCGAGTTGTCCGAGAAGTTCTTCTCCTGACTCAGTGCCTTCCGCTACTATTTCTTCTTCAACAACAACAGCTTCTTCTTCCTCAATTGTTTCGCCTTCGAGCAGCATTTCTGCACGCGCATTCTGTTGCTTGATGAGCTCTTCAGCCTGCAGAATGTCACCAATGACTTCAGGAAGCTGATAGGTTTCCCAGAATTCAAGTTGAGCTGTTCCCTG
>Ga0164313_10001824_pt1 | contig 19073 bp, 15 predicted proteins | sample GuaBasSedimGuay4_FD_113735 | JGI IMG/M metagenome (GOLD analysis project Ga0164313, IMG submission 113735) | Subseafloor sediment microbial communities from Guaymas Basin, Gulf of California, Mexico - Guay4, Core 4569-4, 0-3 cm | ecosystem: Environmental > Aquatic > Marine > Hydrothermal vents... | reverse complement strand
TTAGACGAACCTACAACTGGCCTAGACCCTAATCAACTACTTGAAATACGGGAGTTAATTAAAAATTTTGCAACTGAAAATGATCGAACCGTTTTATTTTCTACACACATCATGCAGGAGGTTGAAGCTATTTGTGACCGTGTGATAATTATAAACAAAGGTGAAATTGTTCATGATAAAAACATAGGTGAAACGCTAAGCAACTCTAATTTAGAGACGCTGTTTACAGAATTAACTCGTGAATAGTGAGTAGTAATGATCAATCATCAAAAATAAGTCTTCCAGTATAAAATTCTTCAACTTCAACAATAGGTGGTCTGTTTTTTGAAATAACATCTCCTACCCCTCGTATTTCACCCTTTAATTCATTTAGGGGGTTTACAATCATTTTATTGGAACCCCGGTGGTAAATAGTCAATTCGTTAATCAAAAAATTTTCAGCCTCCAATCTTGAATCGCCAGCATAGAAACCTATTATTGCTTTATTTGCAGATCCGGAAAGATAATAATTTGAAATTCCATTTGAAATAATTTTCAACTCATCTATATCTAAATTTAAAATAAAATCACCATCTGTATGAAATTCTTCTCCTAAATAATCTTCATCGGTTAACAAGGTTAAATTAGGAAAACTAATTATTCCATTACTTTTTACAGCAAAACCTGAGCTATTTCTAATTTCAATTAAATTAGGTGTGATTACAATTACTTTGGTAGTACCATAATCTCTAATAAAATTACAGCCTGTATTATCTATTATTAATAAGGTATTATTTTCTACTTTAAACTCAATATCCTCTAGAAGATTTTCACCTGTTTCAAGCATTACTTTTTGCTCACTTCCTTCCTCTATAAAAAGCTGAACACCTCTAAAAACAATTATTTTATCAAAAGAAGAAACTGAAATTTCTGTCTGAATGATAGTTCCTTCTTTTTTAATACAATTGAATGCATTTTCAGAATCACATCCAATAAATAGAAAGACAATCAAAATGTAAATTATTTTTTTCATAATTATAACCGAATTCCTATTCCAAAGTCAACTCCTTCAGCTTTGGCCCAATGAGATTTTAATGTAATTACGGCAAATATTTTTTCTTTATAAAAATATCTTTTTATTCCCAATCTCAAATAAACCCTATCCTCAAATTCATAAGGCCAATACACATAATAGCCGATTTGAGTTGGAAAAGCAAATTTATTAATTCTTAATTCATGGCCTACAAAGACCCCTATTCTTTTATAATCTTCATTTCCTGTTAGTCCGTCTTCAGGAAATGAAATCGATCTAAATTCAATAAATTCTTTCAAGAAAATTGACAAAAACAACTCTGTTCCAAATTGAATAGTACTTTTATAATTTAAGCGTTTATCTGCAAAAGCTGAAAAAACATAAAAAGGAAATTGCCCTGTCCCGACTAAATCACTTTCATTAATTCCAAAACGAAAAACAAAATTGTATTTTATTTTTTCAGAATAATTTAATCCATCTCTTTCGCTACTATAATCTGGTAAATTTTCATGCTCCAATTGGTAACTTAAACCCGCATTAAGCCCTAAAGTATTAGTGCTGGTGTTAGGGGCTTTAACATTTGCATTGGAATAATGAATAAAAATAAGGCCTGCATGAATCCCTAATCCTTTCCAGATATTTTCACGGGAATAATTTGCTCTTAGAAGTGTAGTACTCAATAGAGTTGATCCATAAGCATTATTTTCAAAATTTGCATCAGGGTCGTATGGATTGGTATTATAGCCTAAACCCTGTCCCGCAGTAAACATTAAATTCCTTTTAAAAAAATAAAAATTGAGATGTCCATATAGACTATAATTTTCGCCTAGAATTTGGTTTTTCATATCTTGATAGATAAATGTAAAACCCCAATCTGGAGAATTATATTGACGTTCCCATTCTTTTAAGCCAAATGTTTTTCGATTATAGGAAAGAGTAAATCCTTCAGGATGACCAATAATTAAATGAGAAAGAGCTGTGTTATGCTCAATAATACTTCCATAGAAATAATCTCCCTCCAAAAAAAAGTGCTTAACTTCTTTTTCCTGTGAAAATAAAGTCCCGCAAAACAATAAAGAGAATAAGAAGAAATTGGTTAGTTTCATTTTTATTGGAAAGGGGTAAAGATAAACTAATCTATATAATTTAAGATTCTATCTAAAACTCATCGTGGTAATTTTATTAGTGATAATAATGAATCCAATTAGAATAAATGTTTTGCTACATCTCTAATAGTTTTACTTTTCCCCATTGAATAATAATGCAAAAATGGCACTCCTTTATTAATCAATTCTTTACTTTGTTGAACGCACCATTCAACACCAACTTCCCGTACTTTTTTTGAATCACTAAATTTTAAAACTTCTTTCACCAGATCATCGGGTAGATCAACTTTAAATCGATGTGGAATTAAGTTCAGTTGTTTTTTGGTTGCCAATGGTTTTAAGCCCGGAATAATAGGAACAGTAATCCCTTCTTTCCTACATCTATCGACAAAACTGAAGTATTTTTGATTATCAAAAAACATCTGTGTTACAATATAAGTAGCTCCATTCTTAACTTTCTTTTTAAGAAAGTGGATATCGCTATCTAAACTTGGAGCTTCCATATGCTTTTCAGGATAAGCAGCTACTCCAATACAAAAATCGGTTGCTGAAGTATTCTGCAAGCCCTCATCTAAATAAATTCCTTTATTCAAATATTGAATTTGAGATACTAACTCACTGGCATATGAATTTCCTTCTTTTTCAGGCTCGAAATAAGTTTCATTTTTCACGGCATCACCCCTTAAAGCCATTACATTGTCAATACCCAAAAAGTCCATATCTATCAAAAAGTTTTCTGTATCTTCTTTTGTAAAACCGCCGCATAATATATGCGGTATTGCATCAACATTATATTTGTTTTGGATGGCTGCACAAATCCCAACAGTACCTGGACGTTTCCTTACAATTTTCTTTTTTAGCAGTCCATTTTCCATTTCTTTATAAACATATTCTTCCCTATGATATGTTACATCTATAAAAGGAGGTTTAAACTCCATTAATGGATCTATATTGTCAAATATCGACTGAAGGTGTTCCCCTTTTAAAGGAGGGATGATCTCAAGAGAAAATTGAGTTTTCCCGTTTCCGTTTGTGATGTGTTCTGTTACTTTCATTTAATCTGAAATATTTGGTTTCAACCATTTTACTGCATCCTCGTAAGAAATTCTTTTACGTAAAGCAAAATCGCTTACCTGATCTTTGTTAATTTTTCCAACACCAAAATAGTTGGCCTTTCTATTTGCAAAATAATAACCACTAACACTAGCAGTGGGAAACATCGCAAGATTTTCTGTTAATTTTACACCGATTGTCTCTTCAACATTTAAGACTTTCCATATGGTTTGTTTTTCTAGATGATCTGGACATGCTGGGTACCCTGGTGCCGGGCGTATTCCATGGTAACTTTCTTTTATCAACTCTTTATTAGTTAGATTTTCAGTATTCGAATATCCCCAATGTTCTTTTCTAATTCTTTCATGTAAAAATTCGGCGAAGGCTTCAGCTAATCTATCTGCTAATGCTTTAATCATTATAGCATTATAATCATCATGATCCGCTTCATACTGTTCTGCCAATTCTTTAGTTCCAAAACCTGATGTAACACAAAAACATCCCATATAATCTTCTATAGCTGATTCTTTTGGGGCTATAAAATCTGCCAATGCTAAATTATTAGCACCTTCTTTTTTCTTCAATTGTTGCCGAAGTGTAAAGAATGTTTCTTTTAATCCTTCTTCACCATAATATATTTCAATATCATCATCATTTACTGTGTTAGCAGGAAATAATCCAAATACCGCTTTCGCTTGCAATAATTTTTCATCAAATATCTGTTTAAGAAGTTCCTTAGCATCTTTAAACAAGCTGGAAGCCTGACTCCCAACTTTTGAATCTTTTAAGATTTCTGGAAACTTACCGTGCAAATCCCAAGTCCTAAAGAATGGACTCCAGTCTATATATTCTTCAAGTTTCGAGATATCAAATTCTTTTATGGCTTGAACCCCTAAATTTTCAGGTTTAAAATTTTCAGTTTTTTTCCAATTTATCTTAAGTTTATTTTTTCTTGCTTCTTCTATAGAAATAAATTCTTTTCGTTTAGCTCTTGACAAATATTGTTTTCTAATTTTTTCATACTCTTCCCTTATTTGATCTTTATAAACTTGGCTATTTTTACGCAATAAATCAGCTACAACTGTAACTGCTCTTGAGGCATCATTCACATGAATTACTGTATTTTGATAATTAGGTGCTATTTTCACTGCTGTATGCGCTCTAGAGGTTGTTGCGCCTCCAATTATCAAAGGAATTTTAAAATTGTTTTTTTCCATTTCTTCAGCTAAATTGACCATTTCCTCAAGGGAAGGTGTTATCAATCCGCTTAATCCAATAACATCTACCTGTTCTTTTCTGGCAATTTCTAATATTTTTTCTGGAGGAACCATGACTCCCAAATCTATAATCTCATAATTATTACATCCCAAAACAACACTCACAATATTTTTACCAATATCATGCACATCGCCTTTAACTGTGGCCATTAATATTTTTCCTGCCGATTGTACTTTTCCATCCTTTTCATCTTCAATAAAAGGCTGCAAATACGCCACTGCTTTTTTCATAACTCTTGCAGATTTTACTACTTGTGGCAAGAACATTTTTCCACTTCCAAAAAGATCTCCAACTACATTCATGCCTGTCATTAAATATTGCTCAATCACATCAACAGGCCTTTTAGTTAGTTGCCTTGCTTCCTCTACATCTTCAATAATAAAGGCATCAATCCCTTTAACTAATGAATGAGTAATACGCTCTTGTAATTCATTTTTACGCCATTTCTGAACTTTATTTTCTACTTCTTTTGTTACTCCTTTCACCGATTCTGCATATTCCACTAATCGTTCGGTGGCATCCTCTCTTCTATCAAATAATACATCTTCTACACACTGCAATAGTTTTTTGGGAATACTATCATAAACTTCTAACATAGCAGGATTCACAATACCAAGTGTCATCCCATTTTTTATGGCATGGAACAAGAAAGCTGAATGCATTGCCTCACGAATGGTATTATTTCCTCTAAAAGAAAAAGAAACATTACTCACACCTCCTGAAACATTAACACAGACTAAGTTTTCACGAATCCATTTTGTTGCATTGAAAAAATCTAAAGCATTTCTTCTATGTTCTTTCAATCCAGTAGCAACAGGGAAAATATTAGGATCAAAAATAATGTCCTGAGGGGCAAATTGTACTTTGTGTATTAAAATTTCGTAAGATCGTTTACAAATATCTATTCTCCGTTGGTAAGTATCTGCTTGTCCCTTCTCATCAAAAGCCATTACTATTATTGCAGCACCATAACGCCTTACAAGTTTCGCTTGTCTAATAAACTCTAACTCACCTTCTTTTAAGCTTATGGAATTCACGATACACTTCCCTTGAACTACTTGTAAACCAGCTTCGATGATATCCCATTTAGAGCTGTCTATCATAATTGGAACACGAGCAATATCTGGTTCTGATGCGATTAGGTTTAAAAAGGTGGTCATTGCCTTCACTCCATCCAGCATACCTTCATCCATGTTAACATCAATAATTTGAGCCCCTCTCTCTACTTGATGTCTTGCTACTTCTATTGCCTCACCAAATTTTTCCTCTTTAATTAATCGCAGGAATTTTCTAGACCCTGTAACATTTGTACGTTCTCCTATATTAATAAAGTTACTATCTGGCCTAATGACCAAAGGTTCCAATCCCGACAGCGTTAAATATTTAGTACATTCTTTTTCCGTTCTCATCCTTCATCTTTTATTTTCCTGGGACTATATTTTTCTGCCACTTTTGAAATGGCTTTTATGTGCTCAGGATTTGTTCCACAACAGCCTCCAATAATATTTATTAAATGGTCTTGTAAATAACTCTCTATCAATTCTTGCATTTGTTTTGGAGATTGATCGTATTCGCCAAAAGCATTCGGTAATCCAGCATTTGGATGTGCCGATGTATAAAACGAGGTACTATCAGATATTCGTTTTAAATAGGGTTTTAATTGATCGGCTCCAAGCGCACAATTAAGACCTATACTCAATAAGGGAATGTGTGATACAGAGGCTAAAAATGCTTCAACGGTTTGGCCAGAGAGTGTTCTCCCAGAAGCATCAGTTATAGTTCCAGAAACCATAATTGGAATATCGATATTCTTTTCTTCTTTCACCTCTTCAATAGCAAATAAAGCAGCCTTTGCATTTAGGGTGTCAAAAATAGTCTCCACTAGTAATACATCAACTCCACCATCTATTAATCCCTCTATTTGTTGTTTGTATGCTATTCGAAATTCATTAAAACATACTGCTCTGAAACCCGGATCATTTATATCTGGAGATAAGCTTGCGGTTTTGCTTGTAGGGCCAATACTTCCTGCTACAAATCTTGGTTTGTTTGGTTCGGTACTTGTAAACTCCATAGCAACTTTCTTAGCTATTTTCGCAGATTCGTAATTAATCTCATAGGCTAGATCTTCCAAATGGTAGTCTGCCATAGCAATACTTGTTGCGGAGAAGGTATTCGTTTCAATAATATCTGCACCAGCTTCTAAGTATTTACGATGTATTTCGGCAATTGCCTCAGCTTGTGTAAGTGATAAAAGATCATTATTACCCTTTAATGGAGTTGGATGGTTTTTAAAACGCTTGCCTCTAAAATCTTCCTCAGAAAAATTATATTGCTGAAGCATGGTCCCCATAGCTCCATCGAGCACTAAAATCCTTTTTTGTATTTCTTTCTTTATACTAATCATCGTTTAATTAATCTTTTTGAAAAAATTAAATAGATCAAAATCAACCTGCATCAAGTTAATGATGTAATTGTATGGTATATGTTATTAAGAAAAAATAGAAATCACAGAAAGTAATTTCAATCGGTTATCTATCTAATTACTGATTACAACAGTAGCATAGTAGAAATTAGCACCTTCTTTATGTATAAAGGGTTGCTAAGGCTTCATCGGGTCTAATCCCTCTTCCTTTCTTGATAACAATTACAATAAGTGTTTGAACTTTGAGAATGCTAATATTCAGTTAGAAAAGATTAATATCCAAATTTTTATTGAAAAAAATTAAAAACAACTTGCTTTTTACTTAATTTTTTTACTTTTGCTGTACCGAATTAAAGAGGAAAGATTTGACCGATTGCAACCTCTTTGCCGAATTAAATTTGGTTGAAATAAATGCTAAAAGGATTTTATTCTGAATACATTCAGCATGTAATCTCCTCAAATAGCATTCAGTTCATTTTTTAATAATAAATAATACAATATATGGCCTATCTATTTACTTCAGAAAGTGTGTCTGAAGGACATCCAGACAAAGTTTCAGATCAAATAAGCGATGCATTAGTCGATCATTTTTTAGCTTTTGATCCACAGTCAAAAGTTGCCTGTGAAACCTTAGTGACCACAGGGCAAGTTGTTCTAGCTGGAGAGGTTAAAAGCGACACTTATTTAGATGTTCAAAAAATTGCTCGGGATGTCATCAATAAAATTGGTTACACGAAAAGTGAATATATGTTTGATGGAAATTCTTGTGGAGTTTTTTCATCTATCCACGAACAATCAAAAGATATCAATCAAGGTGTAGAAAGGGCAGATAAAGAAAATCAGGGTGCTGGTGACCAGGGAATGATGTTTGGATATGCCACTGATGAAACTGAAAATTATATGCCTTTGGCCTTAGATTTAAGTCATCGTATTTTATTAGAATTAGCAGAAATTCGAAGAGAAAATACAGCAATTGCTTATTTACGCCCCGATGCTAAAAGTCAGGTAACTATTGAATATAGCGATGATAATAAACCCAAACGGATTGATACAATTGTTATTTCTACTCAACATGATGATTTTATAAAGGGAGATGATAAAAATAGGGTAGATGACGAAATGCTTTCAAAAATAAAATCTGATTTGATCTCTATTTTAATTCCAAGAATGATTTCAAAATTACCAGAAACAATACAATTATTGTTTAATGATGATATAACCTATCATATCAATCCAACAGGAACCTTTGTAATTGGAGGTCCTCATGGTGACACCGGACTAACTGGAAGAAAAATTATAGTTGATACTTATGGCGGAAAAGGAGCACACGGAGGAGGTGCTTTTAGCGGAAAAGATCCTAGTAAAGTGGACAGATCTGGAGCCTATGCTACCCGACATATTGCTAAAAATCTTGTTGCTGCTGGACTTTGTAAAGAAGTATTGGTACAAGTTAGTTATGCCATTGGTGTAGCGAAACCTACAAGTATCCATGTAGACACTTATGGCACTGCAAACATTGATATGACAGATGGAGCGATAAGCAGAATTGTTGAAAATATCTTTGAAATGCGTCCTTACTTTATAGAACAACGTTTAAAACTACGGAACCCTATTTATTTAGAAACTGCTTCTTATGGACATATGGGAAGAGAATCTGAAGTTAAGAATTTAACTTTTGTTTCAGGAGATGGTAAAGAGATTACAAAAGAAGTGGAAACATTTACTTGGGAAAAACTGGATTATGTAGATAAAGTGAAAGAGGCTTTTGGTCTTTAATAAACACCAAATACAACTATTTTCTTACTAGGTTAGCCGAAGCTATTTGTTTCTTATTGGAAAAGAAATAAACACCCATAATTGTTTCACTTACTTTTTCAACAACAATATTTACTTCTGAAAACCATTTGCGTTGACCATTAATGATTTTTTCATTAAAAAATATTTGTTTGGAGCTTTCCTGATCAAAAGACCAAAATCCATTACAAGGAAAATCTGGATAACTTATTCTAATATCATTCTGGTTATTATAATGTAAAATTACTTTCCAAGTTTTTCCATTTGTTTGATATCCTTTTCCTTCCCAGGTGCCAAAAAGCCACTCTTTATAAAGACTATTTGTTTTGTATATCCTTTTTCCTTTTTCCCAAACTCCCTCATATGTTTTCCCATTTGCATCGGTAGACATTCCAGGGCCATGCCTCTTTCCTAATTTCCAAGTTCCCTTAAACTTCGCTCCACTACTATAATAGTAAGTCCCTTTTCCATCTTCTTTACCACCTTTCCAATAACCAACATATTTGCTTCCATCACTCCAAACATAGACTCCATATTCATTTTTACAATCTCCAATGGTACATTCTTGAGAGAACATATTTAAATTAACAAATAAGAGTAGAATTGAAATAACAATAACTTTCATGAGGTTGTGAATTATAATTATAAAAACTTATCCAAATATAATTATTTAAATGATAGCCTGTGTTTCCTTTGGTTTAAATTTTTAAAACCTTTAAGTAAATACTTGAAAGAAAAATTAGAGATTGCTTTAATGCTAAATAATATTGTGATCCTTTGCTTTTTGAACCGCTTCGATCTTACTATGTACCTGTAGTTTCTTGTAAATATTTTCGATGTGTTTTCGTACAGTGCTCGGGGATAAAAATAGATTATCCGCAATTACTGTATAACTTAAACCCTTACTAAGTTGTTCTAAAACTTCAACTTCCCTTTTTGATAATGATATTTCCTCTTGATCCTGAGGATTATTAATATCGATAGGATTTCTAAGCAGCTTCAATGTTTTTAAAGCAATTGATGGGTTCATAGCAGCCCCTCCATTAATGGTCTCAATAATGCCCTTGTTTAATTCTTCTGGGTTTATTTCTTTCAGGAGATATCCATCTGCTCCCGCTTTTATTGCATTAAAAATATTTTCATCATTATCGAATGCAGTAAGCATGATGATTTTAATTTGAGGATATTTTTGCTTTACTATTTGAGTTGTTTCAATGCCGTTAAGAACTGGCATTTCTATATCCATTAAAATAACATCGATACAATGACTATCTTCAAGTTTTGTTAATAGTTCACTTCCATTTAATGATGTGTGCTTTAAAGTTATCGAATCAAAAAAAGAAAGTTTTTCCTTAATGGCACTTATTAAAAAGCTATTATCATCTACTATTGCTACTTTGATATTCATAATAATGTTTTGTAAATTAAAGATACTCAAAAATAGTAATATCGCTAAAAGTAACAAATAGGGCAATTAGCGTATTTATATTATCTCTGGCACTTTAATTTTTATGTTGGTTCCTTTCTTTTCTTCTGAAAATATTTCTAAAACTCCTTTTAGATCTTTAGTTCGCTTTTTAATATTGTTAAGACCATTTCCAAGTGTTATTAAATCTCTATTAAACCCAATACCATCATCTTTAATAGTAAAGGTAAGTAAATCTTCTTCCTGACTAATTGAAACTTCAATATTTGGAGCTTTTGAATATTTTATAGCATTGTTAACGCCTTCTTGTATGATTCTGTAAATATTCATTCCCTGAATGGATGTCATCGTATAATTTTCATTAATCCCAGGAGCAATTATAAAAGAAAATTTCGTTTTTTCTGTAGCTAATTTTGCATTATCAATAAAGTTTATAATTCGAGATTGCAAATCTTCAATGGAGATCATATTCTTATTCATAGCCCATATAGTATCTCGCAACTCATAAATTGTTTGAGTAGTAAAGGCACTTATTCCTTTTAGTTTGTTTGAAAGTTTATCTCCCATATCACTAAAACCATATTTCAAATTATCGATACTCGAAATAATAAAAGTAAGCTGTGAGCCTATATTATCATGCAAATCTCTGGAAATTCTTAATCGTTGTTCCTGAAGCCTGTTTTGAGTTTCTATTTTAGCTAATGCAGTTTTTAGTTCTCCCTCCTTTTTCAACTGCCTGTTTTTCATCTTTTGCTGATTGAAAAATAAAAACCCTAGCATACCTAAGATTAAAGCCAGACCTAAAGAGCCCATAATGAGATAGTTCTTTTGCTTTACTTGCAATTCTTTTTCAGATAACTGAGCCTTTTGAAGCAAGATCTCTTTTTCCTTTTTCTCAGTTTCATATTTCGCTTCTACTTCAGCGATAATTTGACTGTTTTTTTTATTTAAAATAGAATCCTTTACACTAATAAATTCATATAGATATTCATTGGCTTTTTTATAATTGTTTTGTGCTTCTGCAATTTCAGACAAACTTTTATAAAACTGTTTTTCAGCTATTTTAATTCCCCTTTTTTTTGAAATTTCAAGACCCTCATTCAATATTTTCTTTGCTTTATTATATTGATCTTGATCTGCTAATGACTCTCCAAATGAAGCGTAAGAGAAGGCCAATCCGTTATCATCTTTTATCTCTTTCTTAATTTCAATAGATCTTAAAAAATACCCTTCTGCTTTACTGAATTCTTTTTTTTGGGAATAGGCCAAAGCAATATTTGATAATTGGATGGCTTCCATTTTCCGATCGGAAATATTTATGCTTATAGCTAAGCCTTTTTCGTAGGAGGCAATAGCTTTATCATACTTTTTTTGATAATCAAAAATTGCCCCAACATTATTATATCCATTTATTAAACCATCATAATTTCCTAATTCTTCTTGAATCTCAAGCGCTTTTGTTAAATACTGAGTAGTTTTGTCAAAATCTTGCAAATAATAGTAAACAACACCAATATTATTATAGGCCTGAGCAATTCCATTTTTATTATTGAGTTCCTCTTCAGCCTTTAAGGCATCAAATAAAAATAATAAGGCATCATCATATTCGGCTTTTCTGATATGCAGGGTAGCAATATTATTCAATACAACAGCAAAACCTTTTGTACTATTAAGAAGTTCTATTATCTCTAATGCTTCCTGGTACATTTTCATGGCATTCAAATAATCCGACTTTCGTTCGAAATAATTCCCTAAAACATTAAGAGTAATCCATTGACCTTTTTTATATGATATTTCTTCAGCCAGTTTAAGACCGCTTTCTGCATACGATTTAGCACTATCTAAATGAGTAACATTATAATGGCCAGCAATTTTTTGGTAGAGATGTACCTTGCTAGTATCATTTTTTGTGTTTTTTAATACCGTTAAAAGACTATCAATATTAGTTACTGTTTCCTGAGCAGTTAGGAATTGAAAACAAAACAATACTAATAAAACTGAAAATACTTTTTTTATATTCATCATATAGCTCTTAAAAATATAAAAATACTTAAATCGGGTTAATTTCTGGTTGAAGTATTAAAGATTCGTTCAGGTTATACTTTAAAAAATCATAGCCCTGCAAACTTTTAATCCGAAAATTAATTTGTTCTTTTTGAAGAGAAATAGTCTTATTTATAAGCTCTACTCTAAAGCGGTGAGCCTGTTCGATCTCTTTGTTTTTATAAAAGAAATAGCGTGTCGTCCCAACTATAAACCCAATTATAATAAATACTATAATAAACTGAACAGCAACCATAAACTCGTTATTAATAACATATAAAGATAAGGCATCTCTTTATCTTAATTGATAGGGCAATTGCCGTATTTATGCTGTGGGGACTTTTACAATAACAGAGGTGCCTCCATCAACAACCGATTGAATTTCCACTTCACCATTAAGGTCTTTAGTCCTTTTTTTAATGTTATTTAGTCCATTTCCATTTACTACTTGTTTACTATCGAATCCTTTTCCGTTATCTTCAATTTTAATATGGAATTGTGAGTTTTCTTCATTGATAGAAACCAAAATTTTTGAAGCCTCAGCATATTTAGAAGCGTTGTTTACCGCTTCCTGAATAATGCGATACAAGTTCATCCCTTGTATAGATGTAAAATTGTGGCTTTGGTTTACATTTTTAGAAATTCTGAAAGAAAAATCGGTATCCTCTGAAGCGATTATAGCTTGATCAATAAAATTATTAATTCGAATCTGCAGATCTTCAAAAGTAATATCATTTTTATTCATTGCCCAGATAGTATCCCTAAGTTCATATATCGTATTGGTTGTAAACCCGCTAATTTCTGAAAGCCTTTTGCTTGTTGGATCATCTTTCAAATTGAATTTTAAATTATCAATAGAGGAGATAATAAAAGTTAATTGTGATCCAATATTATCATGGAGGTCTCTTGAAATACGAAGGCGTTGTTCCTGAAGTTTATTTTGTGTTTCAATTTTAACCATCGCAGCTTTCAATTCACTTTCTCTTAAAAGTTGTTGGTTCTTCAATTTTTGCTGGTTGTAGAAAAGGTAACCCAACAGTGCTAAAATTACTGATAGTCCAATAGTTCCATAAATAAAAGTGTTTTTTTGCTTAACCTTCAATTCGCTTTCTGCTAAATTAGCTCGAGTTTCAGCAAGTTGTTTTTCTTTTTTTGCTACATTAAACTTTGTTTCAAGGTTAGCCAAACTCTCTGCATTTTTAATTGAGAAAATACTATCTTTTAAAGCAGAACTACGATTTAAAAGTTGACTACCTATATTTGGCCTGTTTATTCTAAAATAAGTTTCTGCTGCATTATTATAAAAACCAATTACATTATTGTTAATCGCAGTAAACTCCTCTAAAAAAACATACCCTTTCTCTACATATATCAAAGCTTCCTTAGGCTTATTTAAATTGTTGTAAGAATTTATAACTGATGAAATTGATGCTAGATTTGCAGATCTATTTATATTTAAAGAATCTCTTCCTGAAATACTCTTTTTTAAAACCTTTAAAGCTTCCTCATTCCTATTTGTTAAAATATAAAGATTTCCTAGAGTATTTGAGCAATCAAAATACAATTGAAAAACATTTGCTTCTTTAGCTTTAGTTATTGCTTTATTAGCAAAATCAATCGCTTCCTCATACTCACCCTTCTCTTTGAGATTTATGGCAATATTATTTAGAGATGCTGGTATCTCATTAATTACATTAAATTCTTCTCTTATTTTCAAGGCTTTTCTGTGAAACTCCAATGCTTTATCATTCAAGCCCATTTCTTGATAAATAAGTCCAATATTATTTAAATAAATAGCCTCTTTTGCATTTGCAGGATTAACGCTGTTCAATTCTAGTGCATTGAAAAAAAATTTTAATGCGTCTTGGTATTCTCCTTTATTCCAATGAAACATACCAAGATTATTAGTTGCCATTGATGTTATTGCTTTAATGTTATTTTGAGAACTTAATTGCAGTGCTTTTTCAAAATAATATTTAGCGGAATCTGATTTTCCTGTTACATCGTAATAAATTCCGTAAGTGTTTGTTAATTCTGCCTCAGAAAATATTAAATTTTTGTTTTTAGATTCTTTTACAGCACTCTTTAAAGTTTTTTTAGCTTCGGTAGGATTATTAAAAATATAATAAAATCCAATCTTGTTTAAAACTCTTAACCTTATAGAGTCATTACTTGTTTCTGCAACAATAAGTAAACTATCTATTCTTTTTGAAGAAGTTTGTGCATAAAAATGTGTTGAAAATAATCCGAAAAGGATAAAAATAATATATTTCATAGATCAAAAAAAAGTTGATTCTAAAATACAAAAATATTATTAATTCTTAAACGATTTTACGAGTGATCCATTAGACCATTCTCCTATTTGCTTTTCTAAATCAGAATTGTGATAATATCCCTTGCCTTGCATATTGCCTTTCGACCATTCACCACCATAATAACCTCCATCTTTGTAAAAGTACCTTCCCGTCCCGTGAAATTGATTATCATCATTAAAAGTTCCTGTATACCGATCTCCATTTTCAAAACTATAGGTACCCATTACTAGTTTCCCATTTTCAAAAAATCCTGTATAAGTGTCTCCATTACTCCATTTCCATCTTCCGTATTTATCTTGACAATCCCCAGCAACACAACCTGTGTCAATATTATTGGTAAAAAAATCGTAATTAGTCGTTAAATTTCCATTTGAATAAACGCCATAGGTCCAATCATCACCAAAGATTGTTAAGCCAATACCTTCCAATTGTCCCTTACTAAAATTACCTATGGTATTATCATTATTATCTGCGATATAGACTCCATATCCATTCATATTATCTTCATTCCAGTTTCCTATATATTTTCCAATACCTTCCCATTTATAAAAACCATATCCACTTTTTTTGCCATTCAACCAAAAACCCTCATAATAATCATCCTCGTATTGGTATTTTCCCCAACCATTTATACAATCACCACTCGCACAGTAGGAAGTAGTATCTGCCGTAGGATTTTGAGGCTTAATTACTTCATTTTCATTTGAATTCTTTTTTTCAGAAGAAGAACCATCAAAATATTTATACTTTATTGCTGTTGATACGTTTCCTTTATCATCTATATATGATAATGGATTTCCATACTTATCATACTCTAGGTTATTATTTTTTGTAGGTCCATAATAATTCCCATTTTTATAATATGATGAATAAGTACTAGGTTCTTTTTCGGTATTAGACGATTTATAATGACTATCTACCACAAGAAAGTCACCATCCATTTTATAAGAATAGTTTTTAATGGCAGATTCATTTATTGCAGGATAATAGAATTCACTTTTTATAACTCTTGCTAATTTGTCATAGAAATGTCTTTCGGAAACATAGTTTGCATCTATATCATAATCTTCAAAAAAATTACCATCAGAATCATAGTGAAATTTATTTCCACTACTTTTACTCGAAGATTCAATTACTCTATTCCCTGCATCTCTTATTACATTTTTTACCAATTCAATTCCAAACAAATCAGATTCAATTTTAATGAGCTCACCACCTGCATCGTAAATATATGTATCATCCAATCCATATGTGCTTTTCTCATTAACAAGCTTTCCTTGCTCATTAAAGGTAGTAACACTAAAAGTGTCGTCGCATTCTTTAACAGGCCCCTTCAAATTAAAATGTTGAAGTGTATATTTTAATGGAATGGGTGTGCTTGGACAGACATTTAAATCCACATAATATTGTGAATTCATAGAAAAACTAAATATTAAAATAAAAAGTACGGAAAGTAAAGGATTTGATTTCATGATCTTATCATTTATAATTTATCTCAAATTACTGAAAATCATCTAGTAAAAAAAATACGGCAGTTGCCGTATTTTTTCAAATCTATTTATAAAGTCTTTAGTCTAGGTAGGATTTTGTTAATGAACCTTTAGTCCAATCTCCTACTTGCCGAACCAAATCTTTATCATGATAATACCCTTTTCCTCCCATTTCTCCATTTATCCACTCACCGCCATAATAGCCTCCTCCTTCGTAAAAATACCTTCCCATTCCATGAAATTGATTTTTTTCATTAAACAATCCTGTATATCGATCTCCATTAGTAAATTGATAGGTTCCCATTTGAAATTGTCCATTCTTAAAAAACCCTGTAAAAGTATCTCCAGTATCCCATTTCCATCTTCCGTACTGGTTTTGGCAGTCTCCGGCTACACATCCAGTATCTCCCTCATTTGAATAAAAATTATATGTAGTAGTAATCTCTCCATCTTTATAAATTCCATAGGTCCATTCTTCTCCATATACTGATAAGCCTGGGCCGTTTAATTCCCCATTTTTATAATTTCCAATAATATTATCGTTGTTTTCAGCAATATAAATGCCATAGCCAGTCATAGTATCGTCTTCCCAATTCCCAATATACTTACCAGAATCATCCCAATTATACATTCCATAATCATTTCTCTTACTTTCACTCCAGAACCCTTCATAATATCCATTCCCATAATCATATTTTCCCCATCCATCTTTGCAATTACCGCTTACGCAACCTGTAGTAGTGGAAGAAGAACTATCTATATACATCTCAACAGGTTTAAAAACAAATGAAGCCATTGAGTAATAGCCTGGCAGGGTATATGTTTTAACATCATTTATACTCACAATTAGATCATTACCATCTTTAATCGTAGTTGCTTCATCATAATTTATCACCTCCCCATTTACAATAACTCCATAAGAACTATTTTCAACGTCTCTATACCAATATGTATTGTTTGATGAATATTCCAGTTTACTTATATCTTTTGCTCCCCAATTGTCGAAATTTCGAATTCCATCAAAATAATAAGTAGCATCTAATTCTTCTATATAGTTAACATAACTTCCTTCAACATTAACAAAAGAACCTAGATATAACTCATCGTTTACATAGGTTCCAAAAGAATATTTATTTGTTATAAAATAATCTTTACTTAAATTTCTTGCCAATACAACAGCATTCCCCTCATCTCCGGCGTTTGCATTTTCAAAATCTGCTAATAAATAAATATCTCGGTTATTTATTTCCATCACAGCCAGCGTGTCAGTATTCATATAAATCAGCTCTTTTGTATTAGAAAGCAAATTCCCATTTTTATCTTTTAAAGAAAAAACCGTATCATTTGTTTTTGTCCATTTAGCTCCTGAAGTACTGTGAGAAATAGTTTTATTAGTACTTCTGGGTTTAGGTACCTGGCTAATTAAAGTTACAGAAAAAAGAAATAACACTAAGCTGAATAAATTTGTTCGTTTCATTGTTAATATTTTTAAAAGACTTTCAAATTAAATACTTTTTATGAGATTACAAAATAAGGCAATCATCATATTTTTAATAATTAAATAAATAGGAAATAATGGCAAAGAAAACTGTTAGTACAATTAAAATATAAATAAGGTTTGTAAATTTTTTAGTTGAATTTAATTTTTGAGCACTCCTATTAAATAATAAACTTACAATTAATAGAGGCGTTGCTGTATTTATTGTTGGCCAAAAGACCCAGTCAATGCATGTAAATAAAGCAATTAATACTAACAATAAAGCAAAACTGTTAAAAATCAATCCATTTCTTTTAGCATTATTACCTAAGAGTCTAAATACACTTTTTATAATAATCAAGTGCATTACTAATAGGATTGTCAATAATATAACACCGGGAAAAACAGCTACAATCATAGTGAAAAATGATAGGAGAATGTCGTAAGAATCGCTTTGCTGTTCCATAATAAAGATATTTATCCGACTTATTTTTTAATTAATAATTAGCAATTTAACATATTTTTATTCTGAAAACTCTTGATATTTTCTTTTCATTTCTAAATAATGATCATAAGAGGTAGATCTTTTGCGAACAAAATCATCAAACACCTCAGAATCTTTGTTAAAAGATACAATAATGGAATCAACAAAGAATCTTAAAACAATTAATATAACAGCGGTTGCTATTCCATCTGGAAAAAGAAAATAGAAAAATCCCGATAATATAACTACAAACTGTTGTATAAATATTCTTACATAAGGTTTCATGAAAATAGCCTTCGGAGAATACTCCATGTATTTCTTTTTTAGCCAAAAATTAGTATAGAAGTAAGCTAAATTAGTAATGATAATAGATATTAAAACTACCCATAAACCATTCATATCAATTATACTTGGGCTACTATTTTTTAAAGGATTAGGAAGGTCAAAAAACACAAATACGAAAACTAATTGCACTGCAATAAAAAAACCATAATGAAAAATAAAGAAAAATATAAGTCCAATTCCAGAGACATTCTTCGGGTCTTTTTGATTGGATAATTGATCATCTTTTTTTCCATATTTTACAACTAAACCGAGTTTAAAAACATGAATAATGCCTATAATTATAGTCTCCAAAAAATACGCCAGAACAATAGTAAGCGGATCTGCATAATCAGTAATAAGCAAAACCAATAAGAATAGCGCATTAAGCCATAAGGTGCTATTGGTTTTATTTGGATATATTATTCTATTAATCATTATATAAAATTAAACTAAAATCCCAAAACAATGTTTTGGGATTTTTTATGATTGCAAACTATCCACAGGTAATTTACAATCCAACTAATGGTTAGTTAGTATTATTTTTTAAGGTCGTAAACATAAATCAAGTTATTTTTAGCTTTATAATACAATACACCACCAAAATCATCTACTTGATACTCAGGTTTCTTATCCTCCAAAAGAATTTCTTTTTCTACTTTACCGGTATCTTTATTAACTTTTACTAAACTAACCCCTTCATCTAATTTAGTTAAAATAAATTGGGCATTTTCTGTTGCTGAGGTAGCTTTAAAACGTCTTAGCATTTCGGCAATTGAAGCACCTGCAGCTGCCGACATAGCATCTCCCATTTGATTATAAGCATCTCCAGTTGAAGTATAACCACCT
>Ga0164313_10001823_pt1 | contig 19074 bp, 22 predicted proteins | sample GuaBasSedimGuay4_FD_113735 | JGI IMG/M metagenome (GOLD analysis project Ga0164313, IMG submission 113735) | Subseafloor sediment microbial communities from Guaymas Basin, Gulf of California, Mexico - Guay4, Core 4569-4, 0-3 cm | ecosystem: Environmental > Aquatic > Marine > Hydrothermal vents... | reverse complement strand
CCCTTCACCACCACCCTTCACTGCCGCCATTTGAGCAAGCGCGTCAAATTGTTTACCATGCGCCTCCGCTGGGGGCTGTTCTATATGAAAACAATCGTTTATCCGGGTACCTTTGATCCTATCACCAACGGTCATATCGACCTTGTCGAGCGTGCCTGCAAGCTGTTTGACAAAGTAGTTCTCGGTATCGCCAGCAGCAAAAAGAAAACCCCCCTGTTTGATCTTAACGAACGGAAAGAGTTGGCAGCGGCGGCGCTAGGCCACCTGCCAAATGTGGAAATAAGGGGGTTTGATTATCTGCTGGTCAACTTCGTGAAAGATTGTGGCTCAACCGCTGTTTTGCGGGGTCTGCGTGCAGTATCAGACTTCGAGTATGAATTCCAGATGGCCAATATGAACCGAGCGTTGTCGCCAGAGGTGGAAAGTGTGTTCCTCACGCCTTCTGAACAACACTCCTATATTTCCTCAAGCCTGGTGCGGGAAATCGCCGGCCTGAATGGTGATATTAAGCCATTTGTACACCCTGCTGTTGCACAGGCACTGGTAAATAAATTTCACAGTTAAGAAAGCAAACGGCGATCAATCAACATTATTGTTAAACCTGTTATTCCTGGGCCTGTACTAATGCTGACAGCCAGGGCAGTAAACGGTACTGCGCTGATTCAAGCGAAGCTCTTTTAATACACCGCCGCATCGTTTGCACAACCGTCCAGCGCGACCATATACCTGCAATTGTTGTTTAAAATAGCCAGGCTTGCCATCACCGCCAACAAAATCTCGCAATGTTGTGCCCCCCTGCTCAATAGCTGAGGCAAGGACACTTTTCACAGCTTCTGCCAGCTTGTCGTAACGGGCAGCTGAAATACGGCCCGCTTTGCGTAGCGGATGCACACCACTCATAAACAGGGCCTCATTGGCATAGATATTACCCACACCAACGACCATCCGGCTGTCCATCAACAAACTTTTTACCGGCAGGCTACGCTTGCAAGCCCGACCGTGTAGATATTGACCACTGAACTCGTCGCTTAAGGGTTCTGGGCCAAGATCTTTCAGCAGTGGATGTAGTGTAGGGTCACCTTCGACCCATAGAATAGAGCCAAAACGCCGCGGATCATTGAATCTTAATATAAGGCCGTTATCGAGAACAATATCGACATGGTCATGCTTCCCGACCGGCACTTGCGCCGATACCATCCTCAGACTGCCGGACATACCCAGATGAACCATCAGGCAGCCATGCTGAAAAACTATTAACAGATACTTACCGCGCCTTTCAATGCTATCCACCGTCCAGCCAGTTATATGCTCCGCAAGATCCACGGGTACCGGCCAGCGTAATGCTCCATTGCGAACAATCACCCTCTCTACGCAATGGTTTAACAGGTGGGGAGCGAGACCTAAGCGAGTGGTTTCAACTTCAGGTAGCTCTGGCATAAGATATTTGAATTTTTTCTAGAGGAGGCTGGAAGAGTTTTGCGACTCAAGCGTTGACAGTTTGAAATGCTTTTTAACACCGCTATGTTAATGCCACTAAGTTAACACCGCTATGGCAAAAAACAAATAGTGGAAGATCCCGCTATTTTTTACTCGATCTTATTATCGTTTGCCGTTGCAATAGCAAAGCTATAAAAAACCCTGGTTTTGCCAGGGTTTTTTATACTTATCTTTTTCTACATATCTTCTACACATCCCTGGAAACAACGCGGCTTGAAGCTACTGTGTTCCGCTTATTTAATTTTCGCCTCTTTGTACATTACATGTTGGCGAATAACCGGATCATATTTCTTTACTTCCATCTTTTCGGGCATGGTGCGTTTATTCTTGGTGGTAGTGTAATAGTGACCCGTACCGGCACTGGATACCAACTTGATTGTATCTCTATTTGACCTAGCCATTACTGGACTCCTGTTATCTTAATTAAATTGTCGCTAATCTAAACCTTACTCGCTGCTCAAACCTTCTCGCCACGGGCACGCAAATCCGCAAGCACGGAATCAATACCGAGTTTGTCAATAATACGCATGCCTTTAGTTGACACACGCAGCTTTACGAAACGATTCTCCGGCTCTACCCAAAACCGATGGGTGTGAAGATTGGGCTCAAAGCGGCGACGCGTTCTGTTTTTGGCATGAGATACATTATTACCGCTCATAGGACGCTTGCCGGTGACCTGACACACTCTGGACATTGTTCTGCCTCTGCATATTTACCGGCTTGCCGGTAGGTGATTTCGGGAGGGCATCCGCTAATACAGCACACAGATCCAGCCCACAAAAAATGAGGCGCGTTTTATACCAGAGCCCCATAGTAAAATCAAATCCTTTTGCAATACTAAACCTTCCCTCGCGCAGCGAGAGACACCTCGCCTTCGCTGCCAACAATAATATGATCAAGTAGACGAATATCCATCAACGCCAATGCCTGCTTTAAACGTGCGGTAATTTGTTCGTCAGCACTACTTGGTTCCGCTATACCCGAAGGATGATTATGAGCAAAAATAAGTGCTGCTGCATTATGGTACAACGCCTGCTTGACCACTTCCCGTGGGTAGACAGCAGCACCATCTATCGTGCCACGAAACAGCTCTTCAGCAACAATCAGTCGGTGCCGATTATCCAGAAATAGCACCAGAAAAACTTCGTGCTCATAGTCCTGCAGGTGTGCTCGCACAAAGTCGGTAACCGTCTCTGGATTGTTGAAAACAGTTTCTCGGACCAGTTGTTCACTTAAATGCCGACGCGCTAGCTCGAGAACGGCCTGAAGTTGCGTAAACTTGGCTTCACCGAGACCTTTAACTGCACAAAAAGTGGCGCGATCTGCTCGCAACAAGGCCGAAATACCACCAAACTGGCGCAAAAGATCTCGTGCCAGATCCACTGCGGATTTGCCGGCAATACCCGTGCGTAGAAAGATTGCCAAAAGCTCAGCATCCGACAGAGCTTTAACGCCCTGCAATAACAGCTTTTCTCGCGGCCGCTCACCTTCCGGCCAATCTTTTATTGTCACCGCATGTCCCCTATGCCTACGAAATTCCGTTTACAGGTGGTATCTTAACGCCTGTAATCGATTATTACAGGATCAATATGAATTCGCTCATCAACAAACAGGTGGTACTAGGCGTCACTGGCGGCATCGCTGCCTATAAAAGTGCTGAACTGGTACGTCACCTACAAAAAATTGGTGCCCGTGTCCGTGTCATCATGACACCCGCCGCTCAGGAATTTATTACCCCCCTGACCCTTCAGGCATTGTCGGGCCACCCGGTACATACTGAACTACTGGATCCTCAGGCAGAAGCCGCTATGGGTCACATTGAACTGGCCCGCTGGGCAGACCTTATTCTGATAGCGCCCGCCAGTGCAAATTTCATTGCCCGCCTGTGTCATGGCGAGGGTGATGATTTGTTGACTACAGTCTGTTTGGCAAGCCACTGCCAAATCGCCGTCGCACCAGCGATGAATCAGGCCATGTGGAAGCAAACTGGCACACAGGAAAATATTGCCCAGCTGCAGGCGCGAGGAGTAAAAATAATTGGCCCCGCACAGGGATATCAGGCCTGTGGCGATTCAGGCCCGGGGCGCATGGAAGAGCCGGACATACTGGCGAAACAGGCTGCCACGCTATTTGATTCTGGGCTGCTTGCAGGCAAAAAAGTCGTCATCACAGCGGGACCAACCCGCGAAGCACTTGACCCGGTTCGCTATATCTCTAATCACAGCTCAGGTAAAATGGGGTACGCGTTGGCCACCGCGGCCATGGAAGCGGGCGCAGAAACAATATTGATCAGTGGACCAGTAAATCTGTCACTGCCAGACAGGGTAGAAGTGGTGTCGGTTGTATCGGCGCAGGATATGCTTGCCGCCGCCCTTGAAGCGGTTGAAGGGGCAGATGTTTTTATCGCTGCCGCTGCCGTGGCAGACTACCGACCTCAACATAACGCAGATAAAAAAATAAAGAAAACAGCCGATGACATCACCATAGCACTAACAAAAAACCCGGATATCGTAGCCACTATTGCAGCACTTACAAACAGACCTTTTACCGTAGGCTTTGCCGCCGAAACTCATAATCTCGAAAATTATGCGCGCAAAAAACTGCTAGACAAGAATCTCGATCTAATTATTGCCAATGATGTGTCAGATAAATCGATCGGTTTTAACAGTGACGATAATCAGGTGACATTGGTATCACCAAAACAAGTAGAATCTTTACCATTAATGAGCAAGGTATCACTGGCAAAATGCCTGATCGAATATATATCAACCCATCTAATTGCATGATCAATGGTCGTTTCCTGCCAGGCATTGCGCTGCTGCTAAACCAAAGCACACTTTTTAAGCTGTGAAAGTGCTCACTGTACTACGCAATTTGGCCAAAACACCCATTTTGCTACTGGGAATCATGACCGTTGTCGGTGTCGCGATATTTGCCGCTAACAAACTATATCAAAAGCAGGTCATACAGCCCTGGAATAGCCTTGCGGTAAAGCATACCAGTGAACAGGCGAAAGTCCTGGCCGATCGGCTGTCGGCCCACTTCATCAGCCTTGAAAAACAGCTCAAAGAGGCCTCTCTGAGCCCGTCACTCTTCCAGGCATTACGCTCTGTGGATCAGCAACAGGCTAAAACCATACAAAATAATCTGTTGCAAAAACTCCCTGCCGTACAAGAGTTTTTACTGCTGAGGAGCATTGAAGATTATTCGGCACATTCTGAGAATTTCGTTGCTGTGGACTTGTTGCGTCAATCAAATACTGGTGCATATCCCCATGCTGCTGCTATACAACTCGATGGGGTGTGGATGGTTTATATCGCCACACCCGTGGCAAATAACGATAACAGCGAAATTGCTGGCAGTTTACTGGCCAGTTTTCCTGCCAGCGCACTGAACAAACCCCTGGCTGGAAGTCAGCCGATTCCAGGGCTGACAACAATTCGCCAGTCAACCCGAGGTTTCGCACCGCAAACGATATTCTCACAGGGCAAGAACTCCACTGGCCACCACGTCGCCGTCGCTGTAAAAAACATCACCGGATGGGAGGTTGCGCATACCGCACCGGACAACCTGGCCAATGATATCCCCAAACCAGTAACTTATTTTTTAGCCAGTTTAACCGGGGTCAGTCTGCTAGCTCTGGCTGTTATAGGTTCATTAATTGCCTACAGCATGTATTTAACAAAAGCTAACCTGGCTTTGGCCGGAGAGGGGGATATCTCACCGAAAGACCTGGAGAGAATGGTCGCTAAAAAGCTGGCGCAACAAAGGCGGACTGCCAATCAGAAAAAACATGGCATGCTTACTGATTCGACTGACGCAACTGAACTATACCCAAATGAAGTATTTCGAAATTACGACATTCGCGGGGACGCTCAAACTCAAATTACCATTGAATTTGCTGAAGCACTCGGTAAAACCCTGGGTACCAGGACGGTTCGCGCATCACAAACCACTTTGGCAGTAGCGGCCGATGGCCGCACTACTAGCCCCGAACTACAGAAGGCGCTAATTAAGGGAATACTTTCTACTGGCTGCGATGTTGTCGATTTCGGATGTATACCTACACCAGTTTTTAATTTTGGCATGCAAAACCTTGCCAATATTGAATCCGGGGTAATCGTCACAGCCAGTCATAATCCGGCAAGTGACAATGGCTTTAAAATAATAATTGACGGGGGCGTTATGGAGCCCTCAGCAATAGCACAACTGGCTGAAACTATGTGTTTGGCTGATTGGCAAAACGGTGATGGCGAGCATAGCCGACAGGATGTTGTCGAAGCATATTGCGCTGCCATCACTAACGACATAGTCATCGCCAAACCGCCACATGTGGTTACCGATTGTGCAAATGGCGTACTAGGCCCTATAGCTCCCAGGCTTCTGAGTACGCTAGGTTGTGAAGTTACACCTTTATATTGTGACGTGGATGGTAAGTTCCCCTACCATGATCCGGATCCATCAAATCCTGACAATCTGATGGATTTGATTGCCATAGTGAAACACGAAAACGCCGATTTAGGCCTGGCATTTGATGGTGATGGTGACCGAGTTGTCGCCATCACTGGCTCGGGACGTATTGTCTGGCCCGACGAACTATTAATGATATTTTCCCGTGATTTGCTGGCCAAACAGCCTGGCTCAGACATTGTCTTCGACGTCAAATCGACGCGCCGCCTGAGGAACTTGATCAGCAGCTACGGTGGCCGTCCGGTGATGTGTAAAACGGGGCATTCGAATATTCGCCGCAAGATTAAGGAAACCGAGGCACCACTGGGTGGGGAATACAGTGGCCACATTTTTTTCAGTGATCGATGGTTCGGCTTTGATGATGGCTTATATGCCGCGACCCGCCTCCTCGAAATCATGAGCCTTCGCGAGCAAAGCCTGGATGAAATTATAGATAGCTTCGAAGGATCAACGGCAACAGCTGAAATTAAAGTGCCGGTTGCTAATGACAAAAAGTTTGATTTCATCGAACAGATTATAGAAAAGGCAAAATTCGGACAGGGTTCGTTAAATAAAATGGACGGTTTACGGGTAGAATTCTCTGATGGCTGGGGATTGGTTCGTGCATCCAACACATCGGCATCACTCACATTGCGGTTCGAAGCAGATAACAAGCAGGCCTTAAAAAATATTCAGGGCCTGTTTAGAGAACAAATAACCAGCATTATCCCTGATATTACTCTGCCCTTTTAACAAGCTACCGGATCCCTGGCCAGGGGAAACCATAGCCACAAGAAACTATAATCTATTTATGAATTCCGATGTAGCTGGCAAAATAAGCCCAGCCGTATCTAATGTCTCAGGAGAATACAGAGCTTATGTCACTTTCCCGTGAAGAAGCCATTCATACTTCAAATATTCTTGCCGAGGCGCTTCCTTATATCCAGAAATTCACTGGACGCACCCTGGTAGTTAAGTTCGGCGGCAATGCCATGACCGATGAGCAGCTTAAGTCCAGCTTTGCCAGAGACATCGTATTAATGAAACTGGTGGGTATAAACCCCGTCGTAGTCCATGGCGGTGGCCCTCAAATCGGCAGGCTTCTGGACGAACTGGGCATGACCTCACAGTTTATAGACGGTATGCGCGTCACTGACAGTAAAACAATGGACGTGGTAGAAATGGTGTTAGGCGCCAAGGTTAATAAGGAAATTGTCAGCCTCATCAATCATGCGGGCGGCAAAGCGGTCGGACTTACAGGCAAAGATGGTCAATTGATTACAGCAAAAAAACTGGTCGTATCGCAAAAAACACCTGAGCTGGAAGTGCCAGAAATAATCGATATTGGTCATGTTGGAGAAGTTGAGCAAATCAACACCCAGGTAATCGATATGCTCACCGCGAGTAATTTTATTCCAGTCATTGCGCCCATAGGAGCGGATGACCAGGGCCGGTCTTATAACATCAATGCCGACCTGGTGGCCGGTAAAATCGCCGAAGTATTGAATGCTGAAAAACTGATCTTGCTGACCAATGTCGCCGGCCTGCAAGATACCTCCGGACAAATACTGACTGGGCTCGGGACTCGAGATGTCGATGCACTGATTGCCGATGGCACCATTAAGGGAGGAATGTTACCGAAAATTCGCTGTGCTCTTGAAGCTGTGCAAAATGGCGTTACTTCAGCGCACATTATCGATGGCCGGGTCGATCATGCCATATTGCTCGAAATTTTTACTGACCAGGGCGTTGGCACGTTGATTACCAGCCAGGTTTAAGCTCAGGCAAACAAAATAGAAAAGGAATTAACCTTGGTAACCCACAAGCAATCGCGCCGCGATCAAATACTTGTTGCTCTCGCTGAGATGATGGAGTCTTCGCCCCACGGTCGCATTACCACCGCCGCTCTGGCCCGCCACCTCGGTGTATCAGAAGCTGCTCTCTATCGGCATTTCCCCAGCAAAGCAAAGATGTATGAGGGGCTGATAGAGTTTATCGAAGAGACCATCTTTACCCGTATAAGGATTATCCTTGAAAACGAGCCTGGCGTAGAGGCGCGGTGCCACGCTATTTTGACCCTGGTCTTAAGCTTTTGCGAACGCAACCCCGGCATCAGTCGTATACTTTCTGGAGATGCTCTGACGGGTGAAACAGAACGTTTACATCACCGTGCAGCACAAATACTGGATCGTATAGAAACACAGATCAAGCAAATTTTTCGTGAGGCCGAAATTGGTGAGAATAAGCGTACGGTAATGTCTGTCAACGAAACCGCAGAGATGCTGCTTGCTCTAACTGAAGGCAAAGTCCGGCAGTTTGTGCGTAGTGACTTTAGTCGCTTGCCGACCGATCACTGGCCGCAGCAGTGGCACCAGATTATCGATAATTTATTTCGTTAATTCTGCCCAGGCGTATAGGCCTATTTATGACTGGCAATCAACAGTGGTGACACAGGGCCCTGAACGATACTCGAGCTGGTAAGCTCAAGAAAACGAGCTTTATATCTATCGTAGAGAACATTTACGCCTTCAAGCTCTTTATTACGAGCAGCGAGCAAAATCTCGGCCTTACGCTCCTGATCATCTAGCTCTGCCAGGACTTGTATAACTGATGAGGGTACTGATTTACCTGCGCGCTGATACTTCGCTGCGCGAGCACGCTCGTCGTTACGCTGTTTGCGTGTATCCGCCACGTTTGATTCAACCAGTTGTAGTTCTCGCTTTAGCTGGAGAAGTTTACGCTCCCTGGCCTGGTCGATTTCCTCTGTCGATTTATAGTTCGCTAAAATAAACTGATCTTCACGTTTACGCGCCTGCGCTGCCTGCATTTCCGCTTCAGTTTCAGCTAAAGACTTATCGGTTTGCGGCGGAATCACCTCAAGCAATTGCCCGCTTATGGAGAGAACCTCATATCCGCCACGCGCATACTGCGGCGGCACATTATCATCGATGACAACATTGCCCTCATCGTTTGTATAGCGATATACCTTGTCAACGGCGTAAACCGTACTCAAAGACAGGCACACAAATGCCACAAGAACTAGTATTTGCCTAGCTTTACGATAAAAAATCATATTCCGAACTCTGTCTGATATTTTTCAATCCTTACCAATACATCATCGTGTAATCCAGTCTCGCGAAGATACACTAATATGTCATCAATATCTGTGATGCTCGTCACACTTATGCCATTGTTGGCTTCAATCTCCTGAATTGCCGACAATTCCCCCTGGCCACGCTCTTTACGATCCAGCCCGACAACGATTCCACTCACTTGAGCGCCCTCAACAGCAACAATTTTAAGCACTTCTTTAATGGCTGTTCCAGCAGTGATAACGTCATCGATGACCAACACGCGTCCCCGCAATGGGCTGCCCACCAACGCGCCCCCTTCGCCATGGGTTTTGGCCTCTTTGCGATTAAAACAATAGGGCACATCGCGGTCAAACTCCCCCGCTAATGCTATAGCCGCTGCCGCAACCAGCGGGATACCTTTGTAGGCGGGGCCAAATAGAATGTCAAAATCAGGGCACTTATGGACAATAGCGTTGGCATAACAGCTGCCCAGCACCGCCAGGGATCTGCCCGTATTAAACCGCCCCGCATTAAAAAAGTAGGGGCTAATGCGCCCGGACTTCAAGGTGAATTCACCGAACTGAAGCACCTGCTCACTCAACGCCAACTCGATGAACTTGCGCTGGTAGTCTTCGAGCATAATAATTTCTCTATTCTCCTGTTGTTTAACCCTGTGCTCAGGTGTCGTCTGATTTCGGCTATTATTTTCCGCTATTCGCCATCCTAAGGTATTATATAAGACTAACAATAAAAGGGCTTGTTATGCGCGTAATTAGTGTTTCTGTTAATGGCATCCAGCAGGCGGGTCAACGCGGCCTATTTGACTGGCTGGCCGGTCAGGACGCAGAAATCATCTGCCTTCAGGATCTGCGCGCACGCGCGTACTATGTAGAAGATTCTCCCGAATTCCAGCTAGATGGATATTCCGGTTATTTTTTTGATTCACCTGACGAACACTGCAATGGTGTAGCGATATACACACGCCAGATGCCCAAAGCGGTGATGTTCGGATTTGGACTACCTAACGGCGAAGACATGAACGGCCGCTACCTGCAGGCCGACTTCGAACGTCTGAGTGTTATTTCTCTGCTGGTACCTGAGGGCACTAAAGATGGCATCAAAGATGAGACGGCCCACAATGCAAAGATGGACTTCCTCCACGGCCTGCAAGACCACCTGGTAAAAATCTCTCATAAACGCCGAGACTATATTATTTGTGCCAATTTAGGTCTTGCTCATTCACATATCGACGTAGAGCATGCTGATATTCACAACGATTCTTCGGGCTTTCTACCGGAAGAACGTCAGTGGCTCGACCAATTATACGGGGATATTGGCTATACCGATGCTTTTCGTGAAGGCAACGAAGATGCTGATGAGTTCAGCTGGTGGCCATCGGGCACGATAGGTGAGGGGGATGCCTGGCGCACAGACACCCAGATTGCCTCAAAGAACCTGTCGTCTCGCGTTGAATACGCGGTACTTTACAAGAGCAAAGCGTTTTCGAATCACACACCTGTCATTGTCGATTACGAAATCCACGACCTGTAGCACTTTCTATAAGACCTGTAGTGCCACCTGACAAAGGACACAGACAAACCGCTTCCTCGCGGCAATTTATCCGCTTGCCAACGCCATCTGTTGAACTCTAAATAAGTCAGCTATTCCCTGTTTAGCTAGCCCAAGCATCGCATTAAATTCGCTTTCTTCGAATGGCGCTGCCTCTGCAGTACCCTGAATCTCGATAAAGCCACCGTCGCTATTCATCACTACATTCATATCAGTGTCGGCCTGGGAATCTTCGGCATAATCCAGATCTAGCACCGGTACACCAGCATAAATTCCGACCGATACAGAAGCCACCATATTACGTAAGGGGTTCTCAATAGGTGGTTTTTTTCCCTGCGGCTTTTGGTCTTGCAGATATGTGAAAGCATCAACCATTGCGACACAGGCCCCAGTGATAGCCGCCGTGCGCGTGCCACCGTCTGCCTGGATAACATCACAGTCTATAGTGATGGTATTTTCGCCTAGTTTGCCAAGATCTACTGCTGCACGCAAAGACCGCCCGATCAGCCGCTGAATTTCCTGCGTTCTGCCGCCCTGTTTGCCCCGCGCAGCCTCCCGGTCCATCCGTGAGTTGGTTGAGCGAGGCAGCATGCCGTATTCCGCTGTAAGCCAACCCTGCCCCTTACCGCGCAAAAATCGCGGCACCCCTGGCTCAACGCTGGCCGTACAAATTACCTTTGTGTCGCCAAAGGCCACTAACACGGAACCTTCCGCATGCTTGGTATAAGCCCTGGTGATTTTTACAGGACGAAGTTGTTCTAATCTGCGACCGCTAGGGCGAGTTACCATATATACCTCTGAAATCTGTTAAAAACTACTGGAAGCACCATTGCCATATCCAGCAGCGGCATTGTACCCAAATTAGTCTGTCACGGCGGCTCCGAGCTTTGCTAAAATACAGCCTCACAGCAATCACAGGGTCACCGGTATGCCACTCAGCATGACCGCTTTTGCCAGAACACAGACCAGACATGACTGGGGCACCCTGAGCTGGGAAATACGCTCAATTAATCATCGCTACCTGGAGACAAACTTTCGCCTGCCCGACACCCTTCGAGGGTTAGAAATGCCATTGCGGGAACAAACACGCAAATTTGTTCAGCGCGGTAAAATAGACAGCGTGCTCCGAGTCGAGTTTGACAATACAAGCAGCGAACCTGGCGTGAATGTCGAACTGGCACAAAAATATATCGCCGCTGGCGAAGCCATCGCCCAGTTAATAGCAACACCTGCACCTATCTACCCACTTGATATCCTCGACAAACCCGGTGTTATGACAGACGATACTATAGACCCCAATGAATTGCAGGCAGCTACCAAAGAACTTTACCAGCACACTCTGGAACAGCTTGTCGAAGCCAGGGCAAGGGAAGGCAACAAACTCGCCGACTTTATCCGCCAACGCCTTACCGAAGCGACTCACCACGTCAGGACCGTACGCAAAAATATGCCTGAGCTGATGGCCGCACAGCGCCAAAAACTGATCAATAAACTCGCTGAATTTAACGGTCAGCTGGATAATGAGCGTCTGGAACAGGAATTAGTTTATATAGCGCAAAAAGCTGACGTCGACGAAGAACTCGACCGGCTCGAAATTCATATCTCTGAGATAAATCGGGTTCTCAAAAACAACAAACCCATGGGGCGACGTCTCGATTTCCTTTTGCAGGAGCTCAACCGAGAAGCAAACACATTATCTTCAAAGTCTTTCGCTAGCTCGACCACCGGTGCCGCTGTTGAAATCAAAGTGCTGATTGAGCAAATGCGAGAACAAATCCAGAACCTCGAATAACCCACCAACAGCAGTTATCCAACAAACTATTTATGACCAACTATCAAGGTACACTTTATACCGTTTCCGCCCCATCAGGCGCCGGTAAAACCAGTCTGGTAAAGGCTTTGGTCGCTCGCAACCCCGATATCAAAGTGTCTATTTCACATACAACCAGGCCTATCAGGCCCGGTGAACATGACGCCACCAACTATCACTTTATTAATAACACCGAATTCCTCGCTATGTTGGAACAACATGCTTTTCTCGAACACGCACTGGTTTTTGGCAATTACTACGGCACCAGCGAAGCCTGGGTACACCAAACCCTGAAAACCGGTGTTGACGTTATTCTTGAAATCGACTGGCAGGGTGCAGAACAAATTCATCGCCAGCTGCAAGGCAGCATTGGCATCTTTATTCTGCCACCCTCGCAACAGGCTTTACTGGAACGATTAAACCAAAGAGGCCAGGATACAGCAGATGTAATCGCACGCCGCCTGGCGGAGGCAAAAGAGGAAATGTCCCATTATGTCGAGGCTGACTACCTTGTCATCAATGACGTTTTCGATACCGCACTCAACGAATTAGAAGCTATCATCTGTGGGCGAAGATTATCAATTGCAAGCCAGCAACAACGTTGCAAAAAGTTACTGGAGGAGTTGTTGGCCCAGGAGAGCTTGTAACCACCATCGATTCGAGTCCTGATGGATTTAAAAGCAAGGAAATCAATTATTCGCACCAGTGGGCATTGCTTTTTATCTCGCGACTAAAGTCACCCCTGCGCAATTTAGATACCACCTTCGGAATAGCTCAGTATAGAGTGCCTTGCTAAATGGAGTGTCCCACTAATTTTTCACTACAGAAATCATTAACATGGCAAGATAATAAGGTCGTTTGCTTCCTCTTTTTGCATTCCAGGGGCGGGGAATATGACCCCTGGGGGGTTAAAAATAGCCGATCGCAGTGTACCAGTCAGATGTTGTGATTAGCGTTCAAAAAGGTGCTGGAAGCTATACAACAACCTGTCGCCGCCCTGACCAGAAAAAGCGACCAGAAAAAGTTGTTGCCCCAGCGTACAATTCGGTAGAATGGAGGGTTCTCCTGGCGGCTAACCACGGTGTGTTACACCGGCTTAGGTGCCCAAAATTACCACACAGGTTGCAAAAAATGGCGCGAATTACCGTAGAAGATTGTCTTGATCATGTAGAAAACCGGTTTCAGTTAGTGCTCGTAGGTTCGAAGCGCGCGCGCCAGATTTCGGTCGGTGGCAAAGAGCCTTTGCTGCCGTGGGAGAATGACAAACCCACAGTTGTCGCCTTGCGCGAAATTGAGGAAGGGTTGATCAATGCCAGTATTCTTGACGAAAAAGATGAACCAGAAGAATTACTATCTCTCAATATGTTCGACCTCGACGTGCCTGAAACAGATTCACCTGAAAATCCGCCCCTGACGCCGCAAGACGGATAAAACAATCCCGGAGGAAAGACTTGCAAGCCGTTGAGACCTTTGCTGACAAGCTTTCCTTTTACCTCGAGCCGGCACAAGTCAAAAAGATTGTACGGGCATACAAATTTGCCGAAAAAAGCCACCACGGCCAATACCGCCAAAGCGGCGAAGATTACATTAGCCACCCCCTGGCTGTCGCCGGCATACTCGCCGATATGCACATGGATCCCGAGAGCCTTATGGCTGCTCTGCTCCACGATGTTATCGAAGATACAGATTTTACCAAAAGTCAGCTGACCTGGCGTTTTGGCCGCACCGTCGCTACGCTTGTCGATGGTGTTAGCAAACTAAGCGAAATCGAATTTTCTTCGCGGGCGGAACAACAGGCGGAAAACTTTCTAAAGATGACTCTCGCCATGGCGCGGGACATTCGTGTCGTACTGGTCAAGCTTGCCGACCGTCTCCACAACATGCGCACCCTGGGTGTGCTAAATCCTGAAAAGCGCCGGCGTATCGCCCGTGAAACGCTCGATATTTATGCCCCCATCGCCCAGCGCCTGGGCATGAATGATATTCGTATCGAACTTGAAGACCTTGGTTTTAGTGCACTTTACCCATTGCGCCATCAACGCATTACCGAAGCGCTTAAGGCAACTCGCGGACACCGCACCGAACTAGTGGATGAGATCAAGAGTGCACTCGATGCACAACTGTATCAGCACCACATAACGGCAACCGTGACCGGCCGGGAAAAGCACCTGTGGAGCATCTACCAAAAGATGAAGACCAAAAAGAGGTCTTTTAAAGATATTACCGACGTTTTCGCTTTTCGTATCGTGGTCGATAGCGTCGATGACTGCTATCGGGTATTAGGCGTCATACATAACCTGTACAAACCAGTTCCCGGTGAATTTAAGGACTATATAGCAATTCCCAAATCAAATGGCTACCAGTCTCTACACTCTGTGCTGGTAGGCATGAACGGGGTGCCCATCGAAGTCCAGATTCGAACCCGTGAAATGGACGATCTGGCCAATTATGGTATCGCCTCCCACTGGCTGTACAAGTCGGGGCTGGAAAATGCGGAAGGCAATCAGACCCGTACCACCCGGTGGGTCAAGGGCTTGCTCGAAATCCAGCAACAAGCAGGCAATTCCCTGGAGTTCATAGAGCATGTAAAAACCGATTTATTTCCCGAAGAAGTATATGTCTTCACGCCCACAGGGGCCATTATTGAATTACCCACAGGAGCCACATCCGTAGACTTTGCCTATGCGGTACACACACAGGTGGGTGATACCTGCATCGCCTGTGAAATTGACGGCCAGCTAAGCCCTCTCTCACAGGCACTGGAAAGTGGTCAACGGGTACGTATCATCACCGCTCCGGGAGCTCAGCCAAACCCTTCCTGGCTCAATTTTGTCCACTCGGCAAAAGCACGTAGCGCAATTCGACATTTCCTCAAAAATCAACAGCACGAAGAATCTGTAGAACTCGGCAAACGACTTCTTGATCGGGCTTTGTTAGGTTTTGGCTCGAGTTATAAGAAAATCCGCAAATCACAGATCAAACATTTACTTAAGGAAACGGATGCCGCTACCTTCGAATCGATACTCCAGCAAATCGGGCTCGGTAACCGGGTGGCCTACGCAGTTGCCAATGTACTCGTACCCGAGGCCAAACGTAAACCCAGCACAAACACTAATCCCGACTCACCCATTCTGGTCGACAACGCCGATGGCCTGATAACCAGCTATGCGCGCTGCTGCCACCCAATTCCGGGAGACCATGTCCTCGGACACCTGAGCCCTGGCCGGGGACTGGTGGTACATCGGGAGTCCTGTAAAAACCTCTCCGATATTCGCGACAATGCCGAAAAATGCATACCCATCAGCTGGTCACCGGTGGTGCGCGGCGAATTCCCCGTGGAGTTAAAGCTGGAAATTATTTCGGACCGCGGCATCATTGCCACATTGGCGGCACGTATTACCGATCAGGATGCTACCATCGATCAAATTACCGTTAATGAACGCGATACACACACCAGCGTGGTTGATCTGGTGATCAGCACCCAAAACAGGGTTCATCTAGCCAATATTATGCGGCGTATTCGTAGCCTCAAAGCTGTACAAACAGTACAACGAGTGAAAAACTAGAGACTTGCCATGCCCAACAAAGCCGTTATTGAAACAGCAAAAGCACCGCGTGCAATCGGTACCTATTCTCAGGCCATCAAAGTTCATAACACTGTTTATCTATCGGGGCAGATACCCCTGGATCCCGACACCATGGAAATAATCAGTGACGATATCAGTGATCAAATCGCCCAGGTTTTTGATAATCTGGCGGCAGTTTGTGAAGCTGCTGGTGGCAACCTCAACAACCTTGTAAAGCTAAATATATTTCTGACCGACCTGGGCCATTTTGCAACTGTCAATGAGATTATGGCGAACTTCTTCGACCAACCCTATCCGGCACGCGCCGCCATTGGCGTCAAATCCCTGCCCAGAAATGCGCTGGTGGAAATGGATGGTGTACTAGTCATTTAAATAACTCTTTAGACCTCAGGTTTTGTTACAAATAGCCCCACAGCAAGCGCCTGCCTTTGTATTATATTTGATACACCAGCCCCTGTTAGGCTAGTTGCATGATATAGCGCTGCGCATCAAAGCGCTGCAACGCCCAGGAATAGCTCAGGCGGGAAGGGTGCCTGGGGTGCCCTTTTTTAGTTAACGGGCTCCTCCTCACTGAATCTTTACTTACCAGATCCTTGCTTAACCGGCCTTTTCCTACTGGACCCTCTTCTATCGGACCATAGCACCACCAGCTTCCACCGATATCGGCCACCTCTTCAGCAAGCCTTTGACAAGCCCGGATCAGATAGCTCCGCTTGCTAATATCGCCACCCCAGGCAGCCCAGAACTGAGGTGCCGATTGCTGTTTTGCCAGCTCAATAATAATTTCTATATTGCGATGCCATATGCGGCTATCGGCCCGCTGTGGCAAGTCGTCAGGACAGGTGCTGCGCCGTGGATACAGGTTTGTCATAGCAAAGCCATCGTACCCTTCGGCGTAGGCCACTCGCGCCACTTTGGTTGCTGTTACATCGGATTTTTCGCGATTGGCGGTGCTGGGATTGAGGCCGACCACAAAAAGGGGGCGGCTGCCTATTTTACCCAATGCAAACCGGCAAGTGTCCCGCCGGTTTGCATGATAAAGATCATACATAGGATGGATGTGCTTTACCGAGTTGATTGACGTGTCTTTCCCGTGCCACTACCGCACAGATATCGTTAGCAATGACAGCTTTAGTCCGGGAAGCTTTAGTCTGGATAAATAATAAATTCGAGCAGATTATCATCGGGATCCCGCGTATAAACACTAACACCTATATCCTGCCCGTTATTGCGACCACCTTTGCGTTCTACCGGACCCTCTTCAATGGTAGCGTTTAGCTTGTCCAGCGTGGCCTGCAAGGCTTGCGCAGAGCCATCCCAAACAAAGCAAAAATCACCACATCCCGGTTGAGCTGTATGGCCACGCAGGGAAAACTTACCTGACTGCCAGATTTCCGGTGTATGCAGATTTATTTTGTTATCACCACAATGTACAGAATATACCCGACCACCGTAATCGTCGGTAACATCAAACCCCATACCCCTGTAAAATGCCAGCATGGCGTCGACTGCTAACATAGGAATGGCGACGTGATCGAAGCCTTTTATCATGGTGCGTACTCCGCGCTTTACACTGGCGAGGTTTCATCCAGCCCTTCCACCACAAACATGGTGGAAACCGTTGATTTATGGCGCAGCTTACGGGCATCTCTGTACTCAGGTGAATCCACCCACTCGCGCGCTCGCGCTAAACTTACAAACTTTAAAATTACGGTTCGGTTTGGCGACACGCTACCTTCAAAGACCTGGGTTTTACCACCCCGAGCAATGTATTCTCCGCCAAAAGCCTTAACGATCGCCGGCGCCAATTCCCGGTATTGTGCGTAGATATCCGGGTCTGTCACTTTAATATCTACGATGACATAAGCGGGCATAGCATTTCCTCTCATTATTGGTCTGTGTCCAGACTCATCAGCCAGTTAAATCGCCGCCCCAGGAACCACCAGGCTTTCCGCAAGGCTATCCAGAAGCTGATGCATCTCGTCGAGACTGTCGGCAAAGCCCACCACAATAAGCTGGGCAACACCCAGATCGGCAAAGCGCTTAACGGTATCAAGGTCACAATGTGCATCGTAGGGCGAAACGGCGATTTCAATGTCATCCAGGCTTCGGTCATAGTCACTCAACATAGTTACCAGTTTTTCCAGTCGCTCCGGCAGGCTCTCCGGCGTTAAACGATAGCCCATCCAGCCCTGACCGAATTCCGCCACCCGCCGCAACGCGGGGTTACTCTCTCCGCCAAAAAAAAGCGGGGGGTGGGGCGTCTGCACAGGTTTAGGCGATTGCACACATTCCGGCAACTGATAAAACTCTCCATTAAAACTGGAAACGTCATCACACCATAAACTGCGCACAACGTGCAGGTAATCTCGAGTGCGGCTGCCGCGATGCTCAAAAGGCACATTAAGGGCGCCAAATTCCTCTGCTGACCACCCGGTGCCAATGCCAACCACCAGGCGCCCGTTCGATAGTACATCGACATCAGCAGCCTGCTTGGCAAAATAAACCGGGTTGCGTTGGGGCAAAATAGATATCCCGGTACCCAGTTTTAGTTTGCTGGTGTGAGCAGCAAGAAAGGTCAGCACCGTAAACGGTTCGATAATACCGGTATCGGCTCCAAAGGGTGGCACCCCGTCATCACTATAAGGATAGGCCGACGAATACTGCTGGAAATTCACTACGTGTTCGGCCGCCCAAAGATGGCTAAATCCTCTTTCTTCAATGGCCTTGCCGGTTTCGATAATAAATTCAGGGCGTGACGCGACCGGCCCACCAAATAATGTCTGCACACCAAACTTCATAATTTCGCCTTATTGTTATCGTTAGTTTTTAATATTGTACTTATCGCTACGTTGAGTTCTTAGCATACACCAGGCCACATCTACCCTGCGTAACTAGCTCGCAGTGAACGCCAGACAACACGCAAGCTGCCATGGGCGAAGGGAGGTCGAATAAAGCCGTAGAGTTCTCCATCTGGATTAATCAGTATCAGGTTCGCGCTGTGCTGCGGTTCTTCCTGCTGATTATTCAACACCGGGCGATAAGGCACTTTCATTTGACTGGCAAAATTGATCAGATCCCTGGGAGT